>X136_Domestic_Pig__coassemble_19_pt1 | contig 46727 bp, 39 predicted proteins | sample X136_Domestic_Pig__metabat2_low_PE_007 | metagenome-assembled genome bin X136_Domestic_Pig
ATGAAAAGAAGAAACCTGCTAAGAAAAAGCAGTTGACTTTTCTTAGCAGGTTTTTGTGGTATAATGTTCTCATCTTAGGAGGAAACAAAATGACTGATTTCAAAAGACCTACAATGCTTATGATTCTTGACGGATACGGAATAAATCCCTGCCGGGAGGGAAATGCCATAGCCATGGCCTCAAAACCGGGACTGGATGCAATCTTTGACAAATATCCGGGTACCACCCTTAAGGCCTGCGGACTTGATGTAGGACTTCCCCAGGGACAGATGGGCAACTCCGAGGTTGGACATCTGAATATCGGCGCAGGGAGAATCGTGTATCAGGATCTTACAATGATAACAAAATCGATACAGGATGGAGATTTCTTCGAGAACAGCGCCTTCGCAAAGGCAATAGAACACGTTAAGAAGAACAACTCCACACTTCATCTTCAGGGACTCCTCTCTGACGGAGGCGTTCACAGCCACATATCACATCTGCTGGCGCTAATAGATCTGGCCTGCATGAAGGGAGTAGAGAAGCTGGTGGTGCACTGTTTCCTGGACGGAAGGGATGTCCCTCCAAGGTGCGCCATGAAATACATGGACACCCTTACCGGATACATGAAGGAAAAGGGTCTGGGAAGAGTCGGAGTTGTCAGCGGCAGGTATTACGCCATGGACAGAGACAAGAGATGGGAGAGACTCGAGAAGGCATACGATGCCATGACCCTGGGAACGGGAATCCGCGCTGCCACCGGGCAGGAGGCCATACAGCTTGCCTACGACAGAGATGAGAACGATGAATTTGTTCTCCCTACAGTTGTTGATGGGGAAGGTGAATATGCCGATGGTTTTGTCAATGACGGAGATGCCATAATAATGTTCAACTTCAGACCTGACAGAGCCAGAGAGATTACGAGAGCTTTTGTGGACTCTGAGTTTGATACAATGGGATTTGCCAGGAAGAAAAAGGTCAGTGACATCTGCTATGTCTGTATGACACAGTATGACGGGGAGATGCCGAATGTAACGCTGGCATATCCACCGGAAACCCCTGAGAATACCCTGGGAGTATATATCTCGAAGCTGGGAATGAAGCAGCTTAGAATAGCAGAAACCGAGAAGTATGCCCACGTTACCTTCTTCTTTAACGGAGGTGTGGAGGCGCCGGAGAAAAACGAAGACAGAATACTCATTCCGTCACCGGATGTTGCTACATACGACATGAAGCCTGAAATGAGTGCTCCTGAGGTTACAGACAGGGTAATAGAGGCAATAGACAGCGATAAGTATGACCTGATTGTTCTCAATTTCGCCAATGCGGACATGGTGGGACATACGGGTGTAATGGAGGCGGCAGTAAAGGCAATTGAGACTCTGGACAGCTGCGTTCCGAGAATTGTAGATAAGGTTCTGGCAAAGGGAGGACAGGTTCTGCTGACTGCGGATCACGGCAATGCCGATGCCATGCTCAGCGAGGACGGAAGCCCTATGACAGCACACTCACTTAACGATGTGCCGCTGGTGAACATTTCCGCCAATCCTAAGGAACTCAGAGACGGCGGTAGACTTTGCGATATCGCTCCGACTCTGCTGAAGATGATGAATCTGGAGATACCGCCGGAAATGACGGGAGAACCGCTCATATAAAACTTATATGAATAGAATGAATAATACGAGGAGGAAATAGGATGAAAATATTACTGTTATCAGGAAGCCCCAGAAAGAACGGAAACAGTAGCGCCATGGCTGATGCATTCACCGCAGGCGCCGAGAGTGCAGGACATCAGGTCGTAAGATTTGATGTTGCCGGCATGAACATCAACGGATGCCAGGGCTGCGAATACTGCCATGTGCAGGGAGAGGGCAAGTGCATTCAGCAGGATGACATGGTTCAGATATATGAGCATCTTGCAGATTGTGACGCCATTGTTTTCGCTTCAGCAGTATACTACTGGACACTTACGGCTCAGCTTCAGGCAGCCCTTCACAGGTTCTATGCCATAGGCAGACCCCCAAAGGCAGTGAAGTTCGCCTACATGCTCAGCTCGGGATCTCCCGGCGTATACGATGCCATCGACAGCCAGCTGAAGGATTCCTTTGATTTCATGGGAATCGAAATAGCCGGAAGAGTTGTAGCCAACGACGCAGACGGAGAGAACAAGTCTCCGGCGAAGCTGGCAGAGTGTACGGCACTGGGTGCATCGCTTTAAAGGATAGAACATGAACTGGACAAGAGAGCAGCAGGAAGCTATTGAAACAACCGGAAAAAACATTCTGGTATCCGCGGCGGCTGGCTCAGGAAAGACAACTGTGCTTGTTGAGCGGATAATAAATCTTGTACTCCATGAGGGAGCGGATATTGACCGCTTCCTCATTACTACATTTACGAAGGCCGCAGCATCGGAAATGAAACAGCGGCTGGAGGCGGCAATACGAAAGGAGATGAAAAAGCCCGGAGCCGACAGGAGGCACCTGGCGAATCAGCTCAGGAAGCTTCCCATGGCATCCATCGGAACATTTCACTCCTTTGCATCAGATGTAATAAGGCAGTACTTCTATCTCACGGATCTTGAGCCGGGCTTCGGAATCGGTGACGAGGTACAGATGTCCATATTAAAGAACCGGGCACTGGATGAAGTGTTCAACAGGCGTTATGAGGAGGACACTCCCGAGTTCAAAGAATTTATCCTCAGGTACAGCGGAGCGAAGGGTGACGGAGGCTTCAAGGAAAACATTCTTGACACCTACAGAAATCTGATGAGTATCCCCGACTACATGGAATGGGCAAGGTCAAAGGCAGACCTTCTCAATTCCGACAGCCCAATGATTCGGCTGAAGGCCTTCAGCTTTCTAGGTGATGAGGTAAAGGGGGCACTTCACACAGCTGCCTGCTGTTACAGACAGGCGGCCACGACACTGGATCCGGAAAGAATGCCGGAGAACTATCGCATAGCCATGGAAAACGCCGATTCAATAGACAGTCTGTGGAATGCGGCCTGTGAAAGACTGACAGGAGATGAAGAGACAATAAAGAAAGCACTTACGGAGCTGGCAGGTCTCACAGCGTCAATTAAACTCAAAAGTCAGGCCTTCAAAAAAGAGGGAATTGAGGATGAGGATAAGGAAGCCTTCGAAGCAAAACGCAAGAAGGGAAAAGCCGGTATTGACACGGCAAGGGCACTTCTGGAGACGGATTTTGAGCTTGCTGACCGGGATATGAAGGAGGTATACGCCGATACACTTTACTATATCGGGCTTGTTGAGGAGTTTGCAGAGACCTTCAGGGAAATGAAGGCAAGGGAAAAGGCTGTTGACTTTGACGATATAATGCACCTGGCTCTTGATATACTCAGCACCGGCAATGCCGCTGATGAACTGAGGGAGAAATTCGATTACATATTCATTGATGAGTACCAGGACAGCAACTATCTCCAGGAGGTTATTGTAAGCAGAATTGCCCGTGAGGATAATCTGTTTATGGTTGGAGATGTTAAGCAGTGCATATACAAGTTCAGGCTGGCGGAACCGGAGCTTTTCGTGGATAAGGCGGAGCGTTACAGAAATGACAGCCGGAACAGCATTCTTATCAGTCTAAACAGGAATTACAGAAGTAAGAAAAACGTAACTGAACCCATCAATGATGTATTCAGCCGTGTGATGGAGGGATATGACAGCGAAGCCAGACTTAACTGCACAGCGGGAGATGAGCATGCAGGCTTTCCTGCCAGACTTCATATAATTAATCGAGATAAGCTGGAGGAGGATGCACCCGGTAAGGATGATGCCGAAGCCCGGGTAATAGCGGACATAATAAAGGAAAGACTGGGACAGACAATATTCGATTCCAAGAAGAACATTGAAAGACCCCTCATGCTCAGAGACTTTGCCGTAATAGCCCGCAGCAACAGAACCGTTGAGAATATCGAGAGATATCTTATTAATGAAGGCATTGCTGCATACGGTGAAGGAAGCGGGAAGTACTTCGAAACCGTTGAGGTGGGAGTTTTCCTGAATCTTCTCAGGATTATAGTCAACATGAGACAGGACATTCCCCTCATATCGGCGATGAAGTCCGTTGTGTTCGGCTTCAGGGCAGGTGAACTGGCACAGATAAGAATAGAAGGCAGGCAGGGAAGCTATCACAGTGCCGTAATGGAGTATCTTGACAAGGGTTCTGATGAGGGAATAAAGCAGAAGATTGCGAACATGTTTGATACCGTGGCGCTGTGGAAGGAAACAAGCAGAACGGTGCCCCTTGAGGAGCTGATGGAGACAATCCTGTATGACACGGGATATTACGAATACTGCAGCGGGCTGCCAATGGGAAATCAGCGCATATCGAATCTCCGCCTGATAGTGGACAAGGCAGCCGATTACGAGAAAATCAGCCATGGAGGACTCTTCGGATTCTTGAAATACATAGAGGCCATGAAGGACAGCGGTCAGACTGAGGCAGAGGCCAAAATTATCGGGGAACAGGAAAACGTGGTCAGGGTAATGAGCGTCCACAAGAGCAAAGGCCTGGAGTTCCCTGTTGTCATACTTGCAAACGCTTCGGGAAAGATCACGGGAAAGGGCAGCAGGCACAGAATAAATATTCACAGGAAATTTGGCATAGGCCTTCCTAAGGTGAATACCGAGAATCACTGGCACCGCAGGACATTTCTTCAGAAGCTCATCGAGAACAGGCTGAGGGAAGAAGCCCTGGAGGAGGAAATACGTATTCTGTACGTCGCCCTCACCAGAGCCAAAGACGGTCTGGAAATAGTGGGAACAGTAAAGGACAGCAGCGCCCTTGACAGGGAGGTATCTAAGGATACATACCTTTCAATGCTATACGGACCTCTATCGGAGCGCAGCGAGGTTCAGGTAATTGAACACGGAGAGCTTTCTCCGGAGACAAGGGAGTATTCAGCAAGGGCAGACTCCCTGGCTGCACTTGATGCAAAGGCAGCAGACGCTCGCATCAGCAGGCGGGAATCGGGTGTGCTGATTGACAGCAGGCTGGGCTTCAGATATTCCCGGGAGGAAGGCTATGCTGTGAAGCAGAAATATTCCGTTTCAGAGCTGAACAGGGAGAATGAGACGGCAGATATCCCGGTGGCTGCCTTCAGCCCTGAGATTAAAGATGCCGGGCTTTCAGCGGCACAGATAGGAACTGTAATGCACCTCATAATGGAGAAAGCGAGCTTTGTGAGGGCTGTGGAAGAGGGCAGACGGTACATTCAGTCGGTTGCCGACGGTCTTCTGGCCGATGAGACGATTCTGCCTGAGGAGTACGACGAAATAAGCATCGATAACATATGCGCATTCTTTGACACGGAGATAGGCCGACGGTGTGCCGGGGCCGAAAAGAACGGTAAGCTTTTTAAAGAAAAGGAATTCATAGCAGAGAAGGAGCTGGAAGGAGAGAGAATAATCCTTCAGGGCATTATTGACTGCTTCTTTGAAGAAGAGGGGAAGCTTGTGCTGATTGATTACAAAAACAGCTCTCTCTCAGGGCGCACACCGGAGGATGTGGCAATGGAATACAGCAGGCAGCTTATGCTTTACGAGGAAGCTCTTGCAGGTGCCACAGGCCTTGAGGTTGCAGAATCATATCTGTATCTGTTCAATAGTGGAACCTTTGTGAAAAGATGGCAAAAGTGATTTGACTTTTGCCATTTTTTTTGAAAAAAGTGTTGACACAGTGACCAGGCAGTGGTACTTTATCTATAGAAGTTAGCACTCGCAATGAAGGAGTGCTAATAACAAGGGGGCAAGCAATGGATTTAACAGAAAGAAAACTAAAAATATTGCAGGCCGTCATCGCTGATTTCGTACGAACTGCAGAGCCGGTTGGTTCAAGGACGATTTCCAAGAATTATGAGCTGGGCAGTCCGGCGACAATTCGAAATGAAATGTCCGATCTGGAGGAAATGGGGTATCTGACACACCCTCATACATCTTCCGGACGAGTGCCTTCCGAGAAGGCTTACAGGCTCTACGTCAATGAGATGATGAGCAAGAAGGAGCTGTCCCAGGAAAAGAAGGATGCAATAGCCAGAGGACTTTATGATAATGTAAATGAGCTGGAGAATCTCATTGAGAGAGCAGCCCATGTGCTTTCTGAGATTACGAATCTTACTGCCTTTGCGCTTTCCCCTGGAAAGGAGCAGGACAAGCTGAAATATATCAACCTGCTGCCTGTGGATGAGAGCACCGTTGTGCTGATGCTTGTATCGGAAAGCGGCAAGGTGAGCAATACGGCTGTTCGGCTTCAGAAACCTGCCAGTGAGGAGACACTGAGGATTCTGGCCAAGAACATGACCTACAATTACAGAGGCAAGACCTTAAGCGAGGCTCTCACAATTGACATTATCAAGACTTTCAAGGAAGATGCTGAGGCAATGGCGATGTTTGAGCATTCAATTGCACCGAGCTTCGTGAAGACTCTGGAGGAGATGCTGAATGTGAACCTGTATATGGACGGTCTCACGAACATCTTCGCTCTTCCTGAGTACAACGATATCGATAAAGCCAGAAGCTTCTTTGAGATGGTGAGCCGCAAGTCGGACATGACGAGAAAGCTCAGCTCAAGGGATGATGGAATAATGATTACGATAGGCGGCGAGAACCAGGAGGAATACCTTTCTGACTGTAGCGTAATAACGGCAACTTATCATGTTGACGGCAAGATGGTAGGTAAACTGGGTGTTATTGGGCCTACAAGAATGAAGTACGATGAGGTAACATCTGTGGTTGAATACCTTACAGATAATATCAGCAAGGCATTTATGCTGACGGAGGGAGACGATGGTGACAGATAAGACTAAAGAAGAAATCAAGGAAGAAATCAATGAGGAGCCCGTGGCGGAGGAAACTGCCGGGGATTCATTTGATAAAAACGAAAAGGAGGTAAAAGAGGAAAAGGAAGAGATTAAAGATGAGGGTAAGGAAGAGCCTGCTGAGGATGAGAATACAAAGTATCTCAGACTCATGGCGGACTTCCAGAACTACAAGAAAAGGGTTGAGAAAGAGAAAAAGGATCTCTATGCCTATGCCAATGAAAACATCATGAATGAGCTTCTCAATGTTCTGGACAACTTCGAGAGAGCCCTGGAGCATGATGGAGGCGACGGTTTCAAGGAGGGCATCGAGATGATTTTCAAGCAGCTGGGCGATGTGCTGACAAAGTCGGGCCTGGCGGAAATACCGGCGCTGGGTGAGGAGTTCAATCCTCAGCAGCACAATGCGGTAATGACAGAGGACACTGATGAGTACGAAAGCGGTATGGTCAGTGGAGTAATGCAGAAAGGATACACATTGAACGGTAAGGTAATAAGACCGTCAATGGTTAAAGTAGCTAACTAAGGAGGGAAACACAATGGGTAAAGTAATAGGAATCGATTTAGGAACAACAAACTCGTGTGTTGCTGTAGTTGAAGGTGGAGAACCTACAGTAATCACAAATTCAGAAGGTATGAGAACTACTCCGTCAGTTGTTGGTTTTGCCAAGAACGGCGAAAGACTGGTGGGAGAGACAGCTAAGAGACAGGCAATCACCAATCCGGACAGAACTATTTCATCAATTAAGAGACACATGGGCGAAGCCTATGAAGTGTCAATTGATGACAAGAAATACACACCTCAGGATATCAGTGCAATGATTCTTTCAAAGCTCAAGGCAGATGCAGAGAGCTATCTGGGTGAAACAGTATCGGAGGCTGTAATCACAGTACCTGCATATTTTACAGACAGCCAGAAGCAGGCAACAAAGGATGCAGGCAAGATTGCCGGCCTTGATGTTCTGAGAATCATCAACGAGCCTACAGCAGCTTCACTGGCATACGGCGTTGACAAGGCTGAACAGGCACAGAAGATTCTGGTATACGACCTGGGCGGCGGTACATTTGACGTTTCAATCCTGGAGCTGGGTGACGGCGTTCTGGAGGTACTGGCAACAAACGGCGATACCAAGCTTGGCGGTGACGACTTTGATGAAGCACTGCTGAACTTCATGGCTGACAGCTTCTCACAGGAAAACGGAATTGATCTGAGAAATGACAAGATGGCAATGCAGAGACTTAAGGAAGCTGCAGAGAAGGCAAAGAAGGAGCTCTCAAGCGCCCAGACAACAAATATCAATCTTCCGTTCATTACAGTAAGCGAGGCAGGTCCGCTGCACATGAACATGGATATCACAAGAGCCAAGTTCGACCAGCTGACTTCCAAGCTTGTTGACAGAACAATTGAGCCTATGAAGAAGGCCATGGCAGATGCCGAGGTTACAAACAGCGATATCGACAAGGTTATCCTGGTTGGCGGATCAACAAGAATCCCTGCCGTACAGGAAGCTGTTAAGAGAGTTACAGGCAAGGAACCGTTCAAGGGAATCAACCCGGATGAGTGTGTAGCAATGGGTGCTGCAATTCAGGGAGGAATCCTCAAGGGTGACGAGAGCATGGGATCGGATATCCTGCTGCTGGACGTAACACCGCTTTCACTGTCAATCGAGACACTGGGCGGAGTTGCTACAAAGCTGATTGAGAGAAACACTACAATTCCTACAAAGAAGAGCCAGATTTTCTCAACTGCTGCAGACAACCAGCCTGCTGTAGACATTCACGTAATGCAGGGTGAAAGAGAGATGGCTGCAGGCAATACAACTCTGGGAAGATTCCAGCTTACAGGAATTCCTCCTGCACCTCGTGGAGTACCTCAGATCGAGGTTACCTTCGATATCGACGCAAACGGTATTGTTAATGTAAGTGCAAAGGATCTGGGAACAGGCAAGTCACAGAACATTACAATTACTTCTTCAACAAAGCTTTCTGAAGAGGAAATCAATGCCAAGGTTAAGGAAGCCGAGAAGTTTGCTGAAGAGGACAAGAAGAGAAAAGAAGAAATAGAAGTTAAGAATCAGGCTGAGACTCTGATTTATGAAACAGAGAAGAACGTGAAGGAACTTGATTCAGCTCTTTCAGACGAGGAAAAGGCTGACATCAATGCCGCCAAGGATGCTCTGCAGAGTGCACTTAACGCCAACAATATCGATGATATTAAGGCAAAGACTGAGACTCTCACAGAGAAGTTCCACACTATTTCCGCCAAGATGTATCAGCAGGCACAGCAGGCTCAGGGAGCCCAGGGTGCAGGTCCTGACATGAGCGGATTTGCAGGCGGTCCTGGCGCAGCAGGTGCAGCAGGCGCTGCCGGTGCAGCCCCTGGCAAGGATGACAACGTGGTTGACGCTGATTTCGAAGTTGTTGACGATGACAAATAGGCATTTCCCAGGGACGGCATTTTAGCCGGGGATTCGCTCCGAATCGTTCAGATAATAACATATTTGGCTAACATGTGTGTCAGGGGGGGAATCCCCTTGACACATTTTGTGAATTACTGAAACGAGGTTAAGAGAAAAAGATGGCAGAAAAGAGAGATTATTATGAGGTCCTTGGCCTGAAGAAGGGGGCAAGTGATGATGAAATAAAAAAGGCCTTCAGAAAGCTGGCCATGAAGTATCATCCTGACAAGAACCCTGACAACAAAGAGGCCGAGGAAAAATTTAAAGAAATAAATGAAGCATATGCATGCCTGTCGGATCCCGAACAGAAGTCGAAGTACGACAAGTTCGGCCATGCAGGTGTGGATCCTAACAGCTTTGGCGGCGGCTTCGGCGGCGGTTTTGGAGGCTTCGAGGACATAATGAACATGTTCGGCGGTGCCTTTGGAGGTGGCGGCTTCGGCGGTTTCGGCGGCTTTGGAGGAAGTCAGGGAAGGAGAAACGCAGCCCGCAAGGGAAGTGACATTCAGAAGTCCATGACCATTACCTTTGAAGAGGCGGCCTTCGGAACGAAGAAGCAGATCAAGCTCACCAAATATGTGAAGTGCAGTAAATGCGACGGTACGGGAGCTGAACCGGGCACATCCAAGAAGTCATGTCCGAGATGCGGCGGAACAGGAGAAATCAGAACCCAGCAGCAGACACCCCTGGGAGCCTTCATGAGTGTTTCTCCATGTCCTGACTGCGGCGGAAGCGGAGAAATCAATGAGCATCCATGCAGCGACTGCGGCGGAACGGGCCGTGTCAGAGATACCGTTACGATTTCCGTTACCATTCCGGCAGGAGTTGACAACGACTCCGTAATCCCTATCAGGGGACAGGGCGAGCCGGGAATAAACGGCGGTCCTGACGGGGATCTCTACATAGTTCTCAGCGTTAAACCCCACAAGCTCTTTGAGCGCAGGGGAACGGATCTGTGGTTGGAAATACCGATTTCATTTGAACAGGCAGCGCTGGGAGATGAAATTACGGTACCGACCCTTGAAGAGAAAATTAAATACAAGGTTCCTGCAGGAACCCAGCCGGGAACAGTATTCAGACTTAAGGGCAAAGGCATCAAGAGTCTCAGATCAAGCAGAAAGGGCGATCTCTATGTGAAGGTATTCCTGGAGGTGCCTACAAAGTTGAACAAAAAGCAGAAATCAGCCATTGCGACAATGGGCAAAGCAGTGGGAAGCGAATGCTATTCCAAGAAAGCAGGCTTCCTGGATTCAATAAAGGAGTTTTTCTCATAGATGAAATACAGAGAGTTAAAAGTACACGCGACGAGACAGGGTATTGAAGCAGTAACACAGCTTCTGCTAAGCATGGGGATAGATCAGGTGGCAATAGACGATCCTGCCGACCTGGATGAGATAATGAACAAGGAACATCAGTATGACTGGGATTACGTTGACGAAAGCCTTAAGGCAAACTCCCACAGAGAGCCCACACTTTCGGCCTACTTCGAAGATACGGAAGAGAACAGGAAGCTGATTTCCGAAATAAAGGTAAAGCTGATGATGCTCAAGGCAGACGAGCAGTATCGTGAGTTTGGAGAAGATGTGAACTTCGGCCGTCTCTATGCGGAGGAAATCCCCGTTGACGACGGATGGCAGGATGCCTGGAAGGAGCACTTCAAGCCTGTTAAGGTAACTGAGAGCATCGTGGTTAAGCCCACCTGGGAGGAGTATACCCCAAAGGCAGGAGAGAAGATTCTTCAGATTGACCCGGGCATGGCCTTCGGAACAGGAACACACGAGACTACCAGCCTTTGCATGAAAATGATGGAAAAGTATCTCACAAAGGATATGAAGATCATGGATGTGGGCTGCGGTTCCGGAATCCTTTCCATATGCGGTGCGCTTCTGGGATGCGACAGGGTTCTGGGAATTGAAATCGATCCGGATGCAGTTAAGGTTGCCGGTGAGAATGTGGAGCTTAACGGTGTGGCTGACAAGGTAACGGTTCAGGAGGGGAATCTCACTGAGGGTGCCAGCTTCAAGGCGGATATGATTGTGGCAAATCTTATGCACAATCTCGTTATGCAGCTGGCTCCAAGTGCCAGAAAGCACCTTGCCAAGAATGGCCTGTTCATTTCTTCGGGAATTCTTCTGGAAAAGAAGGATCAGGTTGCCGAAGAGGTAAAAAGAGCCGGCTTCGATATTCTTGAGATTCCTGAAGATGGGGAATGGTGCGCCATTGTTGCCAGAGTCAGAAGAAAGTTTTTAGGATTGTTTTAATGAGCAGATTTTTCACAAATCCCGAAAATATCGGGTTGAGAACAATAATAATAGATAAACCGGAAGACCTTCATCACATGATGAGGGTTTTGCGGCTCAGTGAGGGAGATGAGGTTGATGTTTCCGATACCGTGGAGTGGGAATACCGGGCCAGAATAGTATCTCTGAGCGAGACGGAGGCCCAGCTTGAAATACTGGACAAGCAGTCTTTTTCAGGAGAATCTGATATTGAGATTACCCTATTTCAGGGAATTCCCAAGCAGGGAAAGATGGAAACCATAGTCCAGAAGTGTGTGGAGCTTGGGGTTAAGGAAATTGTGCCGGTTTTCATGGACAGGACAGTTGTTGTGGACAGGGGCAATTTCGGCAAGAAGATCCAGCGCTGGAACAAGGTTTCGGCTGAAGCAGTGAAACAGTGCCGGAGAGGAATAGTGCCGGAGGTTCGGGAGCCTTTGAAAATGAAGGAAATCTACGAACTCTTTGATGATTATGATTTAGTGCTTTTCCCATATGAGAATGAGAAGGGAACAACCATCAAGGAGGAACTTCTGGCTGCTGCCAATCCGTTATATGCTGAAATAACGGGAAATGTTCTGGAGAGAATTGCAGTTATCATCGGTCCTGAGGGAGGCTTTTCAGAGGCGGAGGCCGGGGAAATTGTCAGTCACGGGGGGAAATCCGTTTCCCTCGGCAGAAGGATACTGAGAACGGAAACTGCCGGGATGGCTGCCATTGCCATGATTATGTACGAATTGGAACTGTGATAACAGAAACAGGGAAATGCTATGAACAGGGAAAACAGAAGGGCTGCATTCCACACCCTGGGATGCAAGGTAAATCAATACGAAACGGAGGCTATGAAAAAAATCTTCCGTGAGCGGGGATATGAAATCGTCGGCGAGCAGGAGTTCGCCGATGTTTATGTAATAAATACCTGTACGGTTACAGCTGTTGCCGACAGGAAGTCCAGACAGTATATCAGGCGAATGAAAAAGGTAAATCCGGATTCAATAGTTGCGGTAACAGGCTGCTATGCCCAGATAAATCCACAGGAGGTGGAGGAAATCCATGGAGTTGATATAATAGCCGGCACGGGAGAAAAGCACAAAATACCGGACTATATAGACGGACTGGCTAAGGCGTCAGGAGGGTGTCTTGAGGAGTTTGTTGAGATGGGTCCTGTTGCCAGCACTGACAGCAGAACAAGAGCCTACATAAAGATACAGGAGGGATGCAACAGGTTCTGTTCCTACTGTGTCATTCCATATGCCCGGGGTCCTGTACGGAGCAGGCCTCTTGAGAACATAAGAGAGGAGGCTGAAAGGCTGATTGCTGCAGGATACAAGGAACTGGTTCTCACGGGTATAAATACTGCTCTTTACGGAATGGAGCAGAATCCGGAGGAGTTCGGTCTGGAACCGGTGCTGGAAATGATAAATGATCTTCCGGGAGATTTCAGAATAAGACTCTCCAGTCTGGAGCCTGCCGTTGTGAATTCCGAATACGTCAAAAAGCTTTTCAGATTTGACAAGCTCTGCAGACACCTTCACATGAGCGCCCAGAGCGGAAGTGACAGGGTCCTTGCCGCAATGAACCGACCGTACGACAGGGAGGGCTACATGGATCTGGTGAAGACACTCTGCAGCTTCGATCCCTGCTACGGGCTTTCTACGGACATAATTGTGGGATTTCCGGGAGAAACAGAAAGGGATTTCGAAGACAGCTGCAGGCTGGTGGCCCACTGCGGATTCTGCAAAACACACGTATTCAAGTATTCCAAGAGACCCGGCACAAAGGCGGCGGACATGCCGGGACAGATTTCTCCTCAGGTGAAGAATGACAGATCAGACAGACTCCAGAATACTGCCGGGGAGGCTTCGAAAGCCTTTTTCAGAATGAACCTTGATGAGGCCCGCCGGGGAAGAACACAGCAGGTGCTTCTTGAGGAGGTTACCGGTGACGGAAAGTACATTACCGGTTACACGGGAAATTACATTCGCACGTACATTCCTTACAGCGAAAAGCTTGAACTGAATACCTTTGTTCAGGTTAGACTTGAGGAATTATTCAGAGATGGCATGACAGGCAGTGTTGTGTTATAATTCTCTCATAAATAACACGAAAGGAAGTGAAACCATGAGCGATTGTTTGTTCTGCAAAATTATTGAAGGTGAAATTCCTTCCAACAAGATATATGAAGATGATAAAATCTTCTGCTTTCACGACATCGATCCACAGGCGCCGGTGCATTGCCTGATGATTCCGAAGAAGCACATTTCTTCGATAGATGATGTTCAGGATGAGGATGCGGAGATTCTTTCATACATGATGCTGAAGATAAAGGACATTGCGGCACAGCTCGGACTGCAGAACGGCTACAGAGTAGTTATAAACTGCGGTGAGGATGGAGTGCAGACTGTTCAGCATCTGCATCTTCACATTCTTGGCAAGAGAAAGCTTACCTGGCCGCCGGGCTGATGAAAGCGCATAAAAAACTCCTTGCATTGGGACGGTTTTGATTGTATAATACCGATGTTAAGATGACCTTTGTCATACAGGACAAGGACCGTTTTCAAGACGAGAAAATTAATATATGTCAGGAGGTGAAACGGGATGGCACAGGTAATCGTAAGAGAAAATGAAAGCTTAGAAAATGCTCTGAAGAGATTCAAGAGATCATGCGCCAGAGATGGTGTTATGGCAGAAGTCAGAAAAAGAGAGCACTACGAAAAGCCGAGCGTAAAGAGAAAGAAAAAGTCTGAAGCTGCTAGAAAAAAGGCTAACAAAAAATACTAAGCATAATAACAAAGAAACGGCATCAGTTTTGATGCCGTTTGTTTTTAGCTTGATACAGAAGGAGATACCGGCATAATGCCTGACTTTTTACCCACAACTAAACAGGAAATGACATCTCTGGGATGGGAACAGCCGGATTTTGTTCTGATAACCGGAGATGCCTATGTGGATCACCCTTCATTCGGAACTGCCATTATCAGCAGAGTTCTGGAAAGCAGAGGATACAGGGTGGCTGTTCTGGCTCAGCCTGACTGGCGAGGAGCAGATGACTTCCGAAGGTTCGGAAGGCCCAGACTGGGATTTCTGATTAACAGCGGAAATGTTGACTCTATGGTCAACAATTTTTCTGTGTTCAAAAACAGGAGAAAAAGAGATGTATATTCTCCGGGAGGCAAATCAGGACGCCGCCCCGACAGAGCGCTGATAGTATACTGCAACCGGGTGCGGGAGGCCTATGGAGATGTGCCTGTAATCATCGGAGGTCTTGAGGCCAGTCTTCGCAGGCTGGCTCACTACGATTACTGGTCTGATAGGGTGAGAAGGTCAATTCTTCTCGATTCAAGAGCAGATATACTCATTTACGGCATGGGCGAGCGGGCTGTTGTTGAAATTGCAGAGGCTCTGGATGCAGGAATCTCCGTTAAGGATATTACCTGGATAAAGGGAACCTGTGTGGTAATGAAACCATGGGAGAATGGAGGAAGTCTCACATTTGAAGATGAAGATATTCTCCTGCCGGAATACGGTGCCCTAGTCGAAAAAGATGATACAGGCTGTGCAAGCGCCGGTGCGATTGACAGCTACTGTGATAGCTTCAGGCTGCAGTACAGAAGCAATGATGCCGTAATTGGGAAACGGCTTATAGAAAAATATGACGAACATGAGTGGGTGGTCCAGAATCCGCCCCAGGAGCCTCTGAGTCGTCAGGAGCTTGATGATGTTTATTCCCTGCCATACGCCAGGGATTATCATCCTTCCTATGAAAGTGAGGGTGGAGTTCCCGCTATCAGTGAGGTTAAATTCAGCATCACATCAAACAGAGGGTGCTTCGGCGGATGTGCATTCTGCGCCATAACCTATCACCAGGGTAGGGAGGTAAGAAGCCGAAGCCTGGAATCGATTGTGGCGGAGGCGGAGCTTCTTACGCAGGATTCCGCATTTAAGGGATACATTCATGATGTGGGGGGTCCTACAGCAAATTTCCGAAATCCCTCCTGTGAGAAGCAGCTTAAGCACGGCATGTGCGGCAGCAGGGACTGCCTTTTCCCGAAGCCCTGCAGTCAGCTTAATACGGATCACAGGGATTACATAGAGGTATTGAGAGCTGTTAGAAATGTGAAGGGTGTTAAGAAGGTCTTCGTCCGCTCCGGAATTAGATTCGACTATATTCTTGCGGACTGGAAGGAGGGCAGGAAGGGAAGCTCCGGGGAAGAATTCCTTAGGGAGCTTTGCAGCCATCACGTTAGCGGCATTCTGAAGGTAGCACCGGAGCATGTGTGCAGCCGGGTGCTAAAAAAGATGCACAAGCCTGAGGTGGAGGTTTTCGACAGATTCTGCTCTGAATACGAGAAAGCCAACAGCAGGCTGGGAAAGAAGCAGTACATGATTCCATATTTCATTTCATCCCATCCGGGATGCACACTTGATGATGCGGTGGATCTGGCTGTTTACATGAAGAATAAGGGTTTTGTGCCGGATCAGGTTCAGGATTTCTATCCTACGCCGGGTACCCTGGCAACCTGCATGTACTATACCGAAAGGGATCCCTTCACGGGAGAGCGGGTACATGTAGCTAAAACGGCAAAAGAGAAGAAAATGCAGAGAGCCCTGCTCCAGTTCAACAGGAAAGAAAACAGAAAACTTGTGGAGGAGGCCCTTAGAATAACCGGCCGGAAGGATCTGCTGGATGACAGGAATAGAGGAACTTACAAACGCTCTAAAAAACGGAAGAGCCATATATGAAGAAATAATGGGAAGAGACACCTGTCCCGATTTCCGAGTACGGGAGCTGTATTCTGCCCGGGGTGAATCAGGCAGCAGAGCCATGGCAGAAGATGATGCAGAGGGAACCATAGCATGTGGAGACAACCTGGAGTACATGGAATACCTTCTGAAGAAGTGCGGCATGGCAGGCAAGCTTCAGCTTATTTATGTTGATCCGCCCTTTTTCTCAAAGGGCAGATATCAGGCTTCGGTGACAATAACTTCGGAGGAAAAGGGCAAGTCACCGGTGATAAAGACAGGAGCCTACGACGACACATGGGAAGGCAGTGTAGAGAAATACCTGACAATGATGACTGTCAGTCTCCTGATGATGAGAGAGCTGCTTTCGGATACGGGCTTAATATGGGTGCACCTTGACTGGCACTGTGCCCATTATGTGAAAATAATCATGGATGAGATTTTCGGATACGATAACTTTGTAAACGAAATAATCTGGACATACAAATCCGGGGGCGCCTCAGGCAGGTGCTTTGCGAAAAAGCATGATACGCTGCTGCTCTACTCCCGGAGCAGGAAATACAAGTTCAACAAGATGAGGGAAAAGTCCTATAACAGAGGAATGAAGCCTTACAGATTCAAGGGAGTGGAGGAGTATCAGGACGAAAAGGGCTGGTACACTATGGTGAACATGAAGGATGTATGGAACATTGACATGGTGGGCCGTACATCATCCGAACGCACCGGATACGCAACCCAGAAGCCGGAGAAACTACTTGAAAGGATACTTGCATCATGTACAGATGAGGGTGATTTCTGTGCTGACTTCTTCGCAGGCTCGGGAACTCTCGGTGCAGTTGCCCGTAAAATGGGGCGAAGATGGATCATGTGTGACAGCGGTGACCTGGCTGCAGCCGGACAGATTAAGAGAATATGCTCCATGGGAAAAGAAAACAGACCCTTCAGGGTAGTCGGAAAAAACGCAGATACATCTTCTGGGGAGGCTGCCTTTGCACTGGAGGATGGAATGCTTAAGATAACCGGGTACAAACCGGAGCTCTCGGGATTGAGCCCCTCGGACATGGAGAAGACAGCTGATTTTCTCCGGGGTGACGGAAGACCCTGTATAAGCTTCTGGAGTCTGGACAGGGAATACGACGGACTTGTTCACAGAAGCAGCGAATTCCTTGAAGGAAGGTATTCGGTGGAAATCGGAGAAGGCAGTGTGCACGTTACAGGATACGATGTTTTCGGCAACAGGTTTTGCTGGGAGAGGATAAAGGGTTAAGTATATGGAAAAGAGAATTTATTGTGAAGAGGATTTCAGAACAGGAAGATGGTCAGGGGGAACAACAACGGAGATGGCGATTTTTCCCGAGGACAGCAGCTATCTTGAGCGAAACTTCATCTGGAGGCTCTCCGGTGCAGAATCGGATCAGGAGGAATCCTCATTCACCAGGCTGGAGGGTTATGACAGGATTCTCATGGTTCTCAAGGGGCATGTTGTCCTTGCCCATGGAGTTGAGCGAACCGTTAACCTGGGAGAGGGAGAGCAGGACACCTTCCAAGGTGAGATCAAGACTAAATGCTTCGGCAGGCTTGAGCGGGATTACAACCTCATAATGGCTAAGGGCTGCCGGGGCAGAATGGAGCTTATGGAGCTTTCTTCTGATGCAAAGGCAGCAGATACCGGCGGTGCAGATGACTTGGGAGAAGGGGACAGCGGAAGATACAGCTCCTTCGGTGTTTTCGCTCTGGAGGGTTATTCGGTTGTTTCCGTAAACGGCGAGACTCATATGGTCAAGACAGGGCAGCAGATGGTAATAAACTGCCTGCCGGGTGAAAGGGCGAATATCTCCCTTATGGGTGAAGGGCGCTGCATTTTCACAGCGGTGTTTTATGATAAACCGCGAGATTTCTTTGACGAAGATGTAAGCCGCTCAGCGGAGGACAGCAATTACAAGCTGGCTCTGAAGCTGTTCCTGGGTAACAACCGCTGGAGCAGATTGATAAGACGGGAGCGTAAGAAGGGAGACTGGTATTCCCCTGAGCTTGTTAAGAAGCTGGAAACCCTTGACAGATTTTATGTAACGGGAATCATCTGGCTCATAGGTGTTCTTATCTGCCTGGGAACCATGACCTGGGGACTGGGACCGGGGCTTGTGGGAATGCTGGTGCTAGGATTCACCATTGTGGATTTTCTTGTAATATCACCGGCAATTTATATGGCGGTACTTCCTAAACCTTTAAGCAGGCATATAAGGAAGCCGGTAAATTTAAGCGCCAGGGAGCAGGAAATGTACAATGAGCACATAACCAGAGATACCCATCAGGAAAAGCTCATGTACAAGTACAGAGACAGATCCGGGGAATCCTACGAAGGCATGGGAGATTTCATTAGAAAGCTGAACAAATAATGAACTACGAACTTATAGCAACAGCCACATTCGGTCTTGAGGCGGTGGTGCGCCGTGAGATTGAAGGGCTTGGTTACAAAATAATAAAGACGGAAGACGGCAAGGTTACATTCCTTGGTGACGAGAGGGCAATTGTTCGCTCAAACCTTTGGCTGAGGTGCGCCGATAGGGTGCTGCTGAAGACGGCGGAGTTTACTGCAGTTACCTTCGAGGAGCTGTTTCAGGGAACAAAGGCATATCCCTGGGAAGAGATTATTCCCATTGACGGGGAGTTTACGGTTACATGCTCCACAGTCAAGTCAAAGCTCCATAACCCCCCTGCCATTCAGAGCATTGCCAAGAAGGCAATAGTGGAGAGAATGAGGTCGGCTTACGGGATTGATCGCTTCCCTGAAACGGGAGCTGCCCATACTGTTAAGGTTACAATTCTGAAGGACAGAGTAACATTAACTGTTGACACCAGCGGTACAGGACTTCACAAGAGGGGCTACAGAGTGGCAGGAGTGGAGGCGCCCATAAAGGAAACACTGGCAGCCGCTTTGGTTAAGCTGAGCTTTTTCGGCCCCGGCAGGATTCTTATTGACCCATGCTGCGGAAGCGGAACCATTCCTATTGAGGCAGCTCTCATTGCCCGTAACATTGCACCGGGCTGCAACAGGGACTTTGCAGCGGAAAAGTGGAAATTCATAGACAGAAAACTGTGGATTGAGGAGAGGCTGGCTGCCCGGGACGGAGTGGAGACGGAATCGAAGATCTATGCATACGACATCAATCCCAAGGCAGTTGAGGCTGCCCGTCGAAATGCCCTGGAGGCAGGAGTGGATGATATCATCGAATTTGCCCGTCTGGATGCCAGGAAGCTGAAGGCTCCTCCCGGTGACAGGGGAATGATTGTAACGAATCCTCCATATGGAGAGCGAATCGGCGAAAGGGAAGAAATAGATGAGATATACGGAGCCTTCGGAAGATTTTTCCGGGAGAACCCCGACTGGTCTCTGTTTATCATAACCCCTGACAGGGAAATCGAAAGGAAAATTGCCGGGCGGAAAGCCGACAGACGAAGAAAGCTGTATAACGGCAGCATTGAGACAACATATTACCAGTTCCACGGCAGAAAGCAGCGATGAAGATTTCAATTGATAAGAATGAAAAAACACCTCTGTATCATCAGATTCACAGTTCAATCAAGGGCCTGATTGCTGAGGGGTCAATGCCTGACGGGTATACTCTGCCCTCGGAGCGTGTTCTGGCATCGGAGCTTGGTGTTCACAGAAACACCGTAGCCAAGGCCTACGCCGATTTGAAGGCGGAGGGATATATTGAATCCCGGCAGGGCAGCTCATACCGGGTATGCTTCAACAGAGGAAGACGGAGCTCCGGCGGAAGAAAAGATGTGTACTGGGATTCTCTGCTGAGAAAGGAATTTGCAGGTTTTGCAGGTGACTTCGATGAACTGTACAGCAAGAGCTTCGACAAGGATCTGATTTCATTCGCAGGAGGTGTAGCTGACCGGGAAATCTATCCTCCTGAGGAAATCGCTGAGGTTTTCGAGAATGTCCTAAGCAGAAGCCGGGAAAAGGCATATTTCTATACTCCTTACCAGGGGGATCCTGAGCTAAGAAGGGAGATTGCTTCCTTCATGGCAACCAAGGGAATCAAGACGGATCCGGGAAACATTCAGGTGTTTTCGGAGAACAACCAGGCTCTTGACTTTATACTGAATCTCATGCTGACCCCCGGTGACGGAGTTCTGATGGATGAGACCATGTCGGCGGATGTCTACAGGACGATTCTGCTGGCGGGGGGGAAGGTTATTGATGTTCCCGCAGATGAACACGGAATACTCTGCGACAACCTTGACATTATCATTGAGAAGACACGACCCAAGTTTATATATGTGGATTCAAGCTTCAACAACCCCAAGGGAACATATCTCACAGTTGAAAGGAAGCAGAGACTGCTGGAATTATCCTACAGATACAGAATACCCATTATAGAGGAGGATGAGGGTTCGGAGCTCTACTATGATGTGGAGAGAATTCCATCCATAAAGTCCATGGACAGGGGAGGAAATGTCATATACATGTATTCCTTCTCCCTTACAATGGTTCCGGGAATCGGGGTATCCTTCGTAATTGCAGACAAAAGGGTCATTGACAAGTTCAGCGAGATGGTTTCCCTGAGAACAGCCAGCTCTGACTGGGCATCCCAGATGCTCATGCTGGAATACATGAAAAACGGAATATTCAACAAGAGGCTTGAAGCCTTCAGAAGAAAATACAGGAAGAAACGTGATATGATGTGCGCCAGACTGGATGTGCTGGCGGAGCGTTACGGCATAGAGTACAGAAAGCCCTCAGGGGGAGTATACCTATGGGTGAGACTGCCAAGCAGAATTAATGCCCGGTACCTGCTGAGGGAGGCACAGAAAAGGGGAATGACCTTCATGCCCGGATATCTGTTTTTCTCATCTAAATCAAAGGGGCGGAATTATTTCCGATTGAACTACTCGTATCCAACTGAGGAGGGGATAGAGAAGGGCATGGACATTCTTGAAAAATCAATAGCTGCAGTGCTTAGAAAATAAAGTTAACTGGCACATGCATTCTCAAACACACTGGCACTTTGTTTAGGATAGATGTTATTGTATATTCTAGACAAGGTGCTTTTCAGTACCGAAAAATAGTTAATTTTGTTAATAAATGATAAAGGAGAACAATGTTATGGCAGTTAATCTTAAAGGAAGAAGCTTTTTAACTCTTATGGATTTCACACCGGAAGAAATCAGATACATGCTGGACCTGGCACACGATCTGAAGGCAAAGAAGAGAGCCGGTATCCTGGGCGATACAATGAAGGGCAAGAATGTATGCCTCCTCTTCGAAAAGACTTCAACAAGAACAAGATGTGCTTTTGAAACAGGCGCTCTGGAGGAAGGTGCTCACGTAACATTCCTGGACAGCAAGTCATCACAGATGGGCAAGAAGGAATCACTGGAAGACACAGCAAAGGTTCTGGGAAGATTCTACGACGGAATCGAATACAGAGGATATGACCAGAAGGTAGTTGAAGATCTGGCTAAGTACGCAGGAGTACCTGTATGGAACGGTCTTACTGACGTTGACCACCCGACTCAGATTCTGGCTGACATGCTCACAATGGAAGAACACATCGCTAAGCCTCTGAACAAGTGCAAGGTAGTATTCGTTGGCGACGTAAGAAACAACATGGCTTATGCATGGATGTACGGCTGTGCCAAGATGGGAATGCACTTCGTAGCTTACGGTCCGCAGGAACTGTGTGATCAGGTTGACAGCGCAGTTGTAGAAAGAGCAAGAGAAGTTGCAAAGGCAACAGGCTCCGTAATCGAAGTAAGCTCAGACATCGCTTCAATCAAGGGCGCAGACGTTCTTTACACTGACATCTGGGCTTCAATGGGCGAAGAGGATCAGATTCCTGAAAGAGTAAGAATGCTGACTCCGTTCAGAGTAACAGAGGACATGCTGGAAGCAACAGAAAACGAAGATGTAATCTTCATGCACTGCCTGCCTTCATTCCACGACTTTGAAACTACAATGGCAAAGACTCAGATGGAACTGGGATACGACATCCGCGAGGTTACCGATGAAGTATTCAGAAGCAGACACTCAAAGGTATTTGATGAAGCAGAAAACAGAATGCACACAATCAAGGCTGTTATGGTAGCCACAATGGGTAAATAGGAAACCGAACTAGGAGGTAGATGTTATGATACCCGGAATTCATAATTTTTCAGAGATAGGCAAGCTGAACAAGGTTCTTCTCCACAGACCGGGACTGGAACTTGAAGCTCTGACACCGTCAACAATGGAAAGACTTCTCTTTGATGACATTCCATACCTGAAGGTTGCACAGGAAGAGCACGACAGATTTGCCGAGATACTTCGCGAGAACGGAGTTGAAGTGGTATACTATGTGGATGAAACAGCTAAGGCTCTGGCAACTCCTCAGCTTCAGCAGCAGCTGATTGAAGAGTTCCTTGATCTTTCACTTATCACTTCAGAGGGCATGAGAAACCAGCTTATTGAGTATCTCATGGGAATGGACCCGAAAACGATGGTTACGAAGCTCATTGCCGGAATCAAGAAAAACGAGGTGCCGTCTGAAACAGTACAGTCCCTTATGGATCTTATTCACGACGATTATCCGTACATCTCGGATCCAATGCCTAACCTGTATTTCACAAGAGACCCGGGTGCATGTGTAGGAAACGGAATCAACATTCACCACATGCATACCCAGGAGAGAAGAAGAGAATCACTGCTTCTGAAGTACATGTTCAAGTACAACAGAGATTTCGCATCAGTGGAAAACATGCAGTGGTATGATGTAGAAGACGATTATTCAATCGAGGGCGGAGACGTTCTGGTTCTCTCCAAGGACATGGTTGCAATAGGACTGTCCCAGAGAACAACAATTGCCGGAATCGAATGCTTTGCCAAGAATCTTCTTTCAAATTCAGAATTCAAGAAGGTGCTTGTATTTGACATCCCTAAGTCAAGAGCATTCATGCACCTGGATACTGTTTTCACAATGGTTGACTATGACAAGTTCACGATTCATCCTGAAATCGAAGGACCTCTCGGTGTGTATGAAATCACACTGGGCGCAGGCGGCAAACTGGAATTCAATGCCATGAAGGATGAACTCCAGAACATTCTGGCTATGGAGCTGGGACTTCCTGCAGTTGAACTTATCAGATGCGGCGGCGGAGATCTTCTGGCTGCCCAGAGAGAACAGTGGAATGACGGCTCAAACACACTGTGCATTGCACCGGGAACTGTAATTACTTATGAGAGAAACTATGTTTCAAACGAACTTCTGGACAAGAAGGGAATCAAGGTTCTGACAATGCCAAGTGCTGAACTGTCAAGAGGCAGAGGGGGCCCTCGCTGCATGAGCTGCCCTGTAAACCGTGTAGATTTATAAGGAGAATACAATAGATGAAAAAAGAAGCACCTGAAAAAATTGTAATTGCTCTGGGGGGCAATGCTCTCCAGTCAGGCAAAGGCCCGGCAACTGCAGAAGCACAGCTGGAGGTTGTTAAGAAGACATGTGAGCACGTTGCAGAGATAAGCGGCATGGGATATGAAATCGCAGTAGTACACGGAAACGGACCTCAGGTTGGCAGAATCGTAATGGCCAGCGAGGCTGCAAATTCCGAGGATACACCTGCAATGCCGTTCGACGTATGCGGAGCAATGTCACAGGGATATATCGGATATCACATTCAGCAGAGTCTCATGTACGCTCTGAACGCTAAAAACAGAGACATTCCTGTAGTTACAGTTGCAACTCAGATGATCGTTGATGAAAATGACCCTGCATTCCAGAATCCTACAAAGCCGATTGGTCCTTTCTACACAGAGGAAGAGGCAAAGGTCCTGATGGCTGAGAAAAACTGGACAATGAAGGAAGATGCAGGAAGAGGCTGGAGAAGACTCGTTGCTTCACCAAAGCCAAAGAGAATCGTTGAAATTGATGCAGTAAGACAGCTTTGGGACAAGACCATCGTTATTACCTGCGGCGGCGGCGGAATTCCTGTTCTTGAGAAGATGGACGGACACCTTGAAGGTGTTGCGGCTGTAATCGACAAGGACTTCGCTGCTGAGCTTCTGGCAGAGGATGTGAATGCTGATATGCTTATGATTCTGACTGAGGTTGAAAAGGTTGCAGTAAACTTCAATAAGCCTGATCAGAAGGATCTTGATCACCTTACTCTGAAGGAAGCTGCTGAATACATCCAGGAGGGTCAGTTCCCTGCAGGAAGCATGTTGCCTAAGGTTGAAGCTGCAATGAAGTTTGTAAGAATGTTCCCTAACAAGAAGGCCATTATCACATCCCTTGATAAGGCTGTAGAAGCTCTGAATGGAGAAACAGGAACTGTAATTACATTCAACTAATAGCATTGAGGCTGCCTTTGTGCAGTCCGGAGGAGAATTATGAAACTTAGTGCCAAGGAATTCATGGCTTCCATCGCCTTTGACAGGAAGCTATACGAAGAAGAAATAGAATGCAGCATTGCTCACGCTAAAATGCTGGCAGGAAACGGCATTATTACAGAAGAAGAAACCGAGAAAATAGTTGCAGCACTTAAGGAGATTCGCAAGGAAATCCAGGACGGAAAGCTGAGATTCACTATAGAACACGAGGATGTTCACAGTGGAATACACGCCTTCCTCACAGATAAAATCGGAGAACTTGCCAAGGTCATGAGAGTGGGAAGAGGCGTAAACGATCAGGTTGTTGCCGATTCAAGACTCTTCCTGAAGAAAGAGACCGAAGCCATTAATGAGCTGCTGACTAATCTGCTTGATACTCTCGAGGGAATTGCCAGAGAGAATGTCAACACCATCATGCCGGGATACTCCCATCTCCAGAGATCCCAACCGGTAACTCTGGCTCATCATTTTCTGGCATACTATCAGATGTTCAACAGGGACAGGAAGAGATTCTCAAATTGTCTTGAGGGGATAAATCTCCTTCCGCCTGACTGCGGTGCATCCGCGGGAACATCCTTTGATCTTGACAGAACAATGCTGGCTGAGGAACTTGGATTTGACGGATTCCTTCCAAACGCCATGGATGCGGCTTCGGACAGAGACTTCGCTATGGAATTCATAAACTGCTGTGCCATAGCAATGACACACCTTTCCAGATTCTGCGAAGATCTGATCCTTTGGGATACTGTTGAATTCGATTTCATCGAGATAGATCTGGAGTTCTGTACCCAGAGCAAAGTAATGCCGCAGAAGCGAAATCTTGATGTTGCGGAGCTTATAAGAGGAAAGGCCGGAAGAGTATACGGCGACCTCATTAATCTCCTTACAATATTCAAGGGTCTGCCGATGACATACAACAGAGACATGCAGGAGGACAAGGTTCCTGTAATGGATGCTGCCAACACTCTGGAAAGCTCGCTGTATCTCTTCGTTGAAATGATTAAGACGATGAAGATAAACAGAGGAAACATGCAGAGAGCCGCCAAGTACGGTTACATGAATGCAACAGAGCTTTTCAATTATCTCAGCGACAAGGGCATAGATTCAGAAAACAGCGCCCGCATTGTGGGCAAGGTTGTGGAATATGCCATTAACCACGGCAAGCCTATAGAAGAACTGTGGCTTGATGATCTGAAGCAGTTCTCACAGGCCTTCGACAGTGATGTATATGACAGAATTGCGATTCGCAATGTTATTGCATCAAAGAAATCAGAGGGGTCAACTTCCTTTAAGAGTGTTGAGGAACAGCTTGCGAAAATTGCTGAGAGCAAATAAATCTATTATGCAGCTGCACTTGTGATATAGTGCAGCTGTTTTTTTGCTGCATTTTTCTTGCAGCTTCTTTTACAGCTGCACTCTTCTTGTGCAGCTTCTTTTACAGCTGCATTTTTTCTTGCAGCTTCTTTTTCGCTGCATTTTTTCTTGCAGCTTCTTTTTTGGGGGAGGGGTCTCTGCCTAGGGAAGCTATGTCCTCGTCGCCTGCAATGAACTGCGCTCATTCACGGCTCGCGGAAGGTCAGCAAAACTCGCGCTTACGCGCTCAAACATTGCTGACCTTTAGCCACTCGCCTTGCTCATTTCGCTGGTCATTGCAAGGGCTCCTGCGGAAAACGCTTCCCCAGGCAGAGACCCCTCCCCAAAAAGCAGCTCCGCAGAAAACTGCCAAAAAAGCTGCTCCGCCGAAAACCGCTGCTTTGCTGAATGATTGTGGCGTCGTAGAGTGCTGCGATGCAGCCGTCAGCGTGGTTGAGCAGCAATAATGCATATTTTTTATGTATATACTTGCATAAATATAAGATTAAATGTATAATTACACAGAAAAAGAAAAAAGGAGTGTATTATGCCAAAGAAAGAAGAGTTAAAGAAAATACTGATTATCGGATCGGGTCCTATTGTGATTGGACAGGCGGCGGAGTTTGATTATGCAGGAACACAGGCATGCAAGGCCATTAAGGAAGAGGGAATTGAAACTGTTCTTGTGAACAGCAATCCTGCGACTATAATGACAGACGGGGATATTGCTGATAAGGTCTACATGGAGCCTCTTACGGAGGAAGCACTGGAGGCGATTATACAGAAGGAAAGACCGGATGGCATGCTGGCAGGCTTCGGAGGACAGACGGGGCTGAACCTGGCCATGGAGATGGATGCGAAGGGAATACTGTCAAAGTATTCCGTTGAGCTGCTGGGAGTAAATAAAGAAAGCATCAGGAAGGCTGAGGACAGAGAAGCCTTTAAGGAGCTGATGAAGGAAATAGGAGAACCGGTTCCGGCAAGCGTCATTGCCACCAATATTGAAGAATGTTACGCCTTCCTTCAGGAGGAGGGTCTTCCTGTAATAATCAGACCGGCCTATACCCTGGGCGGCACCGGCGGAGGAATCGCAGAGACCATGGAGCAGTTTGAAGAACTGTGCTATGCGGGAATGGAAGCCAGCGCCATAGGCCAGATACTGATTGAGAAATCCATTGCAGGATGGAAGGAAATAGAATACGAAGTTATGCGGGATGCTGCGGATAACTGCATAATTATTTGTGATATGGAGAATGTGGATCCGGTGGGAATTCACACCGGAGACAGTATTGTTGTGGCACCAACCCAGACAATATCACCGGAAGAGAACAGCATGCTCAAGGCTGCATCGGTGAAGATAATAAAGAGTCTGGGAATCGAGGGAGGCTGCAACATTCAGTTCGGTCTGAATCCCCTGGACGGAAGCTATGCCGTTATTGAGGTAAACCCTCGTGTAAGCCGTTCATCTGCGCTGGCATCAAAGGCGGCGGGATATCCGATAGCCAGAATAGCCGCCAAGATCGCTCTGGGATATCATCTTGATGAGATAGGAAACAGCGTTGCCGGAGGAAGTGCATTCTATGAACCAAGTCTGGATTATATTGTAGTCAAGTTTCCTAGATGGCCATTTGACAAGTTCAGAACGGCTTCAAGAAAGCTGGGCACGCAGATGAAGGCAACGGGAGAGGTTATGTCTCTTTGCAAGTCCTTTGAAAGTGCGCTGCTTAAGGCTCTCACCTCGGTGGAAATCAAATGCGACGGTCTTCACATACCTTTCGTATCGGGACTGTCGGATGTTGAGCTTCTGGCGAAGCTTTCCCTGTGCGATGATGAGAGAATATTCTGCATTGCAGAGGCGCTGAGAAGAAATCTCATGACAATTGAGGAAATTCACGAAATAACAAAGATAACACCTTGGTTCCTTGAAAGAATCGCCTATGTTATAAACCTTGAAAAACAGCTTAGGGAAGGACCGATAACCAAGGAACTGATTTACGAAGTTGAGGCGAAGGGTTTAACCGACAGCGATATTATTCAGCTTTCGGGATTGTCCAGAGAGGTTCTTCAGGATATAAGGATTTACAACGACATCTATCCTGTGTACAAGATGGTTGATACCAGCGGAGGAAAATCCGGAATATCAACACCTTACTACTATTCATGCTATGAAGGAGAAGATGAGAACAGGGTATCGGATTCCGGAAAGATTCTAATTATCGGTTCAGGACCTATCAGAATAGGACAGGGCGTGGAATTCGATTACTGCTGCGTCCAGGGTGTAAATGCCGTCAAGAGCCTTGGCTACGAGGCAGTAATAGCAAACAACAATCCTGAAACCGTCAGCACCGACTCGGACATTTCAGATAAGCTTTATTTCGAGTCACTCCACATAGATAATGTGATGAACATCATCAAGAAGGAAAGACCTTACGGAGTCATTCTCCAGTTCGGAGGTCAGACATCACTTAATCTGGCCGAGAAGCTCAGCAGCAGAATGATAAATATTCTGGGCACATCCTATGAAAGCATCGACCTGGCGGAGGACAGAGAGAAATTCAACGAGCTTCTGAATGAGCTTCACATTGCTACCCCGAAGGGCTGTGCAGTTACAACCATGGAGGAGGCCTTTGGGGCAGTAAGAACGCTGGGATATCCGGTTGTGGTACGTCCTTCATACGTAATCGGAGGACGGGCAATGCAGGTGGTGTACACCGACGAGGAACTGACAAAATACATGAAGGAGGCAGTTTCCCTTTCGGCGGAACACCCGGTGCTGGTGGATCAGTATATTCAGGGCAAGGAAATTGAAGTTGATGCCGTAGCGGACGGAGAGGACATTCTCATACCCGGTATCATGGAACACGTGGAGAGAGCGGGAGTTCATTCCGGGGACAGCATCTCCGTTTATCCTAACATGAGCCTGCCTCCGGAGGTGGAGACAACGCTGGCTGTATACACCAGAAGAATTGCAAAGGCCTTAAAGGTTGTGGGCCTTGTGAATATCCAGTATGCCTTTGACGGAAACAGGATATATGTAATTGAGGTAAATCCTCGTGCATCTAGAACAGTTCCTATTCTGAGCAAGGTTACAGGAGTTCCTATGGTAAAGCTTGCGGTGGCGGCAATGCTGGGCAAAAAGCTCAAGGACTTCAGTTACGGAACGGGAATGTACCGCAAAAGCAGCATATACTCGGTAAAAGTACCTGTTTTCTCAAGCGAAAAGCTGACGGATATGGACATTGCCCTAGGACCTGAAATGAAATCCACAGGAGAGGTTCTGGGTCTTGACAGCAGCCTGGACAGGGCATTTTACAAAGGCTTCCTGGCAGCGGGAATGGATATTCCTACAGAGGGAAACATCTTTGTTACTCTGCGGGAGTCTGAACTGACAGAGTGCAGCGCTGAGATTCTGAAGGAATACATCGATGCGGGATTTGAAATTTATGTGTCACCTGACAATCTTGACTTTGCACGGGAATACGATGTACGCGCAAGGGTCATGACATATGAAACGGCCATTGCCCGGATAAAGAGCCATGAGGAGAGAGCAGACAGAAATGTAGCAATGGTGTTTAACGTGCCGGAAATAGCAAACAGCAAGAAGAACGACAGCTTCCCGTTAAGACGTGCAGCCGTGGAAAAGGGAGTTACGGTTATGACCTGCATGGATACGGCGAAGGCCTTCCTGAGAGCTGTAAAGCTTAAGCAGGAGGAGGCAAAGCTCCAATACAACAGGTTGTTCTAAGGCAAAATCATAAGAAAACAACATAAAAACAATATTTTTTTGTGAAAAAATACAAAAAAGGGTTGATATATATTCATAGTGATGTATAATAATACACAGAGATGAATATTATATGAAAAAGAGGAGAGTATTATCATGGCTAAAGAAAAAGTTGTACTGGCATATTCGGGAGGTCTGGATACTTCCGTTATTATGAAGTGGCTGAAGGAAAACTACGATTACGATGTAATCGCTGTTTGCTGCAATGCAGGACAGAAGGAGGACTTCGAAGCAATTGAAGCAAAGGCTATGGCCACCGGCGCCATAAAGGCAATTACCGTTGACCTAAGAGAAGAATTCATTACGGACTACATCTGGCCTACATTAAAGGCAGGAGCAACCTATGAGAATTATCTTCTGGGAACATCCATGGCAAGACCACTTATGGCTCAGAAGCTTGTTGAAATCGCACAGGAGGAGGGGGCATATTACATTGCCCACGGATGCACCGGCAAGGGAAACGATCAGGTAAGATTCGAAACTGCTGTACATGCCCTTGATCCTGCAATCAAGATTATTGCTCCATGGAGAATGGATGCCTGGGAATTCAAATCAAGAGAGGAACTTATTCAGTACTCGAAGGATCACGGAATTCCTATTTCCCAGACAAATGCCAAAATATATTCAAGAGACGAAAATATATGGCACATATCCCATGAGGGAGGAGAGCTGGAGAACCCGTGGAACGAGCACTATGACACAATTCACGTGCTGAGTGTTCCTCCTGAAAAGGCACCGGATGAAGTAACCTATGTTGACATTGACTTCGAGAAGGGTGTTCCTGTAGCCCTGGACGGAGTCAAGATGGGACCTGTTGAAATACTTACTAAGCTTAACGAGCTGGGAAGCATTAACGGAATAGGAACAATAGATATTGTTGAAAACAGACTCGTGGGAATGAAGTCAAGAGGCGTATATGAAACTCCGGGAGGAACTATTCTCTTCGCAGCCCACGCCGGTCTGGAGGAACTGATTCTTGACAGAGATACTGCACACTACAAGAAAATTGTAGGTGAAAAATATGCTGAACTGCTGTACAATGGGCTATGGTTCACACCTCTTAGAGAGGCAATCAACGCATTTGTTGATGTAACCCAGGAAAACGTTACAGGAACAGTGAAAATGAAGCTTTACAAGGGTAACGCCATTGTGGCAGCCAAGAAGTCTCCGTATTCACTGTACAATGAGGAATTCGCAACATTCAGCAAGGACGAGGTTTATAACCAGTATGATGCAGAGGGCTTCATAAACCTCTGGTCACTGCCGCTGAAGATACGTGCAATTCAGAAAGAAACAGCAGAAGGAGTATCAAAGAATCATGAAGCTTTGGAAAGGAAGGTTCTCAAAGGAAGCGACTTCGTCGAGTAATGAGTTTAACGCTTCAATACCCTTTGATCAGAGAATGTACCGGGAGGATATTACCGGCAGCATAGCCCATGCGAAGATGCTGGGAAAGCAGGGAATAATCTCCATGGATGAATCCGAACTCATCGTTGGAACCCTTAGGGACATTCTCGATGACATTGAGGCCGGAAAGATTGAATTCACAGTTGAGAACGAGGACATACACATGGGTGTGGAGACTGTTCTCACTGAAAGAATAGGCAGTACGGGAAAGAAGCTCCATACTGCCAGAAGCAGGAATGACCAGGTGGCTGTTGATTTCAGACTGGTTCTGCGAAAGGAAACAGAGGAGATTGACGAGAAGCTTAAGGAACTGCTGAAAACCCTGAAGGAGTTGGCAGAAAGGCATCAGGAAACTGTTATGCCGGGATACACACATCTCCAGAGGGCTCAGCCGGTGACCCTGGCCTATCATCTTCTTGCCTACTACCAGATGTTTTCAAGAGACAGAGAGAGATTCTCTGACTGCCTCGGTAGAATAAACAGGCTTCCTCTGGGCAGCGGTGCTCTGGCAGGAACAACATACTATACAGACAGGCAGTATCTGGCGAAGGAGCTTGGTTTTGACTCGGTTCTTCCAAACGGCATGGATGCAGTGGCAGACAGGGACTTCGCCATAGAATTTCTAAGCTGCTGCAGCATATGTATCATGCATCTCACAAGGTTCTGTGAGGAACTGATAAACTGGAGCAGCGTTGAATTCGGATTCGTTGAAATAGACGACGCCTACTCAACGGGAAGCAGCATAATGCCTCAGAAAAAGAATCCTGATATGGCTGAGCTTATAAGAGGCAAGAGCGGCAGGGTGTACGGGGATCTTATGGCGCTTCTCACTATATGCAAAGGCCTTCCGCTGGCTTACAACAAGGACCTTCAGGAGGACAAGGAACCTGTATTTGATGCGGTGGATACTCTTAAGGCATCCCTGGGAATCTTCACCGAGATGATTTCCACAATGACAGTGAAAAAGGACAGGATGTCAGCAGCGGCTAAATACGGATACATGAATGCAACGGATGCGGCGGATTATCTCGTGGGAAAGGGAATTCCTTTCAGAGACTGTCACGAGATTATAGGTAATATGGTGCTATATGCCATCAATAAGGGCAAGGCTCTGGATGATTTGACCATGGAGGAATTCAAATCCTTCTCAGAGGCCTTTGATGAAGATATTTACCAGGCGATAGACATCGTAAATTGCATAAAAGCGAAAAAATCAGAAGGATCCACATCCTTTGAAAGCGTAAAAAAACAATTATCAGATATAGCCGATGAGTAATACTCATTCTCTATTAAGGTGACGAGGCAGACATTCTTCCTTGTCATCTTTTAGTGATTTTTTGTAGATTAAGTACCGAGAGTCAGTACAGCGAGAAGGAAAAAATGAGAGAGATCGACGTAAAACAGGTGTCTGACGCAATAAGCAGGCTCTATATAGACGCCAACCACCACCTTGGGGAGGATGTTACAACATGCCTGCGGGATTGCGCAAACCGTGAAAAAACCACCCTTGCGAAGGATGTCTTCGAAACAATAGAAAAGAATATCGGAATTGCCGGGGAAGGGGTATTTCCCCTTTGCCAGGATACCGGTATGGCCTGTGTATTCATGGAAATAGGCCAGGATGTTCACTTCACGGGAGGTGACCTTACCGATGCCGTAAACGAGGGAGTAAGAAGGGGCTGTCTTGAGGGCTTTCTCAGACAGACCATTGTGAGGGATCCCTTCGACCGTGTGAATACAGGTGACAGCACTCCGGCGGATATCAACATGACAGTTGTACCGGGAGACCGGGTGAAAATCACCGTGGCGCCTAAGGGCTTCGGCTCTGAGAACATGAGCAGGATAAAAATGCTGCCTCCCGCTGCTGGAGTGAAGGGGGCGGAGGATTTCATAGTTGAAACCTGCAGTCTTGCAGGAGGGAATCCATGCCCGCCTATCATTGTGGGAGTTGGAATCGGAGGCAGCTTCACCAGTGCACCTCTGATGGCCAGAAAAGCCCTGCTGAGACCGGTGGGAAGCCGTAATGCATCAGAGTTCTACCGTGAAATGGAGATCAGACTGCTGGAAAGAATAAACGGACTGGGAATAGGTCCCCAGGGGTTCGGCGGCGAGACAACAGCACTGGCAGTTAATGTTATCGCCGCACCAACTCATATTGCGGGAATGCCCGTTGCAGTAAACATAAACTGCCACGTATCAAGACACAAGGAGGTTATTCTCTGATGCAGCACATAATTACACAGCCCTATACCAGGGAAAAATTAGCGGCACTCAAAACCGGCGACAGGGTGCTTCTTTCAGGGACAATCTATGCCGCAAGAGATACAGCCCACCGCCGTCTTGTGGAGCTTATTGAGGAGGGCAGGGAGCTGCCATTCGAACTGAAGGGGGCGATAGTATACTATATGGGCCCTACACCTGCGAAACCCGGATATCCTTCAGGGTCAGCGGGACCAACCACAAGCTACAGAATGGACAGCTTCACGCCTGCCCTTCTTGACAAGGGGCTGATTGGTATGATAGGCAAGGGTCCCAGGGGAAGGGAAGTTGTTGAGGCTGCAATGGCCCACGGAGCAGTTTATTTCGCAGCAATTGGAGGTGCGGCTGCCCTGATTGCAGGTTCGATTAAATCCTCGGAGGTTGTTGCCTTTGCAGAACTTGGAACGGAGGCTGTAAGAAGAATTGAAGTGGAGAACATGCCTCTTGTTGTAGCGCTGGATTCCTCGGGCCGGGACATATATGAAATCAGGCCCGGTCTCAGTCAAAACAGATAATTCTTGACATTCTCACAGGAAAATGATATTTTAGCAAAGATGTTTCTACTATAGGTATAGCCTTAAGGGAATTGATAAAGGAGAAGGCGTCCGAAATGGAGATCGAGTTAAAGTACAGTATTCCTGACAGCACCGTTGCAGATGCAATTTGGGATAACGAGCTTTTTAAGGAGTTTGAAGAAACAGACTCAAGAGAAGAAAGATGTCTGATTGCAAAGTATTTTGATACTGATGAGTGTGATCTGGCAAAGAATGAGATTGCCTACAGGGTGAGAAAGGAAGACGAGAGCTTCGTTGCGGCCTTGAAATGGAAGGGCTACAGCGAGGATGGACTTCATGTAAGAGAGGAGCTTAATGTTCCTGTGACAAGTTACACCCCTGATCCTGCGGTGTTCAGGGAGAGCCCCATTGGCACTCAGGTTATGGAATTAATCGGCGACAGAAGTCTGAATTGCATTATGGAGACTGCTGTAAGCCGGAGAAGCTTCAGAATCGATACCGGCAAGGCACTCTTCGAGATATCCATCGATTCCGGAAGAATTGAGACGGAATACGGAAGGGAGCCCATTGAAGAAGTTGAGATTGAGCTGTTCTCGGGAGAGCAGGATGAACTTCTCGAGATAGGCGGAAGGCTTCAGAAAAAGTTCAGTCTGGAGGAGGAAAACGGAAGCAAGTACTCCAGAGGAATGGAAATCATCAAAAAGAACAGATAAATACAGTGTATATGGTCTGCACCGGGCGGAGATTGTTTCTCTGCCCTTTACTTTTTTGCCGTTGCAATGTATAATAATTTGCACTATGTGTATAATACCGAGGAGGAAATATATTAATGAAATCAACATTTATTTCAAAAGAAAAGAACGAAGTAAAGTTCAAAATGGAGTTTTCTGCTGAGGAGTTTGAAAACGCTGTAGTCAAGGTTTATCAGAAGGAAAAGGGCAAGTTCGAAATCGACGGATTCAGAAAGGGCAAGGCACCTAGAGGACTCATCGAAAAGAAATACGGTGAGGGCATATTCTTCGAAGATGCAATCAACAACCTTTTCTCACTCAATTATCCATTGGCACTGGATGAACTGGATGTGGATGCAATCGATTATCCGAAGACAGAGTTCAGCCAGGTAAAGAAGGGCGAAGGCTTCGAAATCACAGTTACAGTAGCATGCTATCCTGAATTCGAAGTAAAGGATTACAAGGGTGTGGAAATCGAAAAGATTTCTGCTGAAGTAACTGATGAGGATGTTGACAGAGAACTTGATGCAATGGCAACCAGAAACTCAAGAATGGTTGAGGTTGAGAGACCTGCACAGGATGGCGATATGGTTATGATCGACTATGCCGGATTTGTAGGTGACGAGCAGTTCGAAGGCGGTACAGCAGAGAGACAGCCTCTGAAGCTGGGAAGCGGAACATTCATTCCTGGATTTGAAGAACAGCTTATCGGCGCTTCCAAGGGTGATGACGTTGAGGTTAAGGTAACATTCCCTGAAGAGTATCATTCAGAGGATCTGGCAGGCAAGGATGCTGTATTCAAGTGCCACGTTCACGAAATCAAGGAACAGGAAAAGCCTGCAATCGATGACGATTTCGCCAAGGATGTAAGCGAATTCGATACTCTTGATGAACTGAAGGCAAGCAAGAGGGAAGAACTTCAGAAGGCTGCTGAAGCAAGAGCCGAAAACCAGATGAAGAACAATGTTATCGAAGCTGTTTTCGAAGCTAATGATATCGATGTACCGGATGCCATGGTTGAATCTGAAATCGACAGCATGCTGAACGAATTCGACCAGCAGCTGAGAGCTCAGGGCATGGATCTTAACGGATATCTCAATTACATGGGACAGGATGCCGGCAAGTTCAGAGATACTGTAAGGGAAGATGCATTCAAGAGAACAAAGACAAGAATGATTGTTGCCAAGATCGTTGACCAGGAAAACTTCCAGGTATCAGAGGAAGAGGTTAAGGAACAGCTTGAAGCAATGGCACAGCAGTACGGACTTGAAGTTGAGAAGCTCACAGAGATGATCGGAGCAGAGAACATAAACATGATAAGCGGAGACCTGAAGATGAAGAAGGCCGTTGATTTCATGTACGAAAATGCAGTAATCAAATAACTGATTTGACAGGAGGATCGGAAGCTATGGTTCCATATGTAATCGAACAGACCGGAGGAGTCGAAAGACAGTACGACATATATTCAAGACTGCTTAAGGACAGAATAATTTTCATAGGTGAGGAGATTGATGATCGTCTTGCCAGTGTTGTAGTGGCACAGCTTCTCTTTCTCGAGGCGGAAGATCCGGACAAAGACATTAATATTTACATAAACAGCCCCGGCGGTTCAGTAACCGCCGGAATGGCTATTTATGACACAATGAGGTACATTAAGCCCGACATTTCAACCATATGCGTGGGAATGGCAGCCAGCATGGGAGCATTTCTCCTTGCTGCCGGCACCGAGGGCAAGAGATACTGTCTTCCAAATGCTGAGATAATGATTCATCAGCCTCTTGGGGGAGTAAAGGGACAGGCTGAGGATATCAGAATCCATGCCGAATGGATTCTCAAAACGAGAGAAAAGCTGAACAAAATTCTGAGTGAAAACACCGGTCAGCCCCTTGAGAAGGTTGCAGCCGATACTGACAGGGACAATTTCATGTCGGCGGAGGAGGCAGCTGAATACGGTATAATCGATAAGGTGATAAAGGACAGATAATGGCAAAATACGATAGCAACAACGAAATAAGATGTTCATTCTGCGGCAGACCCCAGAGCCAGACAAAACGGCTTTTCAGCGGCAATGGAGTGTATATCTGTGACGAGTGCATTCATGTTGCCTTTGATGTGCTTGCAGATGAGGAGCGCCAGGCTGCAGGAAGCAGAGGCGTTGTGGAGGGAGAACCTGTCTCACTGCCGAAACCGAAGGAAATTGACGAGATACTCTCCGAATATGTAATAGGCCAGGACAGTGCCAAGAAGGCGCTGGCAGTTGCCGTATACAATCATTACAAGAGAATAATGATGCAGAATGCCGATGATGAGGTTGAGATTCAGAAGAGCAATATCGCCATGATAGGACCTACCGGATCAGGCAAGACTCTGCTGGCACAGACTCTGGCGAAGATCCTTGATGTTCCCTTTGCCATTGCAGATGCTACTACCGTAACTGAGGCGGGGTACGTGGGAGAGGATGTGGAGAACATCCTTCTGAGACTGATTCAGGCAGCAGATTATGATATAGAAAAAGCACAGCATGGTATAATCTATGTTGATGAGATAGATAAAATCGCAAGGAAATCTGAGAATCCATCCATTACAAGGGATGTCAGCGGGGAAGGGGTTCAACAGGCCCTTCTGAAGATTCTAGAGGGAACCGTGGCAGATGTTCCTCCTCAGGGCGGTCGTAAGCATCCCCATCAGGAGTTCATTCAGTTTGACACAACTGATGTTCTGTTTATATGCGGCGGTGCCTTTGAAGGAATTGAGAAGGTTGTTCAGAAGAGGATTGGAGAAAAGGTAATAGGGTTCAACTCAAATGTGGCCGGCAACAAGCTTGAAAAGGAAGAGGTGCTCAAGCATGCTCAGCCGGAGGATTTGATGAAATACGGCCTCATTCCTGAGATTGTGGGCAGACTTCCTGTACTTGTTACCCTGGAGGAACTGTCAAAGGAAGCTCTTATGGACATTCTCACTGAGCCGAAGAATGCATTGATAAAGCAGTACAGCAAACTCCTTGAAATGGATGGCGTAGAGCTTGTGGTTGAAGAGGATGCCATTGGCGCCATTGCAGACATGGCAATAGCCCGCAAAACGGGAGCCAGGGGACTCAGGGGGATTATGGAGAAAATCATGAATAATGTCATGTATGAACTCCCGTCAAGGAAGGATGTTGTAAAATGCATCATTACAAGGGAAACTGTTCAGGATGGAAGGGAGCCTGTTCTTATTACGGAAGGAAATACATTGAATGAATTGAAATAGGGGAAAAAGAGGGAAAGAAAATGGAAGAAAAAAGAAAAGACTTTAACATAACAGATGCAGAATATGTCGATTTGCCGATGATCCCGCTGAGGGGTCTTTCGGTATTCCCGAACATGGTTCTGCATTTTGACATTGGCAGGGAAAAATCAATAAATGCCCTTGAAAAGGCAATGGTAAACAATCAGTATATTTTCCTGTCATCACAGATGGACGAGAATACTGATCTTCCTACACCGGAGGATTTTTACAAAATAGGAACCATAGGCAAGATTAAGCAGATGCTTAAGCTTCCGGGGGATTCAATCAGAGTTCTTGTTGAGGGGCTCTGCAGAGGTGAGATAGAGGAGGTGCTTTTTGACGTCCCTTACTTCAAGTGCAGAATCAGGCCGATTAGAGATGAAGAAGAGGCAGACAGCGACTCCGAGGCGGAAGCGCTCATGAGAACCGTTCTGGGAAGCTTTGACGAATACATTAACATCGATCAGAATCTGTCGCCGGAGGTATTTGCAAGCGTTGTTACTATCGAATCTCCGGGCAGGATGGCTGATATGATTGCCTCCCATCTCGACATTAAAATTGAAGATAAGCAGACAATCCTTGAGGCCATTGATTCCAAGGAGAGACTCAGGAAGCTTAACGAGATTCTGGCGAAGGAAATAGAGATTCTGACCATAGAACAGGATATTACCACCAAGGTAAAATCTCAGATTAATCAGAACCAGAGGGAGTACTACCTCAGGGAGCAGATGAGAGCCATCCAGGAGGAGCTTGGAGGCGAAGGCATTGAGGATGAAGTTGCGGGCTTCAGGAAGAAGCTGGAGGAGCTTAATCTGGAGGACAAGACCAGGGAAAAGATTTCACGTGAAATCGACAGATTCTCAAAGATGCAGCCGTCATCTGCCGAAGCAACCGTAAGCAGAACATACATAGAAACTGTACTGGATCTTCCTTGGAACACCCTGAGCGAGGATAATCTGGATCTGGCAAGGGCCGAGGATATTCTGAATCAGGATCACTACGGACTCCACAAGGTAAAAGAAAGAGTTCTGGAGTATCTGGCGGTAATCAGACTGTCTGAGAGTCTCAAGGGACCGATTCTCTGTCTTGTAGGACCTCCGGGAACAGGCAAGACATCCATAGCCAGATCAATTGCCAGATCAATTGACAGGGAATTTGTGCGCATGTCCCTGGGCGGTGTTCGGGATGAGGCAGAAATCAGAGGACATCGCAGAACATATATAGGTGCGATTCCGGGCAGAATTATCAGTGCCATTAAGGACTGCGGAACCAGAAACCCTGTTTTCCTCTTTGACGAGGTGGACAAGATTGGAGCTGACTACAAGGGAGATCCCGCATCAGCGCTTCTGGAGGTTCTGGATCCCGAGCAGAACAGAGACTTCACAGATCATTTCCTTGAGGTTCCGTTTGACCTTTCAAAGGTAATGTTCATTACTACCGCAAATACGACGGATACAATTCCGAGACCTCTTCTTGACAGAATGGAGGTTATAGAAGTTACGGGATACACCGAGGATGACAAGCTCAATATCGCCAAGCAGTATCTCGTTCCGAAGCAGATAAAAGAAAACGGTCTTACAGCCTCCAACATTTCATTTACAAAGGCGGGACTGAGAACCATAATCAACTATTACACCAGAGAATCCGGTGTTAGAAATCTCGAGCGAGAAATCGGTACACTTTGCAGACGTGTTGCCAGAAAATACGTATCCGGCGAAACAGATAAGGTAAGCATGACAGCCTCTGCCGTTGAGAAATATCTAGGCAAGAAAAAATACCACTTCGATGTTATCAGAAACAAGACGGAGGTGGGTGTCACAACGGGCCTGGCATGGACAATTGTGGGAGGAGATACTCTCTTCATTGAAACAGCCGCAGTTGAAGGAACTGGCAAGCTGGAGCTTACGGGACAACTGGGAGACGTGATGCAGGAATCTGCAAAGGCAGGAATAAACTATATCAGACAGAAGGCTGAAAGCCTGGGAATCCCTAAGGATTTCTACAAGAAATATGACCTTCACCTTCATATCCCGGAGGGCGCCACACCAAAGGACGGTCCTTCTGCCGGCGTCACAATGTGCACATCAATGATATCAACACTTACGGGTATTCCTGTAAGAAAGGATATTGCCATGACAGGGGAAATCACCCTGAGAGGCAAGGTGCTTCCGGTGGGAGGAATAAGAGAGAAGGTTATGGCGGCACACAGAGCGGGAATCAGGAAGGTTCTCCTGCCGAGAGAAAACGAACCGGATATAGCAGAGATACCGGAAGCAGTTAGAAACGAAATGGAGTTTGTTCTTCTTGATACGGTAAACGATGCGTTAAAAGAGGTTCTGGTGAGGAAGACGGGTAAACAGCAATGAGAATAACGAAATCGGATATTGAGACTGTTGCGGTGAAGCCATCCCAGTATCCCCCTGAAAACCTGAAGGAGATTGCCTTTGCGGGAAGGTCCAATGTGGGCAAGTCTTCTCTGCTGAATCTTCTAACCGGCAGAAAGAAGCTTGCCAAGGTAAGCGGAAATCCCGGAAAGACCAGGACCATTAATTTTTTCCTGATAAATGATGAGTTCAGAATAGTGGATCTTCCGGGCTACGGCTATGCCAAGGTCAGCAAATCGGTGTCCGAGAGCTGGGGCGACATGATGGAAACCTATATCGAAAACAGGCCCAATCTTGTGAAGATTGTACAGCTTGTTGATATCAGGCATGAACCCTCGAAACAGGATGTTCAGATGTACGGATACCTGAAGCATTTCGGCCTTGACGGAATAGTTGTGGCTACGAAGGCCGATAAAGTATCGCGAAACCAGATTCCGGGGCAGGTGAAGCTCATTCGTCAGACCCTGGGCCTGAATAAGAATGACAGGGTTATTCCCGTTTCGGCATTGAAAAAAACCGGACATGAGGAGCTTCTTGATGTCATAGAGGAGCTGCTGGAGGAAGAATAACAGGAGAGATAAGATGCAGTTTTGGAGTTTCAGAGTCATATGGAGCAGAATGAAGGCCATCAGATTCATGATGGCTGACAGAACTGTGCCAAAAACAAAAAAAGCTCTTATTGTGGCAGGAATAGTGTATCTGTTCCTGCCTATAGACCTTATACCGGCTCTTGTATTCCCATTGAGTCTTATTGATGATGTACTGATATGGATGCTGATTATCTGGTATCTGAAGAAGGAACTTGATGTGTACTGGACGGGAGAGAAGGGAAAGGATCTTTCACGGAAGTATCACAAGAAGCATATGGTTGATGATGTAGAATTTGAAGTGAACAGCGATAACGGGGAGGATGACGGCAATGCATAACGACACAATCGGAACAGTAATGATCACTCAGGAAGAGATTAATGCAAAGGCAGCGGAAATCGGCGCCAGAATAACCGAGGATTACAAGGGAAAGTCCATCGTGCTGGTGGGAATACTCAGGGGAGCTGTTATGTGGATGGCGGATATCATGAGAAATACCGAACTGGACATGTGCATTGATTTCATGGCATGCAGCAGCTACGGCGCCGCCACAAAGTCCTCAGGTATCGTGAAAATTAACAAGGACCTGGATACTGACATTGAGGGCAAGGATGTAATAATAGTTGAAGATATTGTGGATTCAGGTGTTACGTTGAATTACCTCATGGGTTATTTCGAAAGCAGAGGAGCTGCTTCCGTTAAAATATGCGCACTTCTTGACAAGCCTACAGGAAGACGAGTTGACATTAATGTGGACTATGTTGGGTTCACCGTTGATGACAGATTCATCGTGGGTTACGGCCTGGATTACGATCAGAAATACAGAAATCTGCCATATATTACATGGCTCGAATCAAACTGATATGAAGGAAAAAATCAGAGGACTCTGGAAGGTCCTCTTCGGACGAACAACAATTTTCATACTGCTTATTCTGATACAGGGGCTTATTCTGTTTGGCGGTTTTGTTGTAATCGGATCCAAGGTACTGATTGCCAATAATATTTTCGGTGTCCTTTCTGTTATTATAATCATTTATCTTTTCAATGCCAGACTTAACACGAGCTTCAAGCTGATGTGGATTCTGCTGATTGTGGCCACACCTGTACTTGGTGTGCCTTTTTATATTTATACCAGGCTTCAGCCCGGTACGAAGTATATTGTATCTCAGCTGGAAAAGCAGTATCTGCAGCAGAGGAACTACCTGATTCCCGACAGTGATACAGTTGATAGACTGGCTGCGGATATAGGCAAGGAATACGGCATAATCAAGTATCTCTACGAGGAGGGTCATTATCCCGTTTACGATAACTGCGGCGTGGAGTATTTCCCTCTGGGTGAGGACAAGCACGATGAGCTTCTGAGACAGCTCCAGCGGGCGAGGGAATTCATATTCCTGGAGTACTTCATAATAGACAAGGGCGAAATGTGGGATTCAGTTCTCCACATCCTCAAGCAGAAGGTCCGTGAGGGCGTGGAGGTGAGGGTGATGTACGACGGTACAAATACGATGCTCAGACTTCCCAAGGATTATCCGGTTAAACTGAGAGCTCACGGGATAAAATGCAAAGTATTCTCACCCATGAAGCCATTCCTTACAACACACCAGAACAACAGAGACCACAGAAAAATCGTGGTCATAGACGGACATACTGCCTTTACAGGGGGCGTAAATCTTGCCGATGAGTATATCAACAGGAAGGAGCGCTTCGGACACTGGAAGGATACTGCAATAATGGTTAAGGGCAGGGCGGTTGACAGCTTTACCCTGATGTTCCTCCAGATGTGGAATATTGACAGCAAAACCCCGGAAAACTATGACCGGTACATGTTCCATGGGATGAAGGATGACGGATCTGTTACCTACGGCGGATATATCGTTCCATATGGGGACAGTCCCCTTGATGAGGAGGAGGTGGGCAAGAAGGTTTACCTTGATATACTGAACAGGGCAAACGACTATGTTCACATCATGACCCCTTATCTCATTCTTGACGAGGAAATGACGAATGCGTTGATTTTTGCCGCCCAGAGGGGCATTGATGTGAAGATTATTCTGCCCCATGTTCCGGATAAGAAATACGCCTATTATCTGGCCAGAACTCATTATATGGAGCTTATAGAGGGTGGTGTTCAAGTATATGAATACAATCCCGGATTCGTTCATGCCAAGGTGTTTACCAGCGATGACATGAAGGCGGTGGTGGGAACGATAAATCTTGATTTCAGAAGTCTGTTTCTTCATTTTGAATGCGCTGCTTACATATGGAACAGTCCGGTTGTGGAGGACATAGAGAGCGACTTTAACAGTACCCTTGAGAATTGCCGCCTTATAACACTTAAGGACTGCAGAAACTATTCCCTCTTCGGGAAGATATGCGGCAAAGCGCTGAGGCTGATTGCGCCTCTTATGTAGTGTAGGAGATTATATATGTCAAAGAAATCACTTGTTACAAGCGCTGCAGTTCTTGCTGCAGCGGGACTTATAGTGAAAATACTTGGAGCCTGCTTCAGGATTCCCCTTACAAACTGGATAGGCGCCGCAGGTATGGCAAACTATGCCCCTGCCTATGCCATCTATTCCGTTCTTCTTGTAATATCCACGGCAGGTCTGCCTGTTGCCACATCCAAGATGGTATCGGAGAGATATGCAGTCGGGCAGTACAGGGAGGCGGACAGAGTGTTCAGGATTTCCAGAATTCTTATGACCTCTCTGGGACTGATCGGAGCTCTTGTTGTAGTATTCGGAGCCGGCATAATAGCGGATATTGTTCATGTACCGGGCTCGGCACTGGCGATGCAGGCTACTGCTCCGGCACTTCTTCTCGTGCCGTTGATGTCAGCCTACAGAGGCTACTTCCAGGGACAGCAGAACATGAATCCAACAGCTGTCTCCCAGATAATGGAACAGATTTTCAGGGTAGGTGCGGGACTCTCTCTGGGTTACTGCATGCTTAACGGCACTCTGTTTTCCCAGGAGTACGATCCGGGAGCTCGAGGTGCTGCCGGAGGATGCTTCGGTGCATCCGTGGGAGCCCTTGCGGGACTTCTGACGGTGATGCTTATCTATCACTGGAGCAGGAAGGCCATAAGAGCCAGGATAAAATCCGACAGAACAGGTGTAAGGGAATCCTCGAAAAGGATTGTTAAAACCCTTGTAATGATAGCCGTTCCGATTACCATCGGAGCTGCGCTGCTTCCACTGATGAATGCCATTGATGCTTCTGTGGTAATGTACAGACTTCAGGCAACAGGCTGGGATACGGAAAGCGCCAAGGACCTGTACGGTCAGCTGACATCCATGGCGGATCCTATTATAGGCTTCCCTCAGGTGTTCATGCAGGCTATTATAGTCAGCATTGTACCTATGGTTTCAGCAGCAAACAGGCTAAAGGATACAGTTGAACTGAGAAAGACGGTATCCCTGGGTCTTAGACTGACTACAATGATTGCGTTCCCGTGCACTGTGGGTCTTCTCATTCTTGCCAAGCCTGCGCTGCTTTTGCTTTATCCTCTTCAGGTGAAAAGTGCAATAAGCGCCACACCGTGTCTTATGGTGCTGGCAGTGGGGTTCATATTCCTCGGTCTTGTTACAACAATGACCGGCATTCTTCAGGGTCTGACCAAGCAGAACTGGCCTGTTGTGAACCTCGCCATAGGCATAGGTGTGAAAATAATTGTCACCTGGATACTTGTGGGAATTCAAAGCATCAACATAGTGGGGGCTGCTGTTGGTACGCTCTGTGCTTATCTTACTGCGGCGGTTCTCGATTACATATGTGTAGTGAGATTTACAGGTGCCGGAATATCCGTTAAGGATGCCGTTGTGAAGCCTCTTGTTTCAGCGGTTGTGATGGGCCTCTTTGTTTTCGGTGCATACAAGCTGTTTATTCTAACGGGACATAACAGCATTGCCACGGTGCTCTCGATTCTTGTTGGAGCCTGTGTGTACGGAATCATGATAATCAAGACAAAGGGAATCACGAGGGACGAGGTGCTGGGCATCAAGTTCGGCGGCAGAATCGCTTCAATATGTGATCGTTTGAGATTGTGGTAATACATTAATTATCCTTTTGTTTTCAAGCTTGGATACTGATATTTCAAGAGGTATTTTTACTTGACAAGGCTTTTTAAAAATGCGAAAATCATTAACGTGACACTGTTAATGATACTCTTGTACAGAAACAGACTGTGTTCTGATTGTTATAAATATTAAGGAGGATTTTCAGATGAATAAAGCTGAACTGGTAACAGCAGTTGCGGAGAAAACAGGCGCCAAGAAGAAGGACGCAGAAGCAACAATCAATGCAGTGACAGCATGTATTGAGGAAGCATTACTTAGGGGAGAAAAGGTACAGTTAATAGGTTTCGGAACTTTCGAAGTTCGTGAGAGAAAAGCCAGACAGGGCAGAAACCCTAGAAAGCCTGGTGAAGTTATTCAGATTGATGCATCAAAGGCACCTGTATTCAAGGCAGGGAAGGCTCTCAAGGATGCAGTGAACAAATAGAATTGCTTTTACATGACGGGTAGCTTCGGTTATCCGTCATTTTAATTTGTACAGATCAAAGGGCAGAGAAGCAGTTACTGCCTGATTGTGACGCCGGAGTATAGAATAATGAGAATTGATAAATTTTTAAAAAACAGCAGAATCATCAAGAGAAGAACCGTGGCCAAGGAGGCCTGCGAGCAGGGAAGAATCACAATAAATGAAAAAATCGCCAAGCCCGGAACAGAGGTCAGGGTTGGCGATATAATTCACATCCAGTTCGGTAACGGATCCCTTACCGCCAGAGTGGAGATGCTTAAGGAATCCGTTCGAAAAGAAGATGCGGCATCAATGTATTCAATTATAGAATAAGCTTCAATAATAGAATGATCAGCCTTTTAAAAGTCTCTTTCCCGGAACTGCAACATATCTGTATACCAGTGGAATTGTTATGACCTGTGCTGCGAAGAGAATGATGCAGTTTGGTATTCTGGAAACAAGTGTTGCCCAGTACGGGGAACCGTACATTACCGCAAGGCAGAGAGTAGTGCCAAAGAGCTTAATTACTCCGGCAACGGCCAGGGATGCGATTACTGTTACAAGAATCAGCTTTCGGCCTGACAGATCTCTGTTGTGGAAAGCAAATCCGTAAACGAGACCGATAATGCCTGCGATAACGGTAAGACCCGGGTTAATCATTCCCAGCGGCATTCCGATTGCACATACAAGATCGCCTACCATGTAAGTAACGGCTGCCCATAACGGGCCGTACAGATATGCCACTACCATGACAGGCAGAAAGTCAAATCCCAGATGCACCACATCGCTGTTGATTCCGAGAAATCTTGAAAAGACAAAAATAAGCGCAACCATCATAGCCATTACAACTATCTGAAGAGTACGCTCTTTGCCGGTTCTCATAGTCTGCTGCATAAAAAAACCTCCTTTCATATAATAGTGCTACGTAGTAACTACACTAAATATGAAAAGAGTTTGTTTCATCATTAATGTAGTAGCGGACGCGACATTGTACCGCGGATAATCCTTCGTTCATGAGCAACATCCCATCTCATGACACTTTACGCACAATATCTACTCTACGTGACTTAATGGTAGCACAGCAGCCCTTATATGACAACCATATTTATGTATAATTCTTACTGATTGAGCTTGGAAAACGGCGCTTATAATGAAAGAAAAATCAAACGAAAAAGAAAATGAAAAAAGTTCAAAAGAAGTGTTGACAGAGGGAGATAAATTTGGTATATTACTAAAGCTGTCGCAA
>X136_Domestic_Pig__coassemble_26_pt1 | contig 39678 bp, 32 predicted proteins | sample X136_Domestic_Pig__metabat2_low_PE_007 | metagenome-assembled genome bin X136_Domestic_Pig
TTCAGATGGAGGAATTAAGAAAATGAGAAAGCTTGCACCGTCAATACTCTCTGCCGACTTCGGAAGGCTGGCAGAGGAGGTTGCACAGATTGAAAGAGGAGGAGCGGATCTGGTTCATGTGGACGTTATGGACGGACACTTCGTGCCGAACATATCCTTCGGGGCACCTGTAATGAAGTGCCTCACAGGCAGGACAGGACTACCCTTTGATGTTCACCTTATGATAGAGAATCCCGATGCATATCTTGAGGATTTCGTAACACCTCAGACGGAATACATAACAGTTCATCAGGAGGCATGCACCCATCTGAACAGAACTGTTCAGCATATAAAATCCCTGGGAATAAAGGCGGGGGTATCCATAAATCCCGCAACATCCCCTTCGGTGCTGGACTACATTCTGGAGGATGTGGATATGGTTCTCCTCATGTCGGTAAACCCCGGCTTCGGAGGCCAGAAATTCATTCCGTCGGTTCTTGAGAAGGCCCGGAAGCTGAGGGATATCAAGATAGACAGGGGACTTGATTTTGAAATAGAAATTGACGGCGGCGCCACTCTGGACAATGTCCGGGAGATAATTGATGCCGGCGTTGAAATAGTTGTTGCAGGTTCAGCAGTTTTCAAGGCGCCTGACATAGCCGCCCGCACAGCTGAATTCAAAGAGATTGTTAAATAGGAGGCATCGGTTTTGAGAATCATACTGGACGGAATGGGCGGAGACAACGCCCCTGAGGAAATAGTAAAGGGTGCAGTACAGGCAGCCGCTGAAATCGATCACGAGATAATAATTGTGGGCAAGCCGGAGGCCATTAAGAAAGAGCTTGAGAGAAACAAGTATTCAGGAAACAGAATTCTGATTGAACCTGCGGAAGAGGTTATCACCATGGAGGACAGCCCGGTGAAGGCAATCAGAAGGAAGAAGGATTCATCCCTGGTGGTGGGTCTTTCCATGCTCCGGGACGGACGGGGAGACATGTTCGTTTCCGCAGGCAATACCGGCGCTCTGGTGGTTGGAGCCAGACTGATTCTGGGAAGAATCCGTGGAATCGACAGACCTGCCCTGGCAAGCATATACCCTAACATTAACGGCGGAGAGCCGGGACTTCTGGTGGATGCGGGAGCCAGCTCAGAATCAAAGGCGAAGAACCTGCTGGAGTATGCCCTCATGGGAAGCATATTTGTAGATAAGGTATGGGGAAGAGAAAACCCTGAGGTTGGCCTTGTGAATCTGGGAACTGAGGAAGGCAAGGGTACAAGCGTTACAAAGGATGCCTTCCAGATGCTGAAGGAATCACACCTGAATTTCGTAGGCAATGTGGAGGGAAGAGATGTTCCCAAGGGTGCCTGCGATGTAATCGTCTGTGACGGTTTCACGGGAAATGTTATCCTGAAGCTGACAGAGGGAGTTGCCATGAGCGTGTTCAAGAGGGTGAAGCAGGCGCTGAAATCCGGAATAAAGAGCATGATAGGCGGCGCTCTGGTGAAATCGAATCTGATGGCTCTCAAGGATGAATTCGACTACGAGGAATACGGCGGAGCACCTGTGCTGGGTGTTACCATGCCTGTAATCAAGATGCACGGCTCCTCAACTGCCAAGGCTGTTGCCAGCGCAATCAAGAGGGGAATTCCTTATGCTGAGGAGAACGTGGTTGACATAATCAAAGAAGAAATGCTTAAGGTTGAAGAGTATATAGAGATTGAGGAAGAATAATCTCATGACAGACATTGAGAAAAAAATTGGATATGAGTTCAGGGACAGAAGCCTGCTGGAAATGGCTCTGACCCACAGCTCCTATTCGAAGGAAAAGGGGCAGGATGAAGGTCATAACGAGAGACTTGAATACCTGGGGGATGCTTTTCTCGACGCGATTATCGGGGAGGCCCTGTTCAGAATGTTTCCCGAAAGCGAGGAGGGATTTCTTTCAAAGGCAAGGGCGTCGCTGGTATGCGAGAGGTCACTGGTGGACAGAGCCAGGGAAATCGAGCTGGGAGCAAACCTGAGGCTGGGATACGGAGAGGAGAAAACAGGAGGCAGAAACAGGGATTCAATACTGGCAGATGCCATGGAGGCTGTTATAGGTGCAGTATACATGGACGGGGGCTTCGAAAAGACCAGGAGCCTGGTTTTGCAGATGTTCCGGGGAGCGCTGAAGGATGCGGAGAAGGGTCATTTCCTGATTACCGACTACAAGACGGCTCTTCAGGAGGAGCTTCAGGCCCGGGGAATCAACATCAGCCGGATACGCTATGTGGATGCGGGACAGACGGGACCGGATCACGACAAGGTTTTCATGGTGAGACTTGAGGTTTGCGGCAAAACCCTGTCCCAGGGAAGGGGCAAAAGCAAGAAACAGGCCCAGCAGAATGCGGCAAAGGACGCACTGATGAGGAAAGAAGATGTTATTTAAGAAGATTGAAATGCACGGGTTCAAGTCATTTGCCGAACCCATTACAATTGAATTCAATGAGGGCCTGACGGGTATTGTGGGACCTAACGGAAGCGGCAAGAGCAACATCTCCGACGCCATCAGATGGGTTTTGGGAGGACAGAGTCCCAAGATGCTAAGAGGCGGCAAGATGGAGGAGGTCATATTTAACGGCACCGACACCAGAAAGTCAAGGGGAATGGCAGAAGTCACCCTTGTAATCGATAACAGCGATGAGAGTCTGCCCATTGATTACAAGGAGGTTGCCATCACAAGACGCATGTACCGTTCAGGGGAAAGCGAATACCATATTAACGGCAATCAGTGCAGACTGAGGGATATTAGAGAACTGATAATGGATACCGGCATCGGAGTGGATGGATACTCCATTATCGGGCAGGGCAAGATAGCGGATATAATAAGCAACAAAACAGAATCAAGACGGGAAATCTTTGAGGAGGCGGCAGGTATCGTCGCCTACAGAACGAAGAAGTCCGAAGCCGAGAGGAAGCTGGCTTCAACAACCCAGAACATGGCCAGAGTTCAGGACATTATCGGGGAAATTGAGGGCAGGATAGACGGGCTCCGGGAGGACAGCATCAAGGCAGGAGAGTATCTTGAGCTGAAGGAAAAGAACAAGAAACTGGAAATCAACATCATTCTCAAAAATGTTGAGAGCCTTGAAAACAAGCAGGCCTATGCCCGGGAGGATCTTGAGAACATAACGGCAAGCCTGGATAAGCTGAAGGCTGAGAAAAACCGGCTGGATGTGTCAATAGGCGAGGCAGGCACAAGAAGTGAAGCCCTTGAGGCGGTTTCCGTTGAGGCAAGGGAAAGGCTGATAGAGGCCATAGACCTGCTTAACAGAGCTGTGAACAAGGGGGAGGTTGACAGGGAGAGGCTGTCAGCCATAGAGAGCAACACTGAAAGAATCAATCAGGAAATCACACAGCTTCTCGAGAAGAAGGAAAGGGAGCTTGAGAACTCAGAGGAGTTCATGAAGCAGAAGGCTGAGCTGGATGAGCGTGCCAGAGAGGCGGACCTTAAACTTCAGGAGAAGGTGGAGGAATATAACGGATTAACGGGAATAATGACCCGGCTGGCAGAGGAGGCGGATAACTTCAGAAACAGCATTTTCAGATTATCCACCGAGATAACTGCCGGCAAATCGGAGATCAGCAGCATGGAGATGCTCCGGGAAACTCTCAGAAAAAGACAGGAGACGCTTACAAGGGAGAGAGATGCCGGAGAAGACAGCAACAGAGAAACTCTTGACAGTCTCAATGGGGCAAGAGGAGAGAGAGACCGGCTGGCTGAGGAAATGGAAGCCGGCAGGGAAGAGGCCCTCAGGCTGAAGCAGACCATGGAAACCCGTAGACGGGAGGAAAAGGAGCTGGCGATTCAGCTGGAGGAGCTGAAGCTGTCCCTTGGCAGGATGACTGCCAGAAAGAAGACAATAGAGGAGCTGGAAAACAACTACGAGGGATACAACCATGCAGTTAAGCATGTAATGAAATCGGGACTGCCGGGAATCCACGGTGTTGTTGCGGAACTGATAAGGGTTCCTGAGGGCTATGAGACAGCAATGGAAACGGCTCTGGGAAACTCCCTGCAGAACATCGTGTGCGATGACGAGGACAGCGCCAGAAGGGCCATAGTATCCCTAAAGGAGAACAGGGCAGGAAGAATGACATTCCTACCTCTCACATCGATCAGGGGCAGGGAAACACCTGATGCGGGAATAAAAAATGAAAAGGGAGTGCTGGGCTTCGGCCCTGAATGCATCAGCTGCGATTCCAAATACGACAGCATCATCAGTTACCTTCTGGGCAGAGTTGTGCTGGTGGACAGCATGGAGTCGGCAATAAGAATTTCCCGCAAGTACAGGGGAATACTGGTGGTTACCCTTGATGGAGAGATAATAAATGAACGAGGTGCCATCACAGGGGGAAAATTCAAAAACAAGACAGGAAACATTCTGGACAGAAGGGCGGAAATAAACCAGCTGGGCAGAGAGATAGAAGACCTGAACAGGAAACAGAGCAGAGCCCTTGAGAAATTAGAGAAGGTGAGGGAGGAAATCGGAAGCCTGACAGATAAAGCCTCCCGGCTGGAGGAATCAATCAGAGCAGGGGAACACGCTCTTCTCATGAAGGAAAATGAGATCAGCATGGCTGAGAATGTCCTGGCTGACCTGAAAAACAGCGGTGACAAGGTCAACAGGGAGCTTGAAAGCATCAGTCGCGAGCAGGAGAACTCCATGAGAATGATCGGGGAAATACGCAAATCCATAGCCGAGAAGGAGGCTGCAATAAAAAAGGCGGAGAGCCTTTGCAATGAGAAGCTTTCACTCCATGAGGAGAGAAAGGGAGAATTCAACAGCCTCAGCGAGGAGATTACCGCTGCGAGAATTACCGTAACGGCCGCTCAGGAGCAGAAATCCCATGCGGAGGAAATGATGGAGAGAATTAACAGAGAACTCTCCGATATCGAAGGGGATATCGCCCGCCGCCGGCAGCAGCTTGAGAGCATGGAAGCCGAGAAGCGCGAGCTTACTGAGGGCAGCACGGGAATTGACGGAATAATAAGCCGTCAGGAGGCTGTCAAGGCGGAGGCTGAACAGCGGCTGGAGGAGGTATCCGGAGAAAAGGCGGCACTTGCCGGGGAAATATCCGAAATGAACGCCGCCCGTGAGGAGCTGAACAGAAAGATTCAGGTTCTGCAGGATCAGAAATACGATCTTGATGTGCGAAGGGCCAAAAATGAAACTCAGCTTGAGTCCTTCAAGGAGAAGCTGTGGGAGGATTTCGAGGTTTCATATATTCAGGCAATGGAATTCAAGGCGGAGGATTTCGCCCTTTCAAGAGCTGTTAAGGAAAACAGGCAGATCAGGAACCGCATAAGAGAGCTTGGAGAAGTGAATGTGGGAGCCATTGAGGAGTATCAGGTTGTAAAGGAAAGGTATGAGTTCCTTACCGGTGAACGGGAGGATGTTCAGAAGGCCATGGATGACCTGAACAGGATAATCTCCGAAATGGACAAGACAATAAAAACCAGATTCAGGGAAAGCTTTGACAGGATTGTGATAAACTTCGAGAAGCAGTTCAAGGAGCTGTTCGGAGGAGGTCATGCGGAGCTGCGGCTGTCGGATGAAAACAATCCTCTGGAATCAAACATCGATATTGTGGCACAGCCTCCGGGAAAGAAGTTGCAGAACATCAACCTTCTTTCCGGCGGCGAGAAGACCCTGACTGCCATTGCCCTGATGTTTGCGGTGCTTCAGGCGAAGCCGACGCCCTTCTGCATTCTGGACGAGGTTGAGGCGGCTCTTGACGATGCCAACATCGACAAGTTTATTCACTGCCTCAGGAAATTCGACAATGTTCAGTTCACACTTGTTACCCACCAGAAGGCAACAATGGAGCATGCGGATGTGCTTTACGGCGTGACAATGCCGGAGAAGGGAATCTCCAAGGTTCTCTCACTGTCCCTTGAGGACGATCTCAGTCCCTACAACGGCTGATCGTGCAAAGGCAGAGGAAGCTGATAATGAATTGTTTAACGTAATTATGTGCAGGAGTAGAAATGTTTGAGAAGAAAAAGGGCTTTTTCGGGCGAATGGCCGAGAGAATAACCGATGCGATCATGATGAATCCCTCAATTGACGAGGAGTTCTTCGAGGAACTTGAGGAAATACTTATCACATCGGATATCGGCATGGAAACAACCATGAAAATAGTTGAAACCCTCAGAAATGAGGTGAAATCCAACAACCTGACAAAACCGGAAGTAATAAAGATAAGACTTGGGAAAATCATCGCCGATACCATCAACAAGGGTGAGGCACAGAAGCTGACGGAGGAAAGCCCTCTGGTTATCCTGATGATAGGAATAAACGGCGGCGGCAAAACCACCTCAATCGGCAAGATTGCCCACAAGCTCAAGGGTGAGGGCCGCAAGGTCATGCTGGCGGCGGCAGACACCTTCAGAGCAGCAGCGGGAGAGCAGCTGTCAATCTGGGGAGACAGAGTGGGAGTTAACGTAGTGCGTCACGGAGAGGGGGCAGACCCTTCAGCGGTGATATACGATGCCATTCAGTCCGCCAAGGCAAAGGGCATGGATGTGCTCATATGCGACACCGCCGGAAGACTGCAGAACAAGAAGAATCTCATGGACGAGCTGAACAAGATGAACAAGGTCATCTCCAGAGAGTGGCCGGAGGCCGCCAGAGAAAACCTTCTCGTTCTTGATGCCACAACTGGAAAGAATGCGGTGTCACAGGTTGAGGAGTTCGGTGAGGTTGCGTCGATAACGGGAATCGTTCTCACCAAGCTTGACGGAACAGCCAAGGGAGGCATCGTGATTACAATTGCCGACGAGTTTGACATGCCTGTTAAATTCGTGGGACTTGGAGAAGGAATTGATGACCTCAAGGAGTTTGATCCGATGGATTTCGCTAATGGAATATTCGCTGAGTAAGGCTGGCAGCAGCCGAGTAATGGAGCAGGAAGACAAGGAAGATTTATGAGTTTACCTCTTGTGGCCGTAGTGGGCCGCCCAAACGTGGGCAAATCGACATTTTTCAATAAAGTAGTGGGAAGGCGCGTGTCAATAGTTGAGGATACGCCCGGGGTTACCCGTGATAGAATATACGCCGAGGCTGAGTGGCTGGGCGTTCACTTCGCCCTGATTGACACAGGGGGAATCGAACCTGACAGCAAGGATATCATCCTGTCCCAGATGAGGGAGCAGGCGGAGATGGCAATGGATACCTCCGATGTAATTCTGTTTATGGTTGACGGCAAAGAAGGCCTTACCTCCGCTGACAGAGAGGTGGGGGAAATGCTCATGAAGACAGGCAAGAAGGTAGTTCTGGCTGTAAACAAGATGGACAAGCCGGAGCTGCCTGTGGATTTTTATGATTTCTATGAGCTGGGTCTGGGAGAGCCTATTCCCATTTCCTCTGCAAACATGCTGAATCTGGGTGATCTGCTGGATGAGATAATAGCCAGCTTCCCGGAGGGAGCGGGAACAGAGGAGGATGATACAATAAAAATCGCCATGATAGGCAAGCCGAACGTGGGCAAGTCATCCCTTATTAACCGACTGCTGGGTGAGAATCGCGTAATCGTATCCCCGATAGCAGGCACAACAAGGGATTCAATCGATACACCATTCGTCCATGACGGAGAGAAGTACACACTCATCGATACTGCAGGCATAAGGCGCAAAAGCAAGGTAAACGAGGACATAGAAAAGTTCAGTGTAATCCGTGCCGTTGCCGCCATTGAACGGTGTGATGTGTGCATGCTCATGATTGACGCCACTGAGGGTGTCACTGAGCAGGACAAGAAAATCGCAGGAATTGCCCATGAGGCGGGCAAGGGAATAATCGTGGTTGTAAACAAATGGGACCTTGTGGAAAAGGAAACAAACACCATGCGTGATTTCAAGGCTGACATTGCCCGGGAGCTGGGCTTCATGTCCTATGCTCCAAGCATTTTCATTTCAGCCCTGACGGGACAGCGGGTAAGCCAGGTGATAGACATGGCTAAATATGTTGCCGAAAACAGGGCCATGAGGGTGCCCACGGGCAAGCTGAACACCATAATCACCGATGCCACCATGATGAAGCAGCCGCCATCGGACAAGGGAAAGAGACTGAAGATATACTATGTGACCCAGGTTGGTGTGAAACCGCCTCTATTCTCTTTCAAAATAAACTCGAGACCGCTGATGCATTTCTCCTATTCAAGATATCTAGAGAATCAGATCAGGGAGGCCTTTGGTTTTGAGGGAACATCGCTGAAATTCGTCTTTAGAGAAAAAGGAGAAAAGGAGGAGGAATTCTAATGGGAATAATTGGAGGAGCTGACGGCCCAACAGCAATATATCTGGGATCGGGAATACTTAAGGATATTCAGCTGAGTCCGGGGCCGGCGATTGCACTTCTGGCGGTACTGTGTCTGGCTGCATATTTTATCGGCAACCTTTCCCCCTCGACAATTCTCGCCAAGAGACAGGGGCTTAACATAAAAGAAGAGGGCAGCGGAAACGCAGGAACCACTAACGCCCTGAGAGTAATGGGAAAAAAAGCCGGAGCCATCACCATGGTTGTGGATATTCTGAAGGGCTTAGCAGCGGCACTTCTAGGCGGTCTGTTCATGGGTGAATTCGGAATGGCCTGCTGCGGCCTGATGGTGGTGCTGGGACACATATGGCCAGTAATATACAGATTCAAAGGCGGCAAGGGTGTGGCCACCGTATTTGGAGCCATACTGGCAATAAATCCGCTGATGGCACTGATTTGCCTGATTGTTGTGGCAATTTTCGTTTTTGCCACAAAGCGCATGTCGGTGGGCTCAATTGCAGGGGGCATTTTCCTCCCAGCGATTTCACTGGTTATGGAGCCTTTGTTTTTCCCGGAGGCGCTGGTTATTGGAGTGATTGTAGTGCTTAAGCACAGGGCAAACATCGTAAGACTGATTCACGGTGAAGAACCGGTAATGAGCATATTTGACAAGAAAAATAAAACTGATTCGCAAAGAGATTAGCATCAGCATGGAGGAAATTATGAAAACAGTAGGTGTTATTGGAGCAGGAAGCTGGGGTACAGCTCTGGCAACAGTAATTGCAGACAAGGGAAACAGAATAAACATATACGATGTGGATGAGAAGCATCTGAAATCCATGGAGAAGTACAGGGAGAACGTGGACTATCTGCCGGGAGTTCAGCTCAGTGACAACATTCGTATCGTTTACTCAAATGAGGAAGCCTGCAGAGGTGCAGATGTGGTTCTTTTCTCCGCACCGGCGCAGCACTTCAGAAGCGCCCTTAAGGCAGCGCTGGAATACCTTCCTGAGGACGCGTATTTCATCAATGTTGCCAAGGGAATTGAGAAGGGAACCCACAAGAGAATGTCCGAAATAGCAGCGGAGGTTTTTGAGGAAATGGGAACCCCTGAGAAGATGGACAGATATGTGGTTCTCTCAGGACCGTCCCACGCTGAGGAGGTTGGCAGGAGACAGCCTACAACAGTTGCCACGGCTTCAAGAAACCTCAAGGCAGCAGAGGAAATACAGGATCTCTTCATGACCGACAGATTCAGAGTCTACACAACAGACGATGTGGTTGGGGTTGAGCTTGGAGGAGCCCTTAAGAACATTATCGCTCTGGGTGCGGGAATATCAGACGGAATGGGCTTCGGAGACAACGCCAAGGCGGCTCTCATGACGAGAGGTCTTGCGGAGATTACCAGACTGGGAATAAAGCTCGGTGCAAAACCTGAAACCTTTGCCGGACTTACGGGAACGGGAGATCTTATCGTAACCTGCACCAGCATGCACTCGAGAAACCGTCGCTGCGGAATCATGATTGGAGAGGGAATGTCTCCTGAGGAAGCAGTGAAGAAGGTTGGAATGGTTGTTGAGGGCATGTTTACAGCTGAGGCCGCTTATGAGCTGGCTAAAATTGCACAGGTGGAAATGCCTATTACCGATGCAATCTACAATGTAACAAAGGGAAATATCAGAGCAGCCGACGCTGTGGAGGCCCTCATGGGCAGACAGCGCCGCCCTGAAAAGGACTGAGTTTAATAATAAAGGATCGATTAATCAATAATGAACAGCAGAAGCTACAAGATAATAACCTTCGGATGTCAGATGAATGAGCACGATTCGGAAGTGATTTCGGGAATGCTCACCCAGCGGGGATACACTGAAGCTGCCGGTGAAGACATGAGAAACACCGACATCGTGATTATCAATACCTGCAGCATCAGGGAAAATGCCGACAAGCGTTTCTTCGGAACCCTGGGACAGCTAAAAAAGATCAAGCTTGCTAATCCGAATTTTACCGTGTGCGTATGCGGCTGCATGATGCAGCAGGAACACATAACAAAAAAACTGAGGCAGAGCTACCCTTGGGTTGATGTGATTTTCGGTACCCACAACATTCACGAGTTTCCCGACATGCTTGAGGAGATGTTCCAAAGGCGCAGCACAGGGGAGGAATGGACTGTCAATCAGATCAGATCCTCCAGGGAATTCAGAGTTGACCGGGTGTACCGGGACAGCGACAGGATAGTCGAGGGGCTTCCTGCCAAGAGACTCTTCGGTCACAAGAGCTTTGTGAATATCATGTACGGCTGCAACAATTTCTGTACCTACTGCATCGTTCCATATACAAGGGGCCGGGAGAAGAGCAGAAGACCGGAGGACATAATCGCCGAGGTTAAGGCTCTTGCCGCCGATGGAGTTAAGGAGGTTACTCTCCTGGGGCAGAATGTGAATTCCTACAGGGGAGTGTCGGCTGATTCGGGAAATGAATGGGATTTCGCGGATTTGATATATGCTTTGAATGAGGTGGAGGGCCTTGAGAGGATAAGATTCATGACATCCCACCCAAAGGATCTCTCTGACAAGCTCATTGCTGCCTTTGCAGAATGCGATAAACTCTGCAATTACATTCACCTGCCGGTACAGGCAGGCAGCAGCAGTGTTCTCAGGCGGATGAACAGGAAGTACACACGGGAGCAGTACCTTGAGCTTGTGAGAAAACTCCGGGAGGCAGTGCCGGGAATTGCAATAAGCACCGACATTATTGTCGGATTCCCGGGGGAGACCGAGGAGGATTTCTGTGAAACCCTGTCTCTGGCAGAGGAGATTCAGTATGATTCCGCCTTTACCTTCCTGTACTCACCGAGAAGGGGAACTCCGGCGGCGGATTACGAGAATCAGATTCCCGAGGATGTGAAGCACGAACGGTTCAACCGACTGGTGGAGGTTATGAACCGGGGCAGCAAGGCCAGAAATGCCGCCTTTGTGGGTAGGGTATGCAGAGTTCTTGTGGACGGACCTGATAAGAAGTCCAGCGGAATTCTCAACGGCAGGACCGAGGAGTTCAAGCTTGTTGACTTTGAGGGGCCTGAGGAGCTTATTGGAAGTATGGTTGATGTGGAGATTACGGCCTCCAATACGTTCAGCCTGCAGGGAAGAATAGTATCTGAACAGGAATGATATCTCAGGTGAAGGAAGCCGGTTGTGCATGAAGCCGGTTGTGACTGAAACAGGCTATGAAGGGAATAGGCGATGACTGACAGAATTGAAGATAAAACATTAGTTAACACAAATATAGAGAAAACAAGAAGGGCAGCGATTATCGTTGTCCTTTTGACCGCTTTTACAATGTCCCTTACGGGAAGTGCAATGAACCTTTCGATACCCATGATTGGGGAAGAATTTGATGTTGATGCTTCCACAGTAGGATGGATGGTTACGGGATACATGCTGACAATTGCAGCGCTAAGCGTTCCCTTCGGCAGGCTTTCGGATATCACATGCCGCAAAACGGTGCTTGTTACAGGGGGATGCATTTTTATCGGCGGATGCATTATCTCCGTTTCTGCCTTCGGGTTTCCCATGCTCCTGGCATCCAGAATAGTTCAGGGCATCGGCGGGGCCATGGTGCTGTCCTGTAACGTGCCTATTCTTATTGGTACTTATCCTCCGGCCATGAGGGGCAAGGCTCTCGGAATGGCGGTGGGTGGAGTATATGCAGGGCTTTCCCTGGGGCCGGTGATTGGAGGAGTGATTACTCACAATCTCGGATGGCGATGGATTTTTGTTTTTGCGGGAATCCTTACTGCCATTGCAGTTGTCACCGCCATACCGGGCATTCCTCGGGAGACATCTCAGCTCAAAGGACTCGTGAAAATGGATTATCGGGGAAGCGCACTCTTTGTTGTTTTTATTGTCATGTTCATGCTGGGGCTTTCTAAGATTGAGGCAGGTGCGATTCCCGTTGCGACAGCCTTTGCAGGTCTGGCAATGGGAGGTGTTTTCGTTGTATATGCCTCCAGAGTCTCGGATCCGATTCTGAATGTGCATCTCTTCAGGGAGAACATCGGATATGCTCTTTCCAATGTGTCTGCCATGCTGAATTATGCTGCCACCTTCGCCATGGGTTACCTGACTTCGATCTACCTTCAGGTGGCAATGGGGTATTCATCTCAGACTGCAGGACTTATTCTCATTGCGCAGCCTGTTGTAATGGCAGTACTCACCCCGAAAATGGGAAAGCTCTCGGACAGGTATTCACCTTTTAAGCTATCATCCGGCGGAATGGCCTGCTGCGGCGTGGGAACTCTGATGTTTGTATTCGTAAGTGCCGATACATCTCTTCCGTACATAATAGCGGCGCTGATGATAACAGGTGTGGGCATGGCTCTGTTCTCATCGCCTAATACCAATGCCATTCTGTCCTGTGTTGAGAAGAAGGACTATGGAGCCGCGAACTCCGTAGTAAACACCATGCGCTCCATCGGACAGACATTAAGCATGGTAATCGTAACCATAATCGTAACTCTGATGCTTCCGGGAATGCAGCTGGAGGCGGCAGGCAAGGACAATCTGGTTTCTGTCATCAATGTCTCCTTCATCGTATTCGCAGCGATGTGTTTCGCAGGGGTGTTTCTTTCCCTGAAGCGCAAGAAGCGATAACGGAAAAAGAATGAGATAGACAATTACCGAAATAACTGAATTCCACCGGTGAAGATATGAATATTAAACAGATAGCGAAGGCCGCCGGCGTGTCCGTGGCAACAGTATCAAGAGTGCTGAACCATCCGGAAAGCGTAGCGGAGGCCACCAGAGAAAGAATACTTAAAACAATTGAAGAAGAGGAGTATACCCCCAACTGGTTTGCCCGGGGACTTAATTTTAACAGAACGAAAACCATCGGTCTGCTTATCCCCTACAACCTGAACAGTACATACATGGAGGTTGCAAACGGCGTGGAGGAGGTTGCCCGACAGAAGGGATACATAACCTTCATCTGCAGCATGGAAAATGACCCCCAGATGGAGAAGGAATATATAGATCAGCTGATAATGAGAAAGGTTGACGGACTGATTCTGCTCTTTTCAAGTATGGACGAGGAGTATGCCCAATGGATTGAAACGAAGAAAGTTCCGGCGATTCTCATAGGGGAATGCAAAACCAGGGACAACTGGGATTCGGTAAACGTGGACTGCAGAGCAGGTGCGGCGGAAATGACTGCGCATCTGGTGGAGTGCGGTCACGAGAACATCGCCATGCTGGTGGGAAGCGACCCGGAACCGGAAATGGATTCAATGCTGCAGGGTTACAAAAACATACTGAAGGCAAACGGCAGAAGGGTAGACGAGAAGCTGATAATGAATGTGGAAAACAGTATTGAAGGCGGGTACATCGGCATGAAAAAAATGATAGGAAAACTGCCGAAGCGTCCGGATGCGGTGTTCGCCTCAAGCGACGAAATAGCCTACGGAGCAATTGACGCCATTAAGGAAACAGGGCTCAGGGTTCCGGAAGATATTGCCGTGGCAGGATTTGGAAACGATCGCATGTCTGCGCTAATGGAACCCAAGGTAACAACGGTGGAGCTTCCCTACAGAAAGATGGGAATCTACGGGGCGCGAGTTCTCTTCGACCTGATTGAAGAAAAACACAGCAGCAGGAAAGAAGACGACAATGTCGAAAAAAGACCGCCGAGAAAAATCGAGCTGCAGACCAAGCTGAGGGTGAGAAAATCCTGCGGTCACCAGGGACGAATAGGAGAAATGTTCTGATACGTCAAGATGTTCTGATACATAAGGAGAAATAAAGAAAATGTTAAAAACAGATTTTCTGGGAATGAAAATGCCAAATCCGATAATAGTTGCAGCCGGACCATGGAACAGAGACGGACTGGGCCTGAAGGAGTCCCTCCAGGCAGGAGCCGGAGCGGTGGTAACCGAGAGCATAGTCAGCGATACGACGCTGGATGTCCGTCCGTATATTTCATGCGACGGCAAGGGTGCCCAGAATATCAGGCTGTACAGCGATATTCAGATAGAGGGATGGGAAAGGGAACTGGCAATAGCCAAATCCGGAGGCGGGATAGTAATAGCCAGCATCTCCGCCCAGACACCCTCAGAGCTGGCATACCTTGCAAGCAAGCTGGAAAGATTCGGAGCCGATGCAATAGAGCTGAGCGTATCGAATCCTGCAGCAGAGTCCCTGGAGGTGGTGGCATCCCACGCCGATACAATATTTGAAATGACAAAGGAAGTGGTATCAACTGTCAGAATTCCGGTAATAGTGAAGCTGTCCCAGAACACCACCAACATATCAAAGGTCGCCATGGCTGCAAAGGCTGCCGGAGCAGCAGGAGTAACAGCCATTAACACGGTAAGGGGAATCCTTGGGGTAGATCTTGAAACAGCAACTCCTTCCCTCAGCACATACGGGGGAATTTCCGGCGAATACATCAGACCTCTTGGGCTGGCTTCTGTTGCAGCCATTGCCCAGACCGCAGATATCCCAATCTGCGGAGTGGGAGGCATAAGAACTGCAGAGAACGCAGTGGAATACATGATGCTTGGTGCATCAGCCGTCCAGCTGGGAACGACGGTGATGCTGGAGGGCAAGGAGGCAATCCGCAAGATTGTACAAGAATTAGAAGTTTGGGGGCAAAATCATAATCTGAAAAACATATCTGACATAAAAGGAAAGGCCCTGGAAAATCTTAAATCCTTTGACGAAATGAAATTCCAGCCCCAGGTAAGCCGGGTAAACGGTACTCCTTGCGGGGAAAACTGCGAACTTTGCATGTCTGCATGCATGTACAGGGCCATAAGGAAAGAAAAAGATACAATAAAAGTCAACAGGTCTAAATGCACAGGCTGCGGCCTTTGCACATTCATTTGTCCAGCAAAAAAGTTAAAATTATCATTTTAATTTTCTAAAAACTCTTGTTTTTTTCTGAAAGAAGAATATAATAAAACTAGGTATGAAACTGGTTTCATCAGTTTTTGAGGCTGGATGGGACGCAGAAGAATAATAATTTCATCAGAAAAAGGAGGGTGAAAATTATGTATAAGTGTAGTTTAGAAAGAATGTCAGACAAGATTAAGACTTTCTCAAAATTCGGCGATGCAGGACATGGCGGTATCACAAGATATTCACTGTCGGAAGCTGCTCACCAGGCAAGAGATGAGTTTGTTAAGAGAATGACAGCTATCGGCGCTAAGATTGAATGTGATGACTGTGCATGTCTGTATGCTACAATCGAAGGTTCAGATCCGAATGCCAAGAGAATCGTAATGGGCTCACACTGCGACTCAGTAAAGAACGGCGGAAACTATGACGGCATCGAAGGTGTTATGACAGGAATGGAAGTTCTGGAGACAATCGTTGCAGAGAATATTCCGCACAAGCATCCAATTACAGCAATGATCTGGACTAACGAAGAAGGATCACTTTATCCGCCTGCAATGATGGTATCAGGAATCATCTGCTATGACTATCTGCCTGATTATCTGAAGCCAAACTTCATGTATGATAACATGATGGCATCAAAGCCAATGGACGATTCCCCATATGCTAACTTCGGTGAAGCTCTGGCTGCATCAAAGTACAAAGGCGACAAGGCTAACAGAATCAGCCCTGACAAGTACTGTGCAATGTTCGAAACACACCTTGAACAGGGACCTATCCTCGAGGATAACGGAAACGAAATCGGAGCAGTACAGCTGGTAATGGGCATGTTCAACTACAGAGTAAGATTCCACGGATTCACAGCTCATGCAGGTACATTCCCAATGGCTAAGAGACACGACGCTCTCCATGCTGCAGCAGACTTCCTCTGCAAGCTCCATGAAAGATATGACGCACTGAACAAGGAAATCCTTGAAAGCGGAGAAAGCGAATATGAATTCGTATTCACAACAGGTGAAATCTATGTTCACCCTTGCATCCACACCTGCATTCCTGACGAAGCAGAATTCTCACTGGATGTAAGACATCCTGACCAGAAGATTCTCGACAAGTGCATGGCTATTCTCCAGGAAATGGCAGGAGAAATCTATCAGCAGTGCACATGTGATGTAGAAGAACAGTGGAAGAGAGACCCTGTTCCATTCGACTCAAGACTTATCGGCTTCGTAGAAGAATCAATGGATGAAATGGGAGCTAAGTGGCAGAAGATTCTGTCAGGCGCCGGCCATGACGCACAGTTCTGCGCTTACATGATTCCAACAACAATGATCTTCTCAAGAACTAAGGACGGTCTGTCACACTGCGAACCTGAACACGTATCAGATGAAGACTGCACAGCAGCTGCAACTGCAACTCTGAACGCTGTTCTGAAGTGCGACGCTTCCCCTGAATTTTAATAGAGACTACATTACCAAGACGCCGTAATAGGACTGACGGAAGGGTTTCCTTCCGCCAGTTTGCTATCTAATAAGGAGGAGAGAACATTGAGTAAGATTATGAAAGGTAAATACACTACAGAAGCTGTAGCTGGATTTACTCACAGAACTGCACTGGAAGAAGCAGCAAGATGTCTGCTCTGCCACGATGCACCGTGCAGCAAGGGCTGCCCTGCAGGAACCGATCCTGCCAAGTTCATCAGATCAATTAGATTCAGAAACGTTAAGGGTGCTGCTGAAACAATCAGAGAAAACAACATCCTGGGCGGATCATGTGCAAGAGTATGCCCATATGACAACCTCTGTGAAGAGGCATGCTCAAGATGCGGAATCGACAAGCCGATTGAAATCGGCAAGCTCCAGAGATATGCCATCGAGCAGGAGAAGCTCTTCGGCATGAAGACTCTCGAAGCAGGCGAAAAGAAGCCTGGCAAGGTTGCATGCGTTGGTGCAGGACCTGCATCCCTGGCATGCGCAGCTGAGCTTGCAAAGGCAGGCTACAAGGTTACAATCTTCGAAAGAGAAGCTAAGGCCGGCGGAATGCTGACTTACGGAATCATCCCGTCAAGACTTCCGCAGTCTGTTGTTGACTGGGACATCAAGCAGGTTAAGAACCTGGGCGTAAAGTTCGTATTCAACAAGGCAGTAGCAGCTGAAGATCTGGAAGAATTCGATGCAGTATTCGTAGGAACAGGACTTTGGGATGCGAAGCTGCCTAAGCTGGAGGGCGCTGAACTGAAGGGCGTTTACTCAGCAGTTGAATATCTAAAGGAAGCAAGATCAAACACCAAGAACTTCAATCCGGGTGAAAGAGTAATCGTAGTAGGCGGCGGAGACGTAGCAATTGACTGTGCTGTAACAGCTAAGCTGCTGGGAGCAAAGGATGTAAGAATTCTTTACAGAAGAACCATCGAAGAAGCTCCGGCAAACATTAACGAATTCCACTATGCACTGTCACTGGGAATCGGAATCACTACAGGTCTCTATCCTGTAGCAGCTAAGGGAACCAAGACAGTAATGAAGAGCGTTGAAGCAGTTGGTTTCTATGATAAGAATGCCAAGGCTGAATTCAGCGCCGACGCACTGGTATTTGCAACAGGTCAGTCAGCAGAGGATCAGAGCGCCGTTGCTCCTGTTGAAGTAACCGAAAAGGGAACAATCAAGGTTAAGAAGGGCGGCAAAGCCGGCGGCAAGTACTTCGCGGCAGGAGACATCGTAAACGGTGGCAAGACTGTTGTTGAAGCAGTTGCAGAAGGTAAGGAGGCGGCAGCTTCGATGATTGCTTACCTTGAAAAGAAAGGAGTGAAGTAAGATGGCAGTTAAGAAAGATTTATCAATAAAATATCTGGGTGTTGATTGCTTGAATCCGTTCTTCCTTTCATCATCACCGGTAGGCGGAAACTATGACATGGTAGCCAAGTGCTACGAAACAGGATGGGGCGGATGCTTCTTCAAGACAATCGGAATCTTCGTAGCAGATGAATGTTCACCAAGATTTGACCAGACAAACAAGGAAGGCCTCCCATGGCTGGGCTTCAAGAACATGGAACAGATTTCCGACAAGCCGACAGAACAGAACTTTGAATACATTTACAGACTTTGCAGAGACTATCCTGAACACATTACAGTTGCATCCATCATGGGTTCAACAGTAGAGGAATGGAAGAAGCTGGCAAAGATGGCTGATGAAGCCGGTGCGAAGATTATAGAAGGAAACTTCTCATGTCCGCAGATGACTTCACACGACATGGGTTCAGACGTTGGTACAAACAATGAACTGGTTGAATCATACTCAAGAGCAGTATCCGAAACAGTTCCTCACATTCCGTTTGTAGCCAAGATGACTCCAAACTGCAAGAACATGGAAGAGCACGCAAGAGCTGCCATCAAGGGCGGTGCAGCTGCTGTTTCAGCAATCAATACAATCAAGTCAGTAACAAATATTGACTTCGAAAACAACACCGGTATGCCTGTAGTAAACGGCAAGTCCTCAATCTCAGGTTACTCCGGCGCGGCAGTTAAGCCGATCGCTCTCAGATTCTGCACACAGGTTCAGCAGGATGCTGAGCTTCGCAAGATGGTTGAAGCAAGCAAGTGGAACTTCGGATACGGACACGAGCTGTCTGGTATCGGCGGAATCGAAACCTGGAGAGACGTTGCTGAATTCCTGGCTGTCGGCTGCAGAAACATTCAGGTTACTACAGCTATCATGCAGTACGGCTACAGAATCGTAGAAGATATGGCATCAGGTCTCATGCACTTCATGGAAGAAAAGGGATATGACAAGCTGGACGATTTCATCGGCTGTGCTCTGCCAAACATTATTCCTGCTGAAGAACTGGATAGAAGCTTCAAGCTCTTCCCAAGATTTGACGAGAAGAAGTGTATCGGATGCGGACGCTGCTACATTTCATGCTACGATGCAGCTCATCAGGCAATTGACTGGGATGAGAAGAAGAGAAAGCCTATTCTCAACGAGGACAATTGCGTAGGATGTCACCTGTGTCTGAACGTATGCCCTGTTCAGGAATGTATCGTTCCCGGTGAGCTGAAGGCAAAGCCTAATCATGAAATGTCAAAGGACATCAAGATTAAGCAGCACTACGAATAAGAACAAGAATAAAGATACAGCAGCAAGGCCGGTCCAATGCGACCGGCTCTGCTCTTTTTTTGCAGACAAACAGAACGCTTAGTGCTTTTTCATGATATAATTTGTGAGACATAATCTGATATTCGTGAAACATTATTTGAAATTCGAGAGGTATGGCATGACAAGACGTGAACTGGAAATAACCGACATTGAAGAAATCAGGGGTATACTGGATAGGGCTCAGGTACTCCATCTGGGACTTGTGGATGATGGCTTCCCTTATATCGTTCCAATGAACTACGGATATGAAATGGAGGATGGCAAGCTGACAGTCTATCTCCACAGCGGCATGAAGGGACACAAGATAGAAGTAATAAGAAACAATCCTCGGTGCTGCTTCGAGCTGGAGTGTGATCTGATACCATTTGACGGACCGAAGCCCTGTATGAACGGAATGTCCTATTCCTCATTAATGGGCAGGGGAAGGGCTGAAATACTCCAGGGCTTCGAAGAGCGCAGGAGAGCAATGAACATTCTCATGAAAACCCAGAGGGGACAGGAATACGATTTCTCCGAGAAAATGCTCTCGGCAGTCCACATGATAAAGATTGAAGTGACGGAATACACAGCCAAAAGGAGACCTCTCCCTCTGGAAAGGTAGGTAAGGGAATGAGTGCAAAGGCATGGGCAACAATGAACGCAGTTGACATAATAACAAAAAAGAAAGACGGAAAAATACTGTCACCGGAGGAGCTGGAATATATGGTAATGGGTTATACCCGGGGTGAGATTCCCGACTACCAGATGTCAGCCCTTCTGATGGCAATAGTCCTTAATGGAATGACGCGGGAGGAAACAGTTAGACTCACCGAAATCATGAGAGACTCGGGAGAGGTAATGGATCTCTCGGGAATAAAGGGCATCAAAGTGGACAAGCACTCCACAGGCGGGGTGGGTGACAAAACCACCCTGATAGCCGCACCTATTGCTGCGGCGGCTGGAGTTCCCATAGCTAAAATGAGCGGAAGAGGTCTGGGCTTCACCGGAGGAACGGTTGACAAGATGGAAGCAATTCCGGGATTCAGAACATCCATGACACGGGAGGAATTTATCAATTCAGTAAACACCGGAGGAATAGCTGTCATCGGGCAGACAGGCCGGATTGCCCCTGCCGACAAGAAAATCTATGCCCTTCGTGATGTTACAGGAACCACCCAGAGCCTTGCCCTTATCACCTCAAGCATAATGAGCAAAAAGCTGGCGGCTGGTTCCGACGCAATTCTCCTGGATGTCAAGTGCGGACGGGGAGCCTTCATGAAAAGTGAAGAGGATGCCCGGCAGCTGGCGGAATGGATGGTGGAAATAGGAAATGCCGCCGGAAAGAAAACCATGGCAGTAATATCCGACATGAATCAGCCTCTGGGAAGAGCAGTGGGCAACGCCCTGGAGGTAATTGAGGTAATGGATGTGCTCAAGGGAAGAGGTCCGGCTGACATCACAGAGCTTTCCCTGACCCTGGCGGGAGGAATGATAATGCTGGGGGGATTCGCGAACACCATGGAGGAGGGCCATGCAAAGGCAGTAAGTCTGGTTGAAGAGGGCAAAGCCCTTGAAAAATTCAGGGAGTTTGTAGCCGGACAGGGAGGAAATCCCCACATAACAGAAGATTACACGATTCTGGGAAAAGGCAGACATATCCTGGAGGTTAAGGCTGACAGAGACGGACTGGTAACAGGACTTGATGCCATGGCAATAGGCCTGGCCTCACAGCATATAGGTGCCGGCAGGGCCAGAAAAGATGACGCGATCGACATGACAGCCGGAATAATACTGAACAAAAAAATCGGAGACAAGGTGAACAAGGGGGATGTGCTCTGCACACTTATGGGAAATGATTCCATAAAAATTGAAACCGGAGCAGCGGAGGCAATGGGTGCCTATGAATTGGGATCCGATGCTCCGGAAAAGAACAGACTTATAAAGCAGATAATTGAATGATGCTTTATTTCCGGCATTTTATTTCTGATATTTTGATGCTATTCGCGAAACGGTGGACTGGTTAACCTCCAGAACCTCCGCCGCCTTGCGGGTGGTTTTGTAAACTCCCAGGGCCCGCTTGACAAGGTGCTCCTCCAGAAGGTGCTTCGCTTCCTTGAGGGGCATGATGTCGCTGCAGTAAACCTTCTCAGTGTCCTCTTCTCTTTTTGTGGAACCGTGGATTACATCGTGGACAACATCACCGCGTATTACTGGGCCGTCAGTCATGATGTATGCGCTTTCAATTGTCTGATCCAGCTCAATCAGATTACCCGGCCAGGTATGGGATGCGAGGATGCCCAGGGCGTCCTTGCTGATTATTTTCTTTGTTCCGTACTTGCTGTTGCATTTCGAGATGTACTGATTTGCCAGATAAGGTATATCGCTGGTTCTGCTCCTGAGGGGAGGAATTCTTACGGGAACCGTGTCAAGCCTGTAGTACAGAGGCTTCAGGAACATGCCCGTCTCGCTTAATTCCTTAAGATCCATGCCGGTGAGAGCTATGATTCTGGCAGAGGATTTCACATCTGTGGAGCCCTCGGCTCTCTTGAATTTCCCCGTATCTATGTACTCGAAAAGCTTGGCCTGAATGTTACGGGGCATGTATCCTATATTGTTCAGAACCAGGGTGCCTTCGTCGGCGAAGTCCAGCTTTCCCCGGGTAATCTTGCGGGAGTTGCCGTCTCCGGATTCCTTCTCGTATCCGAAAATCTCCTTCTCCAGGAAGTCGGGATCTGCGCTGGTGCAGTTCACGGTGATGAAGGGCTTGTCGCTTCTCTTGCCGGAGAAGTGTATGTGACGGGCTGCGGTGCTTTTGCCTGTACCGGATTCTCCGTATATGAGAATAGGAATATCAAGAGAGGAAATCTTCTCCAGGGAAGCCTTGGTCATGACGCTGGCAGGATCAATTGTTTCGTAGTTGCTCTTTTCCGAAAGCTCCTTCTTCAGGCTGTATATTTCCTGCTGCTGTTTGTCCAGAGTTTCAAGGAGAGAGTTTACCGCATCGATATCCTGAGATGAGGTGATAACCATGGAAATGCTTCCTTTATCATCGAAGATGGGAACTCCTGTGGCAATAATGCGCTTTCCGTTTTTTAGGTACTGCAGAATGCTTACAGGCTTCTTTTCCTTCAGCACCTTAAGAGTGCTGCTTTCGGAGAAATAGCCCTCATTCATAAGCTCACGGACATTTCTGCCGACTATGTTGTCAATATCCAGCTCGTTTATTTCAATTGATGCCGGGTTTACGAAGAGAACATTTCCGTCGCCGTCGGTGATAAAAATCTCCTCGCCCAGATTTTCGACTATTGTCTTGTATACGTCAAATTCTTTTGTGATATCATTCATGATTTCATCCTCCGAACATATTATAACCCTTACTTGGGAAACACTCCAGTGGTATGCGAAAAAACATCAAAACAACTGCTTTTTTGCATCGATTTTATTGTGGAGAGGTAAAATACGCTAACAAATATGTTCAAAAAAGGCGTATTATTTTGTCATAAATATAAAATACAAACAGGAGGACTTCAGAATGAGCTGGAGAGAAATATACGAAAGCAGAAAATGTACTGCTGACGAAGCGGTAAAGCTTATCAAGTCAAATGACAATGTTATTCTGGGACACTGCATCTGCGAGCCTACGGGCCTTGTAGACGCCATGGTTGCAAACTACGAGAATTATGAGAACGTAACTGTTGCTCACATGGTATCTCTGGGTAAGGGAGAGTACACAAAGCCTGAACTGAAAAAGCACTTCAGATGGGAAGGCTTCTTCTGCGGCGGCGGAACAAGAAAGGCAGTTGAGGAAGGTCACGGAGACATTATTCCGGTATACTTCCAGGACGTTCCTAGATGGATAAGAAACGGACTCCTCGAGTACGATGTATGCATGGTAATGGTTTCACCTCCAAACGAAGCAGGCTACTGCAGCATGGGAGTTGAATCCGGTTATACATATCAGGCAGTGAAATCAGCCAAGATTGTACTGGCACAGGTTAACAAAAACATGCCTAGAACCTTCGGTGACACATTCTTCCACGTAAGCGAATTCGACAGATTCGTGGAAATGGATATGCCGCTGGTTGAATCAAAGCCGCCGGTTATCGGTGAAGCTGAGAAGGCAATCGGTAAGTACTGCGCATCCCTCATCGAAGACGGAGCAACTCTGCAGCTGGGTATCGGAGCCATTCCTGATGCAGTTCTTTCAGAGCTTAAGGATAAGAAGCATCTGGGAATTCACTCCGAGATGATAGCAGACGGAGTTGTGGATCTCGTTGAAGCGGGAGTTATCGATTGTTCAGAGAAGACACTGCACAACGGCAAGATGATCGTAACCTTCCTGATGGGAACAAAGAGATTGTACGAATTTGCAGATAACAACCCTATGCTGGAGCTGAAGCCGGTGGATTACGTAAACGATCCTGCTGTTATCGCCAAGAACAACAAGATGGTTTCAATCAACTCTGCTCTGCAGGTTGACTTCATGGGACAGGTGGTTGCCTGCTCAATCGGAACAAGACAGTTCTCCGGCGTTGGCGGACAGGTTGACTTCGTAAGAGGAGCCGCCATGGCAGAGGACGGCAAGGGCGTATCAATCATCGCAATGCCGTCTGTAACCGTTAAGAAGGATGGAACAGTAATCTCAAAGATCAGACCGTACATCGACCACGGTGCGGCTGTAACAACAAACAGATATGATGTTGACTACATCGTTACAGAATACGGCATCGCCCGCATGAAGGGAAAGAATCTCAAGGAAAGAGCCAGAGCCCTTATCGACATCGCACATCCTGATGTGAGAGAAGAACTCAAGGAAGAATTTGAAAAGAGATTCAATGTTGCCTGGTAGGAATCAGCCAAAATTAATATAATTATTTCCATATGTATTTCACATGAAAAATGATAGAGGGCAGCAGCATCTCTATCATTTTTCTTAGACAAGAATTATTTAATATAATGTATACTGCCTTTGCGATTATGTGGTAAAATGTATTATGTATAGAAACCGCGAAGGGGGGACAATATGAAAATTCAGTTTTGCGGAGCTACAACGGGAGTAACAGGATCATGCCATCTGATTACAACGGATAATCACAAGCTGCTGCTTGACTGCGGACAGTATCAGGGTGGCAAGGCCCAGGAGGAAATGAACTACGAGGCATTTCCATTTGATCCTTCAGAGATAGAGTATCTGATTCTGAGTCACGCTCACATTGACCACTGCGGCCGGATTCCGCTTCTTGTGAAGAGGGGATTCAGAGGAAGCATATACTGCACCGACGCCACTGCGGATCTTCTGGAGATAATGCTCAGAGACAGCGGTCACATCCACGAGCAGGAGGCTGAATGGCAGAACAGGAAGAACATCAGGGCAGGCAGACCTGAGGTTGAGCCCCTTTACACCGAGAAGGATGCGGAGGAGTCCCTCAAGTATGTGAAGCCGGTTCTCTACGATCAGCTCATTGAGCTTAACAATGAGATGAGAATCGTATTCAACGATGCGGGACACATTCTCGGCAGTGGAGAAATCGAACTATGGGTAGAGGAAAAGGAAAACGTTTCCAAGCTTGTATTCACAGGGGATCTGGGAGTGATGGAAAGACCGATTCTCAGAGATCCTACAATCATCAAGAAGGCTGACTACGTTATAATGGAGACCACCTACGGAAACAGACTCCATCCGGAGAATTCCCTTGATGTAAACAACCTAATAGACATTATCTGTGAAACTTCGGCAAGAGGCGGCAACACCATTATTCCGTCCTTCGCGGTGGGAAGAACACAGGAACTCATATTTGAACTTAACAAGATATACGACAATCCCGAGGATCCTCGATACAAGAGCCTTGAGCCGGTGAAGGTTTATGTGGACAGTCCCATGGCTGCAGCGGCAACGGAGGTTTTCAAAAAGAACGCCCAGGTATTTGACGAGGCTACAAAGGACTACATAAGCAAAGGCGACAACCCTCTGGAATTCTCAAATCTGAAATTCACACAGTCAACTGAGGAATCCCAGTGGCTTAATGTGGACAGGGAGCCTAAGGTTATCATATCCGCCAGCGGCATGTGTGAAGCAGGCAGAATCAGACATCACCTGAAGCATAACCTGTGGGATGCCAGAAACAGTGTGATATTCGTGGGATATCAGGCTGAGGGTACTCTGGGAAGAACCCTGATTGAGGGAGCAGAGGAAATAACCCTCTTTGGGGAGAAGATTCAGGTTAATGCCAAGATACACAACCTGGAGGGCTTCTCAGGACATGCGGACATGAATGGTCTGCTGACATGGCTGAAAGGTTTCCGGGAGGCACCGAAGAAGATATTCCTGGTACATGGAGAGCCGGAGGTCAAGCTGGATTTTGCCAAGACCGTCAAAGAACAGCTGGGATACGAGCCGATTCCTGTTAATGCCAATGCGGAGTATGAGCTTGAAACAGGCGGCAGCGAGATTGTCAACATGAAGGAGGCAATGGCCGAGGCTGTTGACGAGAAGGCCATAAACGGAGCCAGGGACAACCTGTACAATGTCAGAAGACGCCTGGAAGACATACTGTACAATACGAACCTCAGGGTGGATTGCAGCAGCGATCCGGAGAAACTGGCGAAGATCAACAACCTTATTCTGGAGCTTGAGAAATCGGCAATCAATCTTGGAGCTGTAATATCCGAAAGAGATACTGATGACGGGCTGAATCTGACAGAGGAGCAGGTTGCTCAGCTGAAGGCCAAACGGGAGGAGGAAAAAAGCCGCCGCCAGGCCGAAAAACAGCAACGGAATAAAAATTCAGCAAAATAATAATGATTACTGGACAGGAATGTTTGAATTTATTAAAATCTCTATGAGAAAACATTCACATATGTGCTAAAATGAATGTAATGTATATACAATTCACACAATGATATAAAAAGCCCTCGCGGGCTGAATATATAACTATGTTTTAAACAATTAAAAATTTCAAGGAGGAAAAATCATGTCAGAATTAAGAACAGCATTACCTAAGATCGTGACTCCACTGCCAGGTCCTAAAGCACAGGCACTGATCGAAAGAAGAGCAAAGGCAACACCTAAGGCAATCGGAACTGCTTACAAGGCAGTAATCGAAAGAGGCGAAGGTGCAATGTTTGAAGACGTAGATGGAAACATCTTCCTCGACTGGATTGCAGGCGTTGGCGTACTTAACATCGGATACTCACATCCTGAACTTATCGAAGCAGTTAAGGAACAGGCTGACAAGTATTTCCACTCAATGTTCAACATCACTACTCATGAACCATACGTTAAGCTGGCAGAAGAATTCTGCAAGATCGCTCCTGTAAAGGGTGACGAAAAGCAGGCATTCTTTGTTTGCTCAGGTTCAGAAGCAGACGAAAACGCTGTAAAGGTTGCCAGAAACTACACCGGAAGACCTAACATCATCGTATTCACAGGCGCATTCCACGGAAGAACATCTCTTACTATGACAATGACAGCTAAGAAGTCATATGCAGAAGGAATGGGACCTTTCCCTGATGGTGTATACAGAGTTGAATTCCCTAACCTCTACAGAGCACCGGGCGGAATGGACGAAGCAGAAGCAATCAAGTACTACATCAAGAAGCTGGAAGAGGCATTCATCGAAGTTACTCCTGCAGATCAGTGTGCAGCAATCGTATTCGAGCCTGTACAGGGCGAAGGCGGATTCATCCCTGCACCAATCGAATGGGTTAAGGCAGTAAGAGAAATCTGCGACAGATACGGAATCATGATGGTATGCGACGAAGTACAGTGCGGATGGGCACGTTCAGGAAAGATGTTCGCATCAGAATACTTCGCAGAAGCAGGAGCAGCTCCTGATATCATGACAACTGCTAAGTCAATCGCAGGCGGAATTCCACTTTCAGCTGTAGTAGCACGTAAGGAAGTTATGGATAAGGTTAACCCTGGTACAATCGGCGGAACTTACGGCGCAAACGCTCTGGCAGCAGTATCAGCTCTGAAGGTTATCGAAGTAATGACAAGAGACAACTATCCTGCAAAGGCACTGCACATTGCAGAGAAGATCGGCGAAGGCTTCAAGGAAATCCAGAAGAAGCACCCTTGCATCGGCGACATCAGAGGAACAGGCGCAATGATGGGTATAGAAATCGTTAAGGATCCTGTAACTAAGGAACCGGATGCAGCTCTCACAAGCGCAATCATTCAGAATGCAATGAACAAGGGACTGATGCTGGAAGCAGCAGGAACTTTCAACAACGTTATCAGAATTCTGTCTCCACTGGTAGTAACTGACGAGCAGATCGAAGCAGGTCTGGCTATCGTTGCATCAGCATTCGACGAAGAAGACAAATAAGTCCACGGACCTTTTTAGGGGAATATTAAATATTGGAAACAACAAATGTTAGAAAATGCTTGATTTCCTAGGAAAACTAAGCTAAAATCATATTGTGGTTATCCCCTGATAACCTCATTAATCTCTAATCCCAATACCCCTTTTAACAAACAGGACCTTCGGGTCCTGTTTGTTTTTTTGGAATCCGGGCATTGCCGTGGTATAATGATTTATCATTGAATGGAATAATACGGCGGATAATACGAAAGGTGTAATAAAATGAAGGTTAGACAGTATGTTATGGCCTACAGGGCCGATCATGAAAAGATAAAGGAGCTTTTGCCTGAGGGATTTGAGTCACTAAGGCCGGTGCTGCGGATTAACGCTGAAGCCTTCGACGGAGATGATGAGTGGGGATATGTTGAACTGAACACTCCCGTTGAAGGAAGAGGTAAAAGGGGCTGGCTGAACATTGCGGCATGGCTTCAGAAGCCGGAGTACATGCATCTCGAATTCACACCGGAGGGCACTAAAGGGGGCTGTCCTTACGAGTCAGACAGTCAGGGCTGCTTTTACTGGGACTATGAAACAGGAGACTACGGTTTTCTGGAGGAGGAGAGCATCAGCGGCAATAAGGAGTACTGCAGCTGCACCCTGGTATGGGATCTGCCGCCGGCAAACGCATTCTATGACGATGACGAGAGAATAAGAAGATTCCTAAGACTTTCGGTTGAGGAGATTCTGGGAGCCTATACAGTAGAGTTTGACAGACAGGTTCCGGAGGAAATGCCGGAATAAAAGCATGAAACATATAATAGAAGAGTGGGGGGAAAAAGTTACCGGCAGCGCTCTATGGAATTTTTATTTCAGAGATCTTAACGTGGGGGTGCTGGACATCGAAACCACGGGACTGAACCCATCATCGAACAAGTTCATACTGGGTTGTCTTTTTGATGTGAAGGAAGGAAGGCTCCATCAGGTTCTTGCCGAGAGGAGAGACGAGGAGGGGGCTGCACTGGGAAATTTTCTGGAGCTCACCGAAAAAATGGACGCTGTAGTAACATATAACGGCCGTCATTTCGATATCCCCTTCATGGAAACGAGAAGAAAGAAGCTTCTGAAGGAGGAGTACCCTCAGGGCGATGCAGGTGGCTGTATGCCGTACAATCTGGACATGTACCAGGTTCTTAACAGCTATTCCCAGCTTAGAAGAATACTGCCTGATCTCAAGCAGAAAACTGTTGAAAACTATATGGGTCTGTGGGAAACCAGGGCAGACGAAATATCAGGCAGGGAAAGCGTTGAGCTATATAATCATTACGAAAAAACCGGAAGCCGGGAGGCTGAGGAGAAAATTCTTCTTCACAACAACGATGATGTCCGCCAGCTTACGAGGCTTACCGAGGCGGTAACAAAGAGCGACTTTCACAGGGCGATGAACAGCCTGGGTTTTCCTGTGAAGGAAGGAGGTCATCTTCTGGAGGCTGCAAAGGCAGGACCTGTGGGAGACACATTCCACGTTTCGGGAAGGCAGCTGAGAAATCCGGTTAACTATATAGGGTTCAGGCTGGGAAGCGCTCCCGCCGAGATAAGATTTCAGCAGGATGAGTTCATGATTGAAGTGCCTTTGCTTAAGCACCGGGGCCTTGGAATTGTGGATCTGGAGCAGCTGGAAATCGGAGAGCAGGGGGATCTGGAACGGTATCCTCTCTGCAGAGAGGGCTTCCTGGTGGTTCGAGAGGGTATGGAGCTGAAATACAGAGAGATAAATGATTTGGCAATTACTTTAATTAAGGTATTTTTTGATAAAGAAGCATAATATGGGAAGAGGTACAGCATGAAAATCGGATTCATAGGAACGGGAAACATGGGAGGAGCAATCCTAAGGGGATTTGCAGCCTCCGAGGCATCCGAGGGATGCCGTCTCCTGATTCATAACAGAACATCAGAGAGAAGCAGTCGGATTGCACGGGAAATCCCCGGGGTGAAAATCCTTCCGGACAACACCCGTCTGGCGGAGGAATCCGACATGATAATAATAGGGGTCAAGCCCAATGGGGTTGGGGAAGTCCTTAGAGAGATTTCACCGAATCCGGATAAGCTTATTGTATCAATGGCTGCAGGTGTCAGCATTGCATCCATGGAGGCGGCATTTGGAGGAGGAGACGTCCCGGGAAAATTCATAAGAATAATGCCTAACACCCCGGCTCAGGTGGGTGAAGCTATGATCTCCATGAGCAGAAACAGCCGTGTAACCGATAGTGATTTCGATAGGGCAAAGGCGGTATTTGCTGCTGTAGGAAGGTGCGAGGAGGTTCCCGAGAGCCTGATTGACTGCGTCATCGGAGTCAGCGGCTCCAGCCCGGCATATACATACATGTATATCGATGCCCTGATACAGGGGGCAGTTGATAACGGAATGGAGCCTGAGAAGGCCAGGGTCTTTGCGGCCCAGTCGGTGCTGGGGGCTGCCAGAATGGTTCTGGAAAGCTCTGAAAGTCCGGAGCAGCTGAGAATAAATGTGTGCTCTCCGGGGGGAACTACAATCGAAGCGGTAAACAGGCTTTTCGCAAACGGATTCATGGATAATGTCCGAGAGGGTCTTCAGGCTGCGGTGGACAGATCCAAGGAAATGACAGCAGAGAAGGAGAAAAAATGATTTTTGAAGAAAAAAAGATAAGCTCCGAGAGAATATACGAGGGGGCGATTCTCAACGTTCGAAGGGACAAGGTTACTGCAATTAAAGGTGAAGCCTACAGGGAAATCGTGGAACACAACGGTGCAGTTGGAATGGTGGCCCTCACGGAAAACGGCGGAATAATAATGGAAAAGCAATACAGATACGCCTGCCGCCGTGTTGTACTGGAAATACCCGCCGGCAAGATTGATGACGGTGAGACGGATCCTGTTGCAGCCGCCCGCCGGGAGCTGGAGGAGGAAACTGGCTACAGGGCAGAAGAGGTTATTCACCTGGGAGACTGCAATCCCAGCTGCGCCTACTCGGAGGAGGTTATTCACCTCTATCTCATGAGGGGGCTTGTGCCGGGGCAGCAGCATCTTGATGAGGACGAGGCTCTGGAGGTTATTGAGATGCCATTTGAAGAGGTTTATGAAATGGCAGTAAACGGAGAGATAACAGATGCCAAAACTCTGGCGGCACTGCTAATGGCGGGAAAGTACTGTAACAGGGAGCTTTGATGCACGTATATGGTATGGGAGAAAGAATGATGCATATTGAGAAATTTACCGAGTATCTTGCCAGGGAGAAAAAAATGGCGAAGAACTCTCTGGATGCCTACAGGCGGGATGTGAAGGAATTCGCAGATTTTGAGGCAGCAAGGGGTATCAGCGATCTTACGGAAAGCTCCAGCACCGAGGTAGTGGCGTTTCTGCACAATCTCAGACACGAGGGGAAGTCAGGAGCCACAATTAACAGGAAACTGGCTTCGGTGAGAGCTTTTTACAATTACCTGTCAATGGAGAAGCTGGCGGACAGCAATCCCACTGCCGGTATCAGAACGCCTCGAATCGAAAAGAAGGAAATCGAGTTTATCACAATAGAGGAGATGGATCGTCTGCTGGAAGCACCGGACGACAGCAGCAAGGGCAGACGGGACAGGGCGATACTGGAGGTTCTGTATGCCACAGGCATCAAAGTCAGCGAACTGATTGAGGCCAACGTAGATGACATCAATTTCAGGATGGGTTTCATCACCTGCTCGGGAGATTCAAACAAGGCCAGGATTGTTCCTATGGGAAGGCCGGCAAGAGCAGCCCTTGAGGATTATGTCTATGAGGTAAGGGACAAGATGCTAAAGGATAACAAGAAGGAGAAGGCACTTTTTCTGAACTACTCCGGCAGGAGAATCACCCGCCAGGGTCTCTGGAAGATAATAAAGGAATATGGCGAAAAGGCAGGAATCAGCCTGAGCCTCACCCCTAACACCATAAGAAACTCCTTTGCTGTGCACATGCTTCAGAACGGGGCGGATTTGAAATCACTTCAGGAGCTCATGGGACACGAGGACATAACTGCAACCCAGATGTACCTGGCGGCAACCAAGAACAGAATCAAGGATGTGTACGACAACACACACCCGAGAGCCAGATAGACATAGGGAGCTTTTGATGTGATAAAAAGTCCTTGCATTGATCATGTACATGCTATATAATGATTGAGCGTGCGTTGGCATGCGGAATTTTGAAGTATAACGGGTGGTCCTCTGGTGCAGCTAAGGTTTGGCACCACGAACATGCCGAAGGGAAGGAGGAAGAGCAATGGACGTATTAAGCTCAGTAACAAATGAATATATGAAATCTGACATCCCTGCATTTAACGTTGGAGATACCGTTAAGGTACACGTTAAAATCAAAGAAGGTAACAGAGAAAGAATTCAGATATTCGAAGGCTTCGTTCTCAAGAGACAGAACGGCGGAATCGGTGAAACATTCACAGTAAGAAGAATCGCTTCAGGCGTTGGTGTTGAGAAGACATTCCCGATTCACTCACCGCTGGTTGAGAAGATTGAAGTTGTTAGACGCGGTAAGGTTAGAAGAGCAAGACTTCACTACATGCGTCAGAGAACAGGTAAGTCAGCTAAGATTAAGACTAAGGCTGACAAATAAGCTAACGAAAAGGAATCTCCCAGAGGTTCCTTTTTTATTACGGGAAGCCCGGAGAAAAATGTGATATAATGCATCAAGGAAGGAGACGAAGATGGCAGGAAATATCAACTGGTATCCCGGTCACATGAAAAAAACCCGGGAACTTATACAGGAAAATCTTAAAATGGTGGACGCAGTTGTGGAGGTCATCGACGCCAGAATTCCGGTGTCAAGCCGCAACCCGATAATAGACGAGCTGGTGAAGGGAAAACCGAGAATAATAGCTCTGAACAAGAGCGACCTGGGGGACGGCGAGGCCAACAGAGCCTGGATTGATGCCTTCGCAAAGGCAGAGGACACCGTTAGAGCAATACCCATGAATTCCATGACCGGGGAGGGAACAAAGGAACTTCTAAGGGTTCTGGAAACCCTGGACAGCAGGCGCAGGGGCAACGCAGCCATGAAGCCCTACAGGTTAATGATTGTGGGAGTGCCCAATGTGGGCAAGTCCTCACTGATAAACAGGATGACAGGCCACAAGAGCGCCAAAACCGGTGACAGGCCCGGGGTTACCAGAGGGAAGCAGTGGCTGAAGCTGGAAAACGGCATGCAGCTTCTGGATACGCCGGGAATTCTCTGGCCGAAGTTCGAGGATCCCAGGGCGGGACTGAACCTGGCCTTCTGCGGATCAATCAAGGACGAGATACTTGACATTCCCACCCTTGGGATGGAGCTGGTGGCTGTACTGACAGAGAGGTATCCGGAAATGCTCGTTAAACGATACAAGCTGGAGGGCCTTTGCATGGAGGGGGAAGAATCCCCGGAAACAGGCTGGCCGATGGAGACTCCTCAGGACCTGGCTCTGGGGAATCTGTGCAGGATGGCTCTGAAGAGAGGATGCATTCTGCCGGGAAAGAGAATAGATTACGAGCGTATTGGCAAGCTGGTGCTTGACGAATTCAGATCCGCCAAAATCGGAAGAATAACTCTGGAATGGCCAGAGCAGCAGGAGCAGACACAATGACAAAGGAAGAGAGAATAAAGAGGCAGAGAGAAAGGCTTGAGGAAATGAAAAAGCCGGAGGCCCTGCTTCACGCCCGGGGATACAGATATATCGCCGGTGTGGATGAGGTGGGAAGAGGACCCCTGGCGGGACCTGTTGTGGCTGCGGCGGTGGTTTTGCCCGAGGACTTCAATGTGCTTGGAGTGGACGACTCCAAGAAGCTCTCCGAGAAGAAACGGGAGGAGCTTTATGATGCCATACTTGAGGGCTGTCTTGCCTACGGAATCGGCATGGCGGATCACCAGGTGATAGATGAAATCAATATTCTTCAGGCCACAAAGAAGGCCATGAGGGAGGCAATTGCCCGGTGCGAAGAGATGCTGGGGGGCCTTGACTATGTAATATTTGATGCGGTGACAATTGAGGATCTGAAGCTGCCTCAGGAGGCAGTGGTGAAGGGTGATGCCAAGGTGCTGGCAGTGGCGGCTGCATCCATAGTGGCAAAGGTTACAAGGGACAGGATGATGGTGGAATACTCGAAGGAATATCCGGGGTATGCCTTTGAATCGAACAAGGGCTACGGTACCGCCGCCCACTACCGTGGAATAAGGGAGCAGGGCATCTGCCCTATACACAGGAAGACTTTTTTAAAGAGCATTCACTAGGGCATGGTCTGGGTGACGCAGGGTTCATGCCGGTAACAGCATAACGGAGGAGCAAACACATGGCGGAAATACTGAAGGGGGCGCCGGTTGCCAAGGCGCTGACAGAGGCGAACAGGGAAAGAGCAGAGAAGCTTAAGGAGGCAGGGATAGAACCTGCCCTGGCAATAATAAGGCTTGGGGAAAATCCAAGCGACCTTTCCTATGAAAGGGGCGCAATTAAACGAGCTGAGAAAACGGGTATCCGTGTTGTTCAGCATGTATTGCCGGAAACCGCATCCCAGGAGGAGCTTCTGGGAGAAATAGAGAAAATCAACAGGGATGACAGCATCCACGGAGTGCTTATGTTCAGACCGTTGCCTGGGCACATTGACGAAAAGGCAGTGTGCGAGGCTTTGGATCCCGCTAAGGACATGGACGGAATAACAAGCGGCTCCATGGCAGGTGTTTTCATGGAGAACGGAATGGGTTATCCTCCATGCACCGCCAGCGCCGTAATGGAGATCTTCGATTATTATGGAATAGAACTTAAGGGAAAGAAGGTAACGGTTTTCGGCAGAAGCCTGGTAATAGGAAAGCCTGTTGCCATGATGACAATGGGACGCCACGCAACCATTACAGTGTGCCACAGCAGAACCTCACAGGAGGATTTCGCCAGAGCGGGACGGGAGGCGGATATTGTTATCGCAGCCCTGGGCAGAGCCAGAATGATTGGCCCGGAGAAGCTGGGCAGAGACCAGGTGATAATAGATGTGGGCATCAATGTCGATGAAGAGGGAAGCCTCTGCGGAGATGTTGATTTCGATAAGGCAGAGCCTCTCGCAAAGGCAATAACCCCTGTTCCCGCAGGGGTGGGCAGCGTAACTACTGCAGTGCTCATGAAACACGTAATTCAGGCAGCAGAAAGGAAAGCCAGGATATGACCATGAGACACAGGCTGATTGCACTGTTTGTTGCAGTTGTTTTCATACTGGGAACAGTATATGTTCCGGAGACTGCCTTTGCCCAGATGCAGGAGGAGGTACCCGTGGCGGAAGCACCGGGAGAGACCCGTGTCATATCGGAGGAAGTATCTTCGGAGGAAGCCGCCGCTGAAGCTGAGAACCCGGCGAGTGAGGCGGCAGCATCCGGAGACTCAGAGGAAGAACAGGAGAAAGAAATCCGGCTGACTCCAATAAAGGGGCAGAAGCAGGAGGATCTGCTGAAGCCCATAGGAGGAAACACACCGACTGAAGATGACCTGGTTCAGGATGCATCAGGGGATCAGGTGGCTCAGGCCTTGGGAGAAGAAGGAAATGAACTCCCTGCAGCATACACAGAAAATCTGGGAAAGGCAAAGATCAGGGACCAGGGGCTAACAGCTCTGTGCTGGGCCTTTTCTGCTGCAACAATTGCGGAGCTGAACCGGGGAAATACCACCGGAGACTACACATCGTATTCGCCGGTTCATCTGGGATACTTTTTCTATAACAGGGTGAATGACCCGCTGGGAAATACTGCCGGAGACAGGAATTCCATCGCATATTCCAGTGAAAGCTACGCAAGCCTGGGAGGAAGTATGGTTTACGGATTTCAGGCCATGGCAAACTGGTCGGGTATGGCGGAAGAAACATCATATCCTTACAGCAGCTACATTTCCGGAAGCAGTGCGAAGGCCATCGGTACTGCCTTTGCATATGATAATAAGGTAACCGTTAAAAGCGCAGAGATACTGTTCAACCAGACGGAAATCAAGCAGGGAGTCCTGGATAACGGCGGCGTTGAAATCGGGTACTGTGCCGGGAAAGGCGACAGTGAATACAATTTAGTCCGGGAGGGTGAGGTCTATGAAGGAATCGTAACCCATTACAGGAGCAAGGGCTCGGCAAACCATGCGGTAACCATAATCGGCTGGAATGATAACATTCCGAAGGAGTATTTCAAGGATGCTGCCACATCCGCCGGGGAGAATCCGGAAGTGGATGGAGGCTGGCTTGTGCAGAACAGCTGGGGAGAAGACGATACAGAGTATTTTTATCTGTCATACGCCGAGCCGGTTGTAAGTCCTTTAACCTTTGAGTTCCAGCCTGCGGACAACTATGATTACAATTTTCAGTATGACGGGAGTGCAGTAAATGCCAAAAGAGGAATGAGCGCCGGAAGCAGGGCGTCTAACGTCTATACAGTTCCGGCGGGAAGAGGACAGCAGAGCCTGGAGGCTGTTGGATTCACAACCTGGGACAACGGCTACGACCGGAACAACGAAAAGTTCAAGGTAGAGATATACAGAAACCTGAAGGATAAGTCCAGACCGGACAGCGGAACTCTTGCCGGGATATGGGAATTCACGGCACCGAATCCGGGATACCATACATTTGAGCTTGGAGAGAGCATTCTTCTTGCAGAGGGAAGCACCTTTTCTGTTGTGGTCAGTCCACAGCAGTACAGCTGGCTGGGAGTTGAGCGGGCTGCCAACGGAGGCTGGGTTTCCTTCAGCTGCAGCCTGGGAAAAAATCAGAGCATGTATTCTCTTGCGGGAAGCAGCAGCTGGAAAGATGCCTATTATTACGGTTCAGGGGAATGCTTCAGAATAAAGGCATTCACAAACAGTACCGATAAAATAGGTTTTTATCCGAAACAGCTTCAGTCCACCTTCACATATAACGGCAGGAATCAGGCGCCGAAGGTTACTGTAGCGAAACTGAACCTTGTGCCAATGACAGAGGGAAGGGACTACAGGGTGAATTACCCGGCGTCCAGCAAATACGTTGGAACATATGAAACATCCGTTGCAGGGCTGGGTGATTTTTCCGGGGTGAAGAAGCTGAAATACAGGATTCTTCCTCAGAAGACAGGCATCACGAAGCTTTACAGAGGCAGCAGGAAATTTACTGCCAGGTGGTCGAAGCGGACAGCACAGGTTACAGGTTATCAGCTTTCATATGCCACAAGGTCAAACTTCAGCAATGGTAAGACGGTTACTCTTACTCGGAATTACACCACGAAGAGAACTGTGAAGAAGCTGAAGCGGAGGACGAGATACTATGTCAGGGTGAGAACCTACAAGACCGTGAAGGGAACACGGTACTACTCATCCTGGAGCAGCGTGAAATCCGTAAAGACCAGATAGAGTTTTTTTGTAATTAATTTTTTTTGAAAAAATGAAAAACACTGAGCCCTTTTGATGGACTCAGTGCTTTTTTATATGTAAGAATAATTTTCATTGTGCAAAGGATCGGTAAGTGCCGATCCTTTTGCCGTATTGCGCAGTGCCACCGGCAGTCAAGGGAAATCCAAATAAGGGGTAAATGTTTTTATTGGCGAGAACGGCAATGTAGTAAAAATTTATAAAATACAATAAATGCTTCAACATGCCCCTAAAAAAGGGGTGTTTTATCGCCTAAATTTTTCCAATTGTTGAAGCAATCTTCATCTATTCTTATTTGCTGCAACAATATTCGAATTTTGTTGAAGCAATTCTTCAGCAGGATGAAATACTTCAAATCCAACCCCTAAAAAGGCCTTAATAACTGTCTGAATCCCATTAATGTTGAAGCAAATCCTTCTCAAAATAAAATGCTTCAACAATCGCATATTCCGCACATATTTATTGTTGTCTTGCGCTGGTTATTTAGCAAAGCTCTTTCGAATAATCACGAAAAACTGGAAATAATATCCATGTGGTGTTGCGAGCCCTTACGCCCCAAGGGTTTCAGAATATGGAAAAAATCATTTTGTGAAAATAGAGTGAAAACAGCGGTAAGATCCGGCAAAAACAGAGGAATATCAAAGTTTTTCATCGAAAAATGGCCTCATAGCGAGGAATTTTCACAATGTAAAAATATGGAAGGTTGGAATTTCAACGTTTTTCAAGGTAGCTGGAAAAAGTTCGTGATAAGTGTTCGGGGCGAATGTCGCTGACGTGGCCGGGGCGAATGTCGTTAACGCAACAAAGGTGGAGAGAACGTGAATGAGTCCAGCGGGCAGGGGGTGGATTCAGACGCGGGATTAAGGAATCCGAGAAAAATGTAAAAAAATGGTTGACAATGGTAATAAATGGTAATACAATGACGACAACAGGTTACTGGAAATATATACCAACAATAGTAAAAAAAGGAGAATTGAAATGTTAGAGAAGAAAAGTACAAAAAAAGTGACGAAGAAAGCGCTGATTGCCTGCGCAGCAGCGGCAATAATGATGGTAGGTGGAGTATCAGCCTATTTCACGGCAACGGACACCGCGACGAATACCTGGACAATCGGAAATGTGGCCATTGATCTGCAGGAGCCTGAATATGATGCAAGCGATAAGGAGAACATTGTACCTAATCAGGTTCTGGCGAAGGACCCAATGGTGGAGAACACGGGAACAAACGACGCCTTTGTATTTATGAAAGTTTCCATTCCGAAGGCATCGGTTAAAATCGCTGAGGCGGATGGAACAGTGTCGGGGCCTGTACTTCAGGAACTGTTTGATTACAGCATAGACAGCGGATGGGTGCAGATAAGCAAGCAGGAGGGAACTGACAATAACACTTATGTTTACGCATATGCAGCAAATGGCAAATGTGTCTCGCTGGCAGCAGATGCATCAACACCTGTACTGTTTAAAAATGGAGAAATCAAATTCAGAAACGTTGTGGAGGGACAGCTTGGCAGCGATGTGACAATCCCTGTTACAGCATACGGAATTCAGACAGAAAACCTTGGAAGCAACGGAAGCACAGCTCCTGCAGATGTATGGGCAGTTCTCTCAGGACAGATTTCGGAATAACAGGAGTTACCGGACATGAAGAGACGTATAGCGGGAGGATTGATTGCCGGACTTCTGCTTGCGGCAACGGCTGTCTTTGCGACGGAAACCCTGCCCTTTACCGGGGAGCATGTCTTTAACAACGAGCTTGAAACCTCAGGAGTTGATGTCAGAATCGAGCAGTTCCGGGAAACCGGAGACGGTGTTGTAAGTGCTGAAGGAACAGTTCCTGTGCTGCCCGGGGAGACGGTGAGCCACATGCCAAAGGTTACGAACCTGAAGGAAGACAGCTATGTAAGGGTAAAGTTTGAATTGAGGGATGAGTCCGGAGCGAAAACAGTTGCCGGGGACAGCTGCATCAGGGGCCTGAACCCCGGGTGGGTTCACAGGGGAGACTATTACTACTTCACCGGGATAATGGGAAAGGCAGAGGAAGAATACGTTTTCAGCAGCATAGTGATTCCGGAGGAAATGTCCCGGCCGGGGGAACAGCTAAAAATCTACGGCACCGTAGATGGAATTCAGGCTGCAAATTTCACCCCTGATTTTGACAGCAGTCATCCCTGGGGGTCTGTGGAAATACAGCAGGCACGAGATGGAGAGAAGGGCAGGGCAGCAGTGAGAACAGAAAGAAGCATGAACAGTCCCGATTTCACATATGCCAGAGAAGGTACCTTCGAGTGTTCCACCGAGGACCTGTTTTCAAACTTTGACAGATTCAGGCCGGGGGATTCATGCAGTGAAACCCTCACAATGAAAAATGATTCGCAGGATCAGATGGAGGTGTATTTCAGAACGGAGAACAGCAACAGCGAGGTTCTTCGGGAGATGGAACTGACCATAGCCTTGGGCGGAACTCCCGTATATAACGGAAACCTCGCCTCACTTGAACTGGAGTCCTTTATGAAGATTGGAACTATAGATCGGGGAAAGGCAGGGAAGCTGCAGTTTGGAATCAAAATGCCGGCGTCGGCAGATAACCGATATTCCCTGCTGAAGGAAAACGTGACCTGGATAATCGCAGTCAGGGAAGGGGAGAAAGCTGCAGTGGAAGATAAAGCTGCAGCGGATGCTAATG
>X136_Domestic_Pig__coassemble_30_pt1 | contig 37516 bp, 32 predicted proteins | sample X136_Domestic_Pig__metabat2_low_PE_007 | metagenome-assembled genome bin X136_Domestic_Pig
ATTTGTGGAGCCGTATGTATCAAGGGTTTGAGAACATGGGAAAAAGTGCTTTGTGAAAATAGCTGAGAAATCCGGCGAAAATGGGGTAAAATGCAGGAATTCTGCAGTAAAAGAGCCATATATCGGCAGATTTTCACAATGTCAAAAAATGGAAGGTTGGAATTTCAACGTTTCCAGACCCAGCTGGTAAAAGTTCGTGATTGTAGAGCGCAGTATAGCATCGCAACATAGAACTTAAAATGAAATAGATAATGATATTAAAAAAATGTAAGAATTGGTCAATTTGACAGGATTTTCTGTTATAATAATTCTGTATAAATATGTAAATGAATGGAGAGTAAATGAGAACGCTTTATATTGATTGCTCAAATGGAGTAAGCGGGGATATGCTTCTGGCGGCTTTGCAGGAGCTGGCCGGAGATGATCCTGCTGGGGATAAGCCTGCCGGAGATGAACCTGCCGGGGATAAGCCGGGCGGAGCCGCATTGGCAGACCATAATACTGCCGGTCATCATACTGCCGGTCATCATACACATCGCAGCCTTCAGAATGTGCGGAAAATCATAGACATGTCAGAGGAATCTGATGCGGCTAAGGGGATAGCCCTGAAAATATATGAAGTTATCGCTGCAGCGGAGGCAAAGGTTCACGGAGAAACCATCGATACGGTTCAATTTCACGAGGTGGGAAGAGACCGGGCAATAGCCAATGCGCTGGGAATCGGCAGGGCCATTGAAGCACTGGGGCTGGCTGCCGGCGCCAATCAGGCAGAAGATGCCGGCAGAATAATAGTATCGGACATATGTGACGGTAAAGGCTTTGTGGACTGCGCCCACGGCAGAATTCCAGTACCCGTCCCGGCGGTGCAGGCCATGATGGAGGAATGCGGCAGGAAGTATCCGGCGTTCAGATTCAAAACATGCCCGGAGGTGGAGACTGAGATGGTCACACCAAGCGGACTGGCCGGTATTATAGGAATGGGAGCCGCGCCGGCGGGAGAAGGCATGGTATTCATGGAAGGCACAATAATAGCAGCGGCAGAGGCAGAAGGAACGAGAAAAACAGGACGCGGGGGGTTACGCGCGTTCCTGATTGAGAAATAAACCAAGGAGACAGTAAACAATGGAAAAGAACTTAGCAAAAACCTACAACCCTAAAGAATTTGAAGACAGAATATACCGGGAGTGGGAAGAAAGCGGCGCATTCAAGGCCAAGGTAGATCCCGACAAAACTCCTTTTACAATAGTAATGCCGCCACCGAATATCACGGGGCAGCTTCACATGGGACATGCACTGGACCAGACACTTCAGGATGTTCTCACAAGATTCAAGAGACTCCAGGGATACAGCGCCCTGTGGCTTCCGGGAAGCGATCACGCCAGCATAGCAACAGAGGTTAAGGTTGTAGAAAAAATCAGACAGGAAGAGGGCAAGGAGAAGGAAGACCTTGGCAGAGAGGAATTCCTCAAGAGAGCCTGGAAGTGGAAGGAAGAATACGGCGGCAAGATAACAAAGCAGTGCCGCAAGCTGGGAGACTCCTGCGACTGGGACAGAGAGAGATTTACAATGGACGAAGGCTGCAACAAGGCAGTAAGACACTTCTTCGTTCAGCTTTATAACAAGGGACTCATCTACAGAGGAAACAGGCTTATAAACTGGTGCCCTGAATGCGGCACATCCCTGTCGGATGCAGAAGTAGAACACGAAGACAAGACAGGTTCATACTGGTATTTCAGATATCCTGCAGCGGACGGTGAATCAAGACCGGACTACAGCATCAAGGCCGACGGAACACCTGCAGACGGAGCAACTGCTGACGGAAAGGGCGCGTACGGAGACTTTGACGGAGTGGTAATCGCCACCTCGCGACCTGAAACGATGTTTGCAGACGTTGCCATCGCCGTTCACCCTGACGACGAGAGATACAAAGGCATGATAGGCAAGAAGGTTATCCTGCCGTTAGTAGGTAAAGAAATACCTGTCATAGCAGACCCGTATCCGGATCCTGAGAAGGGAACGGGAGCAGTAAAAATCACACCGGCTCACGACGAGAATGACTTCATGGTTGGACAGAGAAACAGCCTGGAAACACCAACCTGCATCAACGAAGACGCCACAATGAACAGCCTTGCGGGCAAGTACGAGGGCATGGACCGTTACGAGTGCAGGAAGGCATGGGTAAAGGATCTTGAGGAAGCCGGATACCTCGTTAAAACAGAGGAAATGATTATACCGGCAGGAACATGCTACAGATGTCATACGGTAGTAGAACCTATGCTTTCAGACCAGTGGTTCGTAAAAATGGAGGATCTGGCAAAGCCTGCAATGGAAGCCGCCAGAAAGGGGGACCTGAGACACGTTCCCGAAAGATTCGAGAAGACCTATATGCACTGGCTGGAAGAAATCAGAGACTGGTGCATCTCGAGACAGCTCTGGTGGGGACACAGAATTCCTGCCTGGTACTGTCAGGACTGCGGAGAAATCATAGTAGCGGAAGAAACACCGAACAAGTGCACAAAGTGCGGAAGCACTAACCTGAAACAGGACGAGGACGTTCTGGATACATGGTTCTCATCGGCACTGTGGCCTTTCTCAACCCTGGGCTGGCCGGAGGAAACTGAGGATTTCAAATACTTCTACCCGACAAATGTTCTGGTAACGGGATACGACATCATATTCTTCTGGGTAGTAAGAATGGTATTCTCAGCACTGGAAACAACAAACCACATACCGTTTGATGATGTATATGTTCACGGTCTGGTAAGAGACGCACAGGGCAGAAAGATGAGCAAATCCCTGGGCAACGGAATCGATCCGCTTCTTATTATCGACCAGTACGGTGCAGACGCACTGAGATTCATGCTCACAACGGGAATTACGCCGGGCAACGACATGAGATTCAAGGAAGACAGACTTGAAGCCTCAAGAAATTTCGCCAACAAGCTTTGGAACGCATCCAGATTCGTAATCATGAACCTTCAGGACGAAAATGGAGAATTCCTGGAAATGGCAAAGTGCTGCGATGACTGCTGCGGCAAGGCCTGCTGTAACGACATAGCTCTGGCAGGCAATATCCGTGAAGAGGACAAGTGGATTTTCTCCAGAGTAAATGAAGCCACAAAGTACATCACAGAGGCCATGGAAAGATACGACCTGGCTTTGGCGGGACAGAGAGCATACGACCTCATCTGGAACGAATTCTGTGACTGGTACATAGAGATAGTAAAAGAAAGACTCTACGGCGATGACGAGGAAGACAAGAAAGTTGCAAGGTACACCCTGGTAAGAGTTCTGAAGGAAATGCTGATTCTGCTTCACCCGTTCATGCCGTTCATAACAGAGGAAATCTGGAGCTACCTGCCGAAGGAAGAACCGAAGGAAGACAACCCGAGGAACTTCATCATCAAGGCTCACTGGCCTGAATACGACAGCAGCCTCAGCTTCCCTGAAGAATCGGAAATTCTGGAAATGGCAATGTCCATCATCAGGGCAATCAGAAACATCAGAGCTGAAGCCGACGCATCACCGGGAAAGAAGCTTACAGCGGTAATCCTATGTGACAGCAACAGAGAAGCCGTTGTCAGGGCAGGCGAAAGATATATAAAGAAACTGGCCAATATCACAGAAATTACATTTATAAGTGATAAAAAGGATGTACCGGAGGAAACAATGTCCGCAGTAGTGGACGGAGCGGAAGTTTACATTCCTCTGGATGACATAATGGACTACGAGGCAGAGCTGGAGAGACTCACAAAGGAGAAAAAACGTCTTGAGGGCGAAGTGAAGCGCGTAACCGGCAAGCTCTCAAACGAAGGCTTTGTTAACAAGGCTCCTGCTGCAGTAGTAGAAGAAGAAAAGCAGAAAAAGGTAATGTACGAGGACATGCTGGCAAAGGTAACTGCACGACTGGCAACAGTTGAGAGCAAGGTTAAATAAGCCGGGCAGAAATCATAAAGCATACAGGAAGAAACATGACGACAGCAGTAGAAAAATTCGAGGAATTCAACAAATTCGGAAGCGTTTTGGGTCTGGAAAGGGTCAGAGAACTTTGCAGAAGGCTGGGAGATCCCCAGCTGGGAAGCCCCGATAAGCCCCTGAGATACATACATGTGGCGGGAACAAACGGTAAGGGCTCAACCTGCAAGTTCATAGAAAAGGGCCTGGCCGGCTGCGGCTACAAGGTGGGGCTTTACATTTCACCCTATATCGAGAAGTTCAACGAGAGAATCCAGTTTGACGGAGAAATGATAACCGACGAAGAGCTGGAGCTTTATGGAGACATGGCCCTCGCAAAGGCAGCGGAAATGGTTGAAGACGGACTGGACAGTCCTACGGAATTTGAAGTGGTAATGGCTACAGCGTTCCTGTTCTTCAAGGCAAAGGAAGCGGATATCGTGGTTCTGGAGGCCGGAATGGGAGGCATAGGAGATGCCACGAATGTAATTCTGAAGCCGATGGCAAGCGTTTTCACAAGTGTCGCCTTCGACCACATGCATATTCTGGGAAACACCCTGGCGGAAATAGCTACTGATAAGGCCGGTATTATCAAGACAGGCTGTCCTGTAATATCAAATGTGGCGGAGCACGAGCCTGCAGCAGTAATAGCAAGACGCGCCTATCAGATGAAATCCAGACTTTACGACGTGTCAAAAATCAAGTGTACTGTGGACTGGGTATCACCTGAGGCACAGCAGGTAAGCATGGAGCTGTGGCAGACCGACTACAGCGAAGTGGTAACAAAGATGATAGGCAGACACCAGGCCGAAAACCTGAAAACAGCCCTGGCTACGATAGAAGTTCTCCGAAAAGGGGGAGAAATCAGCATCAGCCGGGATGAGCTTTATGCAGGACTTCGGGAAGCTGTTCAGCCTGCCAGATTCGAGGTGATGAACGTAACGGAGGAGGGAGCCGGCAGCGAAAAATACGTCGTTCTGGACGGAGCCCACAACGATGCGGGGGCCGGGGCTCTGGCAGAGGCAATGAAGGACGTTTTCCCTGACAAGAAAGTCCTTATCGTTGCAGGCATGGTGGAAAAGAAAGAAACAGACAAGGTGCTTGGGCACTTTGCGGAAATAGGAACAGACTTCGTGGCAACACAGCCGAACTACGAGGAAAGAGCCATGAAGGCGGAGGATTTTGCGGGACACATAGAGAAAACGGCAAAGCTCTCCGGAAAAAACATGAGGGTTCTGGCGGTGGCGGGAACACCTCAGGAAAGCGTGGATGCTGCTGAGAGAATCACAGCGGCAGCCGCTGAATCAGGGGAGGAATATGATGTTGTTCTTTACACAGGATCCCTGTATCTTGTGGGAGAAATAAGAAGCATATTGCGCAAAAGCGGTGATTACGATTATTACCGCACATTGAAGTATGGGGATGGAGGAACCAAATGACAAAGAGAGAAAACAGCAAGCTTCTCCTTTACTACAACGGATACTCCGGCAACGGAATGTTCAGAAACAATCTGGACCACATCATCGAGAGATGTCAGGAGACAGGGTATCAGGTAACGGTAGTAAGGGCGAAAAAGGGCGTAATGATTGACAGAGCCCTGTCCGAAATTGATCAAGAGGAGTACAGCAGGATAATAGCCTGCGGAGGAGACGGAACAATTAACATCTGTGTAAATGCCATGGTAAGACATGACATTCACCTTCCTCTGGGCATACTGCCTGCGGGAACGGCCAACGACTTTGCCTATTATTTCGAGCTGCCAAACAATATAGATGCAGCTCTCAATGTGGCTCTGGGGGACAGAACCACCAAGGCGGATGTGGGTCTGGTGAACGGCAAGTGCTTCATAAACGTTGCCGCAATGGGCGCCATGGTGGATGTGAGCCAGAAGACGGATCCCACTCTCAAGAACGCAATAGGACCACTTGCTTATTATCTCAAGGGGGCAAGCGAGCTGACACAGCTTCACCCAATAAATGTAAGGCTGACAACGCCCGATAAGGTAAGGGAAGAGGAGATATATTTCATGACCGTGTGCAACGGCGAATCGGCAGGAGGCTTCAGGAAGCTGTCACCTAATTCCATGATGAACGACGGACTTATGGACGTGGTGGCTTTCCGGAAGATGCCTATCCTGGAATTCCCGCCGCTGCTGTTTGAGGTGCTTAACGGCAGGCACCCTGAGAACAAGAACGTTCTATACTTCCAGACGGACAGCCTGCTTATTGAAGCAGATGAGGATATGCCTACGGACGTTGACGGAGAATGCGGCGTGAAGCTGCCCCTGGAGTTCTCCATGCTTAAGCAAAGGCTGGATATCTTTGTAGACAGCTACACCTGGAAGTTTGACTGAAACCGAAAGTTCGGCTGAAAGAGGATGAATAGATGAAAGACAGAGAATACATCTTAAGAGAAACAGATGAATACGCCAAGCTGGTTGAGTTCATGATTGCCAATCAGCTGGAATTCACCGAGGAGGATGCAGAAGAAGTTCCAACGGATCTTGTTAAATGCTGGGAGATAACAGACAGCGCAGGCAATCTTATCGGCGGATTTGTGCTGGCAAAACGTCAGGGGGAATACATATGCGACGGTATCGCCGTTGACGGAAGCCGCCGAGGAGAAAATCTGGGAACGGAGCTCCTTAACAAGGGAATAGAAGAAACAAAGAGCCTGGGCGGCAGGAGCATGTATCTGGTGGCCAGAGCACCGGAGTTCTTCAGAAAAAACGGATTCGTTACAATACCCCGGGAGGAGGCACCGAATTTCTTCGAGTGTCTCACCTGCCCTCAGTACGGCAAAACCTGCCATCCTGAGGTAATGAAGATAGAGTTTTAATAGGGATTGTTTATCAAAGTGGAGAGAAAAGAAATGAAACTAAAACTAATGAAAAAAGCTTCAGTTTATTTCCTTATGGGGATTCTGTGCCTGTCACTGGCAGCATCGCCGATATTGACAGGTGAAACTGCCTTTGCAGATGAGGTTACAGAGGAAGCGGCTGAGCCTGTGATGACAGACGAGATGTACGACCGGATTGACGGCATGAACATCGCTGATGCCGAGAAGGATCCGCAGCTGGCAGCACTTCTTGATGACCCGGTTTTTTTGAGATACTTCGATGTTGACGAAAATGGGTTAATCACAAAGAAAGACGTTGATATGGATGAGGTTGACAGCTTCATCATGGAGATGGACAGCAACGCAGAGGGAATAGATGACACCGAAGTGGCGGCAATTAGCAGCGATGCAAACGCTGTAGGCTGCGGCGTATCGGGACTGGGCAAGGCTCAGGTTCCCGCCAAGTACACATCTGTTAAGAGAAGCCACTGCATAGACATTTCCTACTGGCAGGGCAAGGTAAGCAATGCCAACTGGAAAAAAATCAAGGCGGCAGGTGTAACCCACGCAATTATCAGAGTGGGATACAGCACCCTGAGTAGCGGTGAGCCAAAGACGGACTCGGTATTCTCCAACAACATCAACGGAGCATACAAGGCAGGCATCAAGGTTGGAGTGTACTACTACTCCACAGCCAAAACCGCGGCGGAAGCAAAGTCAGAGGCACAGTACACGGTGAAGCTGCTTCAGAACTACAAAAGCAAGATAACGCTGCCGGTTGCCTACGATTATGAAACCGGGGGCAGACTTACAAGCAGCGTAATGAAAAAGAACGGCAACGCCAGCTGCAGAGCCTTCTGCGACTACATCAAGTCGGCAGGCTACACTCCGATGGTTTATGCAAACTACGTGACTCTTACGAAATATCTTGACTACAAGAGTCTCCAGAGCAGCTACAAGATTTGGCTTGCCAACTATACCACAAACGGCAAGGCCACAACTTATCCGGGGGACTACTGGATGTGGCAGTACAGCTCCAGCGGCAAGGTTAACGGGCTTTCGGGAAGTATTGACATAAACTACATCTTCGATAACAATCAGGGAGCGCAGGTAACACCGCCTGTATCCCAGGTGACACCGCCGGCTCAGGTGAAATCCTATAAGATTGTCACTAGATGTAAGATGAACATAAGAACAGGCCCGTCCACAAGCAAGAAAATCGTGGGAACAGCGAAAAAGGGCCAGGCAGTATATGCCACAAGCATTTCAGGAAGATGGGCCAAGCTCACAAACGGATATTACATGAGCCTTTCCAATTGCAAGTACACAGCGAAGACAACAACGGATGTGAACTACAGGAAGGGGCCGGGAACGAAATACAAGAGAGTTGGAACCTACGGCAAGGGCAAGAAACTCACTGTTATATCAGTGACGCCTACCGGCTGGGCGAAGCTTTCAAACGGCAGATATGTCTATGCCAAGTATCTTAAGATTCAGTAACAGCAGAACATCAGTAGAAGCATAACATATGAAACAAAGAGAAGCATATGGATTACAGAGAAACATATAACAAATGGCTTAGCAGCCCCAATATTAACGAAGAGGAACGAGATGTTCTGCAGAGCATGACACCGGATGAGGCCCATGAGGCCTTTTACAGGTCGGCGGAGTTCGGAACAGGAGGAATGCGGGGAATAATGGGTCCGGGAACAAACCGGCTGAACCGGCACACTGTCCGGATGGCTGCCAAGGCCCTGGCGGATATGCTCCTTGCAGGGAAGGAAACTCCCCGGGTTGTTGTAGCCTTTGATACGAGAAACAACTCCCAGGCTTTTGCACGGGAAACTGCAGAGGTTCTGGCGGGAGCAGGGGTGAAGACATATCTGTTTGACAGACCGTCACCTGTACCCCTTCTCTCCTTTGCGGTAAGACATCTTCAGGCTGACGGAGGAGTTGTTATCACCGCCAGTCACAACACCAGGGAGTACAACGGCTTCAAGGTATACGATGAAACGGGATGTCAGATGCTTCCGGAGGAGACAGAAAGGATTGCCTCCGCGATGGAGGCAATAGATGATCCCCTGGCAATTGAGGGAATGAACCTTGACGATGCGGTTATTGATGCCGGAATGGTGGTACCTGTGGGGGACAGCGTTATAGAGAGCTTCCTGGAGGCAATAGAGGACTGCGGCAGGGGGCCTGTGGAATACGGGGATCTAAAGGTTGTGTATACACCTCTCCACGGAAGCGGCAGAGATTACGTGACCGAAGCTCTTGCAAAGGCAGGCTTCAAGGATGTTAGGCTTGTTCCGGAGCAGTCCGACTTTAACGGCGACTTTCCAACAGTGAAAAAGCCGAATCCAGAGGATCCGGCAGCCCTTGAGATGGCAGCAGCCATGGCTGGGGATGCGGACATAATACTGGGAACCGATCCCGACTGTGACAGAGTTGGAGCGGGAGTGGTTAACGGATGGCGGGTAGACTACATAACCGGAAACCAGATGGGAATACTGCTGATAGACTATCTCTGCAGAATAGCTGCCGAGAGGGTTGAAGGCTGTGGCGGATGCAGTGACGGCGCAGACTGCCGGGGCAGGAAGATAATAACCACAATCGTATCCAGTCAGATGGGACCTCTCATTGCGGAGGAAAAGGGCATCGATGTGGAATACGTCCTGACGGGCTTCAAGTATATCGGCAAGGTCATGAATGACATGGAGGCAGAGGGAAGACTGACGGATTTCCTAATGGGCTACGAAGAAAGCTACGGCTATCTCACGGGAACTCATGCCCGGGACAAGGACGGTGTTAGCACGGCTCTGGCAATATGCCGAATGGCTGCATATCACAAGGCTCATGGCAAAACCCTAACCGATGTGCTGGCGGAGCTTTATGCCAGACTGGGATACTGGCACGACAGTCAGGAGTCCTTTGTCTTCGAGGGTGCAGACGGCGCGGAGACAATGAGGAAGATAATGGAGGAATTCAGAGAGAGGAAGGAGGACATCTTCGGTGATTCAGACTGCGATATGACCGGAGGAAGCATCAGATATGTGGATTACTCCTGTGATGAAACGGGACTTCCCAAGGCTGATGTTCTGAAGTACTTCTTTGAAGATGGATCCTGGGTGGCAATCAGACCATCGGGAACTGAACCGAAAATAAAGGTATATTACTGCATGAGAGGCGATGATGAAGGTGAGGCCATTGCGGTCAGAGATAAAGCGTCCGCATGCATCCATAAATTGACAGGAGCATACGCGTAATGGATGAAAGAGAACGTCAGTACCGGGAATATCTGGCTCTGAGAGAGCATAACCGACAGAGTGAAACTGAAGAAAGTGACGGATTTAGTCGCAACGATGCAAAATACGGAAGGTATTTTGCAAACAACTCCAAAGAGCGGCGGAAACTGTCAATAACCGATACTCCCTATGGCAGTTCCGAACTGAGGCGGAAGCAGCAGGAGAAGCAGCGCAGAGATCGGGAAATGCAGGAGTACCTGGCAGCCCGGGAGGGAGGCGGTTCAGCAGGAGGAAGATCAGGCAGATCAGGAAGATCCGGCAGGAGCATAGCGAGAAACAAGGCCTACGAGAAAACCAGCAGGAAAACCGGTGGGAAGATACCCGGAAAGATGAAGGGCAGAAACCGAAGACTTAAGGGAATCGTTGCTGTTTTGACACTGCTGGTGGGCGGTACCGTTGTGGCGGGAATTGCAGCACTGGTTATGGCTCTGGGAGCCCTGGGAAGCATGGAGCATCTTGACATTGACAAGGATGCCATAGGAATCAACCCTTCAGTGGCAAGCCAGCTTGATGGATACACAAACATTGCGGTTCTGGGTATTGACGCCAGGGCGGATGAGGATGATTCCAATGCCCGAAGCGATGCCATCGTGGTGGCAAGCATAAATAACGAAACTGATGAGGTGAAAATGTTCTCCGTGTTCCGTGACACTATGCTTGATGTGGGGGATCAGGGCCTGGACAAGATAACCCACGCCTACTTCTACGGAGGAGCTCAGCAGTCACTTTATGCCTTGAACAGCAATATGGATCTGAATATAGACAAGGCTGTGGTGATAAACTGGAAGACCGTGGCGGACATCATCGATTCCGTGGGAGGAATTGAGATTGACCTCCAGGAATCGGAAATAGACGAAATGAACAAGTACATTCCGGAAACTGCCAGAAATGTTGACGGTCCGGATACTCCTGTGGAATCGGCAGGCAAGCAGACCCTTAACGGAGTTCAGGCCGTTACCTATTCCCGTATAAGAAAGGATGCGGTAACGGGAGATTACAGGCGAAATGAGAGAATGAAAATAGTCTTCAAGGAAACCTTCAAGGAACTGAAAAGCTCCGGATTCCTGACAATGTTCAAGGTAATGCGGAAGGCAATGCCTGAGGTGAAGACAAATATATCCAGCGCCGACATCCTGGGAATGATGATAAAATTCAAGTCCTATGATATGACGGACAGCACAACAGGATGGCCTTATGATGTGGGCAGCTGGACAGGAAATGCCGGAGCGGGCTACGCCTGGTACGGGCCGCCTGTGAATCTGGCAAACAACGTCAGCAAGCTCCATGAGCAGTTCTTTGACCAGCCGGCATATCAGCCTACGGACACCGTTCAGCAGATAAGCAACGAAATATCCTACAGGACGGGAATATACTGACAAAGCAAAGGCAGATAGAGTATTAAACAGATTAGTACAGATAAGACAGTTACAGATAATACAGTATGGAAGAAACAAGAAAGAAGACAGCCCTGATGGTGCTGTTCGGGGGAGTAAGCTCCGAACATGAAATATCCAGAATTTCAGCGGCATCGGTGCTTGAACACATAAACAGAGATAAATACGATATAATAAAAGTCGGAATAACCAAAACCGGAAGGTGGTTCCGGACAGAGGCTGCGCCGGAGCAGATACAGACGGGAGACTGGGAAAGCCTCGATACAAACAGAGAGGTGTGCCTCATGCCCGGGGCAGGCTTCGCAGGACTTGATGTAGATGTGGTATTTCCTCTTCTCCATGGAAGAAACGGCGAAGATGGCAGAATGCAGGGCTTTCTGCGGATTGCGGGAATCCCGTTTGTGGGCTCGGATTCAACAGCCTCGGCTGCCGCAATGGACAAGGCAATTACCAAGGCAATGGTGGATCAGGCTGAAATCTGCAGACAGGCAAAGTGCTGCGTGGCTCACCGGGGCTGCGACGAGTCTGAGGCTGCCCGGGTAACGGATGAGTTTTTCGGAGGAGAGTATCCGCTCTTTGTTAAGCCTGCCAATGCCGGTTCCTCTGTGGGAATAAGCAAGGTCAAAACCAGGGAAGGACTTGAGGAAGCCCTCAGGCTTGCCTTTGCAGAAGATAATAAGGCCCTTGTGGAGGAGGCGATATGCGGCAGGGAGATAGAGGTGGCCGTTCTGGGAAACACCAATTCCCCTGAGGCTCCCGTGGCAAGCTGCATCGGGGAGATATTCGCGGCTAACGAATTCTATGATTACAGAGCCAAGTATGATGACATAGGCTCCAGAACCGGCATAGTAACGGATCTGTCTCCGGAACGGGAAAAAGAGATTCGCGATACGGCGGTGGGAATCTTCGAGATAATGGGCTGCGACGGCCTGGCCAGGGTGGACTTTTTCCTGACTCGGGGCGAGAGCGGCGGATACGAGGACGGCGAGCTGGTGTTTAACGAGATCAACACCATGCCGGGCTTCACCAAGATAAGCATGTACCCTCAGCTGATGGAGGCGGTGGGTGTTAAGTATGATGTGCTGATTGACAGGCTTGTGGAACTTGCCCTGGAGAAGAATCAGTTGTAATATGTATCAGGTGCACAAAGAAATTCACATATACAAGGAGAACAAAATGGCAAAGGAAAAAATTAATTTTGAAGATGAGCAGGTGAGAGAGAATTACAGACACACCACTTCCCATATCATGGCTCAGGCTGTTAAGAAGCTGTGGCCCGATGCGAAGCTGGCGATAGGACCTGCTATTGAAAACGGGTTCTACTACGACTTCGATATGGAGCATGTTCTGGAACCAAACGATCTGCTTAAGATACAGAAGGAAATGAAAAAGATAATCCAGGCCAATTATCCCCTGGAAAGATTCGAGCTTCCTCGCGAGGAGGCCATTAAGTTCATGGCTGATAAGGATGAGGACTACAAGGTTGAACTGATTCAGGATCTTCCTGAGGATGCTGTAATTTCATTCTACAAGCAGGGAGATTTCACGGATCTGTGTGCTGGACCTCACATGGAGTCCACAGGACAGATTAAGGCCGTAAAGCTCCAGAGCATTGCGGGAGCCTACTGGAGAGGGGACTCAAACCGCAAGATGCTCCAGAGAATTTACGGAACCTGCTTCCCGTCACAGGCAGAGCTTGATGAATATCTGACCAAGCTGGAGGAGGCAAAGAAGAGAGATCACCGTAAGCTGGGCAAGGAAATGGATCTTTTCATGATCGCTGAGGAGGGTCCGGGATTCCCGTTCTTCCTGCCTAAGGGAATGGTTATCAGAAACGAGCTTGAAAACTTCTGGAAGAAGGAGCACTACAACAGAGGCTACGAGGAAATCAGAACCCCTCTTATTCTCAACGAGCAGCTCTGGAGAACCTCAGGTCACTGGGATCACTACAAGGACAACATGTACTTCACTCAGATCGATGAGGAGGATTATGCCATAAAGCCAATGAACTGCCCGGGTTCAATTCTGGCATTTAAGAGAAAGCTCTGGTCATACAGAGAACTGCCTGTCAGATACGCAGAGCTTGGTCAGTGCCACAGGCACGAGCTGTCGGGAGCACTCCACGGACTCATGAGAGTTCGTACCTTCGTTCAGGATGATGCTCACATCTTCATGCTGCCGGAGCAGACAAAGGAAGAAGTAGTTAAGGTTATACAGCTTTATGACGATCTGTACAAGCTGTTCAATCTTTCATATCACATTGAGCTTTCCACAAGACCTGAGGATTCCATGGGAACCAAGGAGGAATGGGATGCTGCAGAAACTGCACTGAAGGAAGCCATAGAGATGATCGATGCCCCTTATGTTATCAACGAGGGAGACGGTGCCTTCTACGGACCTAAGCTTGACTTCCATCTGGAAGACTCCCTTGGCAGAACATGGCAGTGCGGAACAATCCAGCTCGACATGCAGATGCCTCAGAGATTCGATGTTACTTACATCGGACCGGACGGAGAGAAGCACAGACCGCTCATGATTCACAGAGCAGCCTTCGGTTCAGTTGAGAGATTCATCGGAATCCTTATAGAGCATTTCGCAGGAAAGTTCCCTCTTTGGCTGGCGCCTGTTCAGGTTAAGCTGATGACAGTAACCGAGAAGTTCGCTCCATACGCTCTGGAGGTTGCCGAGAAGTTCAAGGCTGCAGGTCTCAGAGCCGAGTGCGATATCAGAAACGAGAAAATCGGCTACAAGATTCGTGAAGCCCGTAACGAGAGAAATCCTTATCTCTGCGTAATTGGAGAGAAGGAGGTTGAGGCAGGCACCCTTACGGTGAGAAACACCAAAACCGGGGATGAGGTTGTAATGACTCCGGATGAACTTATGGCCAAGCTCCTTGAAGAAATAGAATCAAAGGCACTGTAGGTACAGTGAAAAAAATGTTTAAAACACCCTTCTCAGTGGAGGGTGTTTTCTTAATGCAGGGCGTTTTTTTATGGCCGGCGGAGACTAAACAGCCGAATTGTGATAGAATATACCATAAACTGAAAGGAAATAGGGAAACATATGTATCCGGTTCTAATTCTCAGAGAAGAGCTTGTATGCTTTCTGGTTTTAATATTTCTTTTTTTCATGTCCAGGGCATATCTGAAGGGCAGAGACAGCGGTCCTTTCACGAGACTGGTTATCTTTGCTTTGCTTCATGTAATTTTTGATTTTGTTACAATCATTACGGTAAACAACACGGACAGTGTCCCGGAAATTGTTAACGACATATGTCATGTCATTTTCTATGTTACGGCAATTCTCTATACCAACGAGCTGCTGTTTTATATAGTCAGAACCTGCTATCCGGACTCAACAGGGAAACTGTACATGGCAGGGTATGCTGTGGTGGCAATCTTCGTGGCCTGCGTTCCGGTGCTGGGAATAGAATATGTGGAAAAGAGGGGGACATATCTAAGTCTGGGACTTGCTGCTTACGGCGGCTTCACCCTGGCCTTCCTGCTTCTGGTGGCCGCAACTGTAGTGCTGTTTGTTAACTTCAGAAGACTGAAGAAGATGGTGAAATATGCGCTTCTTCCTATGATATTTATACTCTTTGCCAGTATACTGGTGCAGGTTGCCGTTCCGGAAATGCTGTTTACAGGGGGCGGAATTACAGTAGTAACAGTTGCCTTCTTCTTCTCAATTGAGAATCCGGTGCATTTCTTCCGGGAGAAGGCGATGACGGATGCCCTGACTGGGGTGCTGTCAAGACACAGCTACGAAACCGATATCGAGGCAATAGAAGAAAGATTTCGCAAAAAGCGGGATTACAGCTATATTCTGGCATTTTGCGACATAAACAACCTCAAGGCGGTAAACGGAATGTTCGGTCATTCCGAGGGGGACCACTACATTGCCCTGGTGGCATCGGTGCTTACCGAGGGTCTGAAACACGCTGACGGAATATACAGAATGGGTGGAGATGAGTTCTTCGTGGTATTCCACAATGTGGAGGAGGAGACGGTAAGAGAGGAGTGTCGCTCAGTTCAGAATACACTTGCCGGCATCAATACCGAGGGAAGATACACTCCGTCAGTGGCAATAGGATATGCCCAGGCAGGACCGGACTACAGTTCCATCAGAGATGTTGTGCGAACTGCCGATTATGTAATGTACAGAAACAAGACGGAGATGAAGGGTGCTACAGCCCTCGCTGCCGCAGACATGGGGACACGGCTTAATCTCACGGGGCTTACGGATTACATGTTCGATGCAATGTGCTCTGCAGACAATCACATATATCCATTTGTATGCAACCTTGAAACAAACATAACGAGAATTGCTCCTGCATGGAATGAGTATTTCGACATGGGCTTTGAGTTTGTAGAGGATTTCAGCTTAAAATGGGCGGAAAAAATTCATCCGGACGATTTGAAAGAAAACAGATTTGCCTTCACAGAGGTAATGACCGGCAAGAAGAAATACTTTAACAGTGAGTACAGAGCTCTTAACAGGTATGGGGAATATGTAAGGTGCACAACCCGGGGTTCAGTATTCAAGGGCGTAAACGGCAAACCGGATGTATTTGCAGGATACCTTATCAACTATGGGGTGCTGGAGAAGATTGACGCCATTACAGGCTTCAGAAACGGATTCGCGATTAATGAACGGTATACCGAAATCGTTAACCAGGGAAAACATGCTGTCATAATCCAGATGAGAATAAATGACACCGAGAGAATAGACATGATGTACGGTTACCTTGAGGGAAGAGATATTCTGAAGGAGGCTGCAGGTATTGTCAGCAGAGAAGTTGGTGATGGAGGCGAAGTTTTTACGGACAAGGGAAGCAACATTGCCATTGTTCTTTATGATGTGTCAAGGGATGATGCCGCAGCTAAGTACAGCTGTATTTGCGATGCCCTGTCAGAGGGGGTTAAGTCCGGAGAAAGGCTTGTTCCTCTCAATGTATTTGCCGGTGCTGCGGAGATACGTCCCGGAATGGTTAACGACAGAGATACAATTCGAAGTGAACTGATTTTCGCCGCTGAGAAATCCAGGTATACAAGAAACGACAAGCTAGTGTTCATTGACGAGATGGATGAGAGAAGCCCTCAGGCGGATCTGGAACTGCTTACAGAAATTTACAGAGATGCTGCAGGAGGAATGGAATACTTCTACCTCAAATACCAGCCGATTGTAAAAACACAAACAGGAGCTGTTGTGGGTGCTGAGGCCCTCTTAAGATGGCAGAACCTTCCAAACGGAGAAGTTATGCCGGGAAGATTCATCGATTTTCTTGAGACTGATCCATGCTTCTACAATATGGGACTGTGGATAATAAGACAGGCTGTCAGGGCGGCATCAATCGTGAGAATAAACAACAGGAGTTTCAAAATATCGGTGAATGTCACGTCTCTTCAGATGAGAAACGATTGCTTCACGAAGGATGTCATGGCTATCCTCAGGGAGATGAATTATCCGCCGGAGGGCCTGATTCTTGAACTCACCGAGCGAAGCAAGGAACTGGATGTGGATTATCTCAAGAGGGTTATTTCGGAACTGCGTGAGGAGGGTGTCCAGGTTGCCTTTGATGATATGGGCACGGGATATTCAACAATAAACCTTCTTCTTAACATATCAGTTGACGAGGTTAAGCTTGACGGTAAATTCGTCAAAAAGCTTAAGGATGATGAAAGCTACCAGATATACACCGAGGCCCTTGCGAAGTCCTACGGAATTACGGGAACAACAATTTGCTTCGAGGGTGTCGAAACGAAGGAAATGCATGAATTCCTTAAACGTTACGGCAATTCCTACTGTCAGGGCTACCTCTTCGGAAAACCTATGGAATTGAAGGAACTTTTGGATTTTACTAATGGGGCGGTGAATGGTACAATATAACCGAAACGGAGGACGACAATGGCTATAGAAAAGGTAAAGGAATACTTCCGTCAATTCGGAATTGAGGACAAAATCATGGAGTTTGATGTTTCCAGCGCCACCGTTGATCTCGCTGCCGAGGCAGTGGGAGTCGAAGGGGCTCGAATCTGCAAAACCATGTCATTTCTCAAACCTGACGGAGCCGGCGCCATACTTGTTCAGATGGCTGGTGACGGCAGAATCAATAACAGGAAATTCAAGGATCAGTTCGGATTCAAGGCTAAAATGCTGAAACCCGACGAGGTGATTGAATATACGGGACACGCCATCGGAGGAGTGTGTGCCTTTGCAATTGAAAGGGACGATGTTGATGTGTACTGCGACGAGTCCATGAAGAGATTTGAGACGGTATTTCCGGCATGCGGGTCGGACAACAGCGCCATAGAACTTACAAATGATGAACTATATGAATACAGCAGGGCAGCAGGCTGGGTTGATATCTGCAAGCTGCCGGGGGAGGAGTAGAGAACATGTGTGTAGCAATACCTGGAAGAGTAACTGAAATCGAGGGAACAACTGCCAAGGTTGACTTTAACGGAAACATGGTGAATGTGAACGTGGGTCTTGTTGAACCCGAGGTGGGTCAGTATGTTCTGGTGCACGCAGGGTGCGCCATTGAAGTAATGGATAAGGAACAGGCTCAGGAGATAATCGACCTGTTCGCGGATCTGGAGGCTCTGTCATAGTGGATATTAGAGATGTAATAGACTATCTGAAGTCATACGACGGAAGAGAACTAAAACTCATGGAGGTTTGCGGCACTCATACTGCCGCAATTTTCAAGAACGGAATAAGAGACCTGATTTCCCCGAAGATTAAACTGATCTCGGGACCGGGATGTCCTGTGTGCGTAACACCTACAGCATACATTGACAGATGTGTCGAATACGCATGTACGCCGGGGTGCGAACTGCTGACCTTCGGAGACATGATGAAGGTTCCGGGAAGCCGAGGAAGCCTCTCGGAAAACAAGGCCGAGGCAGAGGAAGGCGGCGGAAGAATAACCATAATGTATTCACCCTTTGAGGCCATAGAGAAGGCAAGGGCAAATCCCGATACCACATATGTTGTGGCTGCGGTGGGCTTCGAAACGACTGCGCCAACCTATGCCCTTATGATTCAGCAGGCAAAGGCCCTGGGTATCGAGAACATAAAGCTAGTAACGGCACTTAAGACTGCTGTACCTGCCCTGGAGTGGATATGCCGTAATCAGGAGGATATTGACGGGTTCATATGTCCGGGACATGTGAGCGTAATTACAGGTGTTCATGTGTATGACGAACTGGCTTCGGAGTACGGCAAACCCTTTGTTATCTCCGGGTTTGAAGCGGAGCACATACTGGCTGCAATCTATCGCATAGTGAAGCAGATAGAGGCAGGTATGGGCAGAGTTGAGAACATGTATACCAACGCAGTCAGGGAAAACGGCAACAGGAAAGCCCTGGATGCAATTGAGACGGCCTTCTGTGCAGGTCCTGCAATGTGGCGGGGTCTGGGAGTGATTCCCGAAAGCGGGCTGTATCTTGCAGGGGACTATGCAGGGTATGACGGAGGCAGCAGGGATCTTGTGGAGGATATGGAACTTCCTGAGGGCTGCAGGTGCGGAGATGTAATTACCGGAAAGATAAATCCCGATCAGTGCCCGATGTTTGCAGGTGGAACCTGTACGCCGATGAAGCCCTTCGGCCCATGTATGGTGTCATCTGAGGGGAGCTGCGGAATCTGGTACAGAAATAAACACTAAGGAGAAAAAGAATGAAAATAACAATGGCCCACGGCAGCGGCGGCAAAAGCAGCGCACAGCTAATGGGAGAAATATTCGGAAAGCATTTTTCCAACGGAGTGCTTGATAAGATGGAGGATGCGGCGGTGCTGGAAGTAGGCGGCAGAATAGCCTGCAGCACGGACTCCTTCGTTGTAACACCCCTTGTTTTCAAAGGCGGCGACATAGGCAAGCTCTGCGTTTGCGGAACTGTTAACGACCTTCTTATGATGGGTGCCGTTCCTAAATATCTTACCTGCGGCTTCATTCTCGAGGAGGGGCTTGACATTGAGCTTCTTGACAGAATTGTCGAGTCGATGGCGAAACAGGCTAAAGAGGCGGGAGTCATCATCGTGGCAGGAGATACGAAGGTTGTTGAAGGTAACGGAGGTCTGTATATAAACACCACCGGAATCGGAGAGATACCTGAGGGAAGAGATGTTTCCAGCGGAAACTGCCGTCCCGGCGATATAATAATATGCTCAGGAAATCTGGGTGACCACCACGCATGCATTCTCAGCCACAGAATGGAGATAGACAACAATATCACCAGCGACTGCGCAGCCCTGGGTGACATTGTGGATGCTCTCTTCAAAGGAGGAATCAGCGTCAGGACAATGAGAGATGTGACAAGGGGCGGCCTTGGCACGGTAATAAACGAGATTGCCGAAAGTTCGGCAGTAAAGATTGAGCTTCAGGAAGAGTCGATTCCCGTTAATCCCGAGGTAAAGGGCTTTGCAGACATTCTGGGTCTTGATCCTCTGTACATGGGAAACGAAGGCAAGATGATTGCAGTTGTTCCTTCCGGTGAAGCCGATAAGGCGCTGGAGATAATGAGAAACACGGAGCACGGTGCAGATGCCGCCGTGATAGGATGTGTGGAAGAGGGACAGGGTGCATACATCAAAACACGCCTGGGTGCCACCAGGCGCTTCGATGTGCTGTACGGAGAGGGTCTGCCGAGAATCTGCTAGCGGGAGTCAGGATTTTATCTTGCCGGATTTCTTCTCGATGCTGCTGATTATGAGAATCTCGGCGGAAAGTGCGGAAATGCCAAGACACCAGCCCGCCAGAACATCTGAAGGATAGTGAACTCCGCAGTAAATTCTGGAGAGTCCTATTCCGAACATAAGAAATATCATAACTGCGGAGAGAACAATCCGCAGTTTTTTATTGGTTACAGTTCTGTTTATGAGCCACAGAAGAAGTCCGAAGCAGAACATGCTTATTATTGAATGACCGCTAGGAAAGGAGTAGCCTCCCTGAACAATAATGTGGTAAACCTGATCCGGGCGCGGTCTCAGAACCAGGTGCTTAACGGCCTTGTTAAGGAGGCTCACAAGAATGGCACCAATGGACAGGGGAACTCCGTATTTTATTCTTGTTGGCTTTATTGCCAGCAGGACGATGCATGTCAGCGTGATGAACTGCCAGTTGCCCATAAGAGTGAATTTTGTTACAAAGGCAGAAAGCGCCGGGTTTCTCAGGCTGTAGAAGCCGTATCTGATGTAATCGTCAAAGGCTGAAATGCTATCTGACAGCACAAAATAGAGGATTGCAAAGAATCCCGTAAGCCCGGCAAGTAATGCAACTGTAAGAAAAACTCTGTGTTGTTTAGTCATTTTTCATTTTTACCAGGCCGATAATAGCAATTGCTATTCCGGCGGTTATCATAAGCATTGAACTTGTGTCTGACTGGCCGGTGAAATAACCGGTTCTGAAGGCAAGCCCTATTACAACGATCATCATGCCTCCCCCGGCAATCAGAATGTGAAGCAGCTTCTGTCCGTAATTCATTTTCTGTACTCCTCCATAATTTCAACGGATGCACTGCATCCCAGTCTGTCAGCTCCCGCCCGAATCATTGCCTCGGCATCCTCAAGGGTTCTGATACCCCCGGAAGCCTTCACGAGAGCCCTGTCTCCAACAGTTTCCTTCATAAGGCGAACAGTATCCGCATCGGCACCGGCTTTAGAGAAACCCGTTGAGGTCTTCACGAAATCCGCTTTCCCTTCAACACATGCCCGGCAGGCCCGGACTATTTCCTCCTCAGTAAGAAGGCAGGTTTCGATTATTACCTTCAGAAGGGCACCCTTTTCATGGCATATCCGGGACAGGGTGAGAACCTCATCCTCCACATATGCCCAGTTTCCTGCCTTTGCCTGACCGATGTTCATTACCATATCTATTTCATCCGCTCCGGCATCAATAGCCAGACCGGCCTCAAAGGCCTTGGCCCGGGTATCCATGGCTCCCAGAGGAAAGCCTGCAACAGCGGCAACCTTAACCGAAGAGCCGGCACCGTCAATGAAACGGCGGACGCTGCTTACATGGCAGCCGTTTACACAGACCGATGCAAAGTCATAGCTGACAGCCTGGGATACAAGTTTGAGAATCTGCTGCGGGGCAGCATCGGGCTTAAGCAGCGTGTGATCGAAATATTTATTAAAAGCCTGCATTGGTAATCTCCTTTAGTAGAATAATGTGGTATAATTGTACCATATTTTGTTATTGGGAGAAAAGCCATTAAGATTTAGAGGCGGCATAATCATAATGATAAAGGATGACAGCTTTCTGCTGGCCCGGACGGAGGACAGAATACAACAGGCAGACAGTCAGTACAGGATAGTAAGCGGCGACTTTCTGGATATGCATCAGAAAAGGATACTTTCGGATTTTTTTAAGTCACGCTCATTGCCTGTGAGAGCAATATTTTACGGGGGATATCCGGATGCAGAAAGATGCATGCCGGTTTTTATTCCCGATTATGTGGAAATGCCTCAGGACGGAGTTCCGGAGGAGGTAAGGGATCTTCTTAGGGTGGTTCGCGTAACACTGCCCAAGGGAGGAAGAAGCCTCACCCACAGAGACTATCTGGGATCACTTCTGGCGCTGGGTCTTGACCGGGAGGTAACGGGAGACATTCTGGTGAGAAACCCGGATGAGAGGACAGGAGGGGGAGCAGACATTATCGTTCAGGCGGAAATCGCCGAATTCATCCGGCTGCATTATACTAAGGCAGGAAGAAACAATCTGTCGGTGGAAATCCTGCCGGTGTCACAGCTTCGACAGGGCAGCTTCAAAATAGAGGAAAAGAAGGATACCGTTGCATCCCTGAGGCTTGACAGCATTGCGGCATCAGTCTTCGGACTTTCAAGGAGCAGGGCTGCAGAGGCTATAAGGAGGGGCATGGTATCCGTAAACGGCATGGAGTCCACCAGGGTGGACATGGATATAGCCACAGGTGACAAGATTGTCATGAGGGGCAAAGGCAGGGCAATCCTGGCTGAAACGGGTGGAACCACCAGGAAGGACAGAATAAGGGTAAAATTCAACATTTACAGATAACATATACAGATAATGGAGGCTAAAAATGAAAATACCAGAAATATTCAGGAAGAAAAAGGAAGAGGGAAAGCCGGTGTTTTCTCTGGAAGTATTTCCTCCAAAGAGAAAGAAAAACAAGGATTCTATATATGAGGCGGTTGAGACGCTGAAGGTTACGGAACCGGATTTTATCAGCGTAACCTACGGTGCCGGCGGAAATATTGCAGACAACTCAACCTGCGACATTGCGGCAAATATCAAAAAAAAGTGGGGAATTGAAACCGTTGCTCACCTGACCTGCATCAACTCAACACGGGAGGATGTTAAGGTAATGCTGGACCGATTCAGAGAGTCCAGCATCGAGAATGTTATGGCCCTGAGAGGTGATATCGTACCAGGGGAGGAAATCAGAAGGGAATTTGCCCATGCCAATGAGCTGGCAATAGAAATACAGCGGCAGTGTCATGACGACATTGAAATACTGGGTGCGTGCTATCCCGAGGGACACTACCAGTCAAAAGGCCTGGAGGAGGATATTCAGAATCTGAAATACAAAATCGGAGCAGGCGCCAAGGTGCTTATTTCCCAGCTATTCTTTGACAACATGAAATTCTACGGCTTTATCTCCAGACTCCGGGATAGCGGAATTGATGTGCCGGTATCGGCGGGAATCATGCCTATTGTCAAGTCCTCTCAGATAGAGAAGACTGTACAGCTTTCAGGTTCAAGTCTGCCCCACGAGTTTACGGAAATGATAGCCCGGTACGAGCATGACAGAGAAGGACTTTATGAAGCGGGTATTGAGTATTCCGTAAGACAGTGCCGGGATCTGATTGAGCATAATGTGGATGGTGTTCACATATACACCATGAACGATCCGCTTGTTGCCATAAGAGTTCATGAGGGAATAAAGGACCTGCTGTAATTTGATAAAGAGTGTTATTGCAACAAGAAAATAACGAGGGTAACGCTATGAACGAAAACGGAAAAGTGTTTTTTGCGAAAAAGGGCGATGAGAACGGCCTTACGGAAAGTATATATCTCAATCCGCAGATGGCCAACAGACACGGCTTCATATGCGGAGCCACGGGAACAGGCAAGTCTGTGACCCTTAAGGTTCTGGCGGAATCATTTTCGGCAATGGGTGTTCCCACCTTTTTCTCCGATGTCAAGGGAGATATGGCAGGAATAGGCAAGGCGGGTGAAGACAGTGAAAAAATGCAGGAAAGGCTGACCCGGTTTGATATCAAAGACAGCTTCAGGTACAGAGGCTTTCCAATGACCATATATGACATTTACGGAGAAAGCGGAATTCCTTTGAGAACAACCATATCGGAAATGGGTCCACAGCTTCTGTCACAGATTCTTGAGCTTAACGATACTCAGTCAGATCTGTTGACAGTATCCTTTAAGATTGCTGACGACAGGAATCTGCTTTTATATGATACCAAGGATCTTAAGGCGCTTCTTACCCACATATCCGATAATGCCGCCGAGTTCAAGGATGATTACGGCCATATAGCGCCAACATCTATGGCTACAATAATAAGGGCGATAGTTGCCCTTGAGGCGGAGGGAGCCGACAGGTTCTTTGGAGAACCTGCCATTGACATCGGCGACTTCTTTTCCCTGGACGGAGAGGGCTTCGGAATGGTGAACGTTCTGGCTTCGGAAGCACTGGTAAACAGACCGAGGCTGTACTCGGCATTTATGCTGTATCTCCTCAGCGAGCTTTTCGAGACGATGCCGGAGGTGGGAGATCAGGAGAAACCTAAGATTGTGTTCTTCTTTGATGAGGCACACCTTCTGTTTAACAATGCATCAAAGGCGCTGCTGGAGAAGATCGAGCAGGTTGTGAAGCTTATCAGATCGAAGGGTGTGGGAATATTCTTCGTAACCCAGAGCCCCGGAGACATACCGGATGGAGTTATGGCGCAGCTGGGAAACAAGATAGAACACGGACTAAGAGCCTACACTCCTGCTGAGCAGAAGGTTGTGAAGGCCGCAGCTGATTCATTCAGGGCAAATCCGGAATTCGATACGGCGGAGCTTATGCAGAACCTTGGAACCGGTGAGGCTGTGGTATCTGTTCTTGAGGAGAACGGCGCACCGTCAGTTGCTCAGCATGCGTACATTCTGCCCCCTTCAAGCTCCATGGGCGCAATAACACCTGAGGAGAGGGAGGGTTTTATCAAGAATTCGCCGCTGTTTACAAAGTACGGCAGTATGGTGGATTCCGAATCCGCCTACGAGGTTCTCGGCAGAGATAAGGAAAAAACGAAGGAAGAATCAACGGAAAAACCTGCGGAAACAGCAGCGGATAAGACAGCGGAAGCAGCAGCGGAGAAACCGAAGAAAAAATCCAAGAAAAGACCTCAGGCTGAGGGCTTCAGCGGAGGCAAAGCCAGGGACGGCAGGTCCTCAGGGGCACCGAAACAGGGCAAACAGAGTGATCTGACAAAACTGAAAAAGAGCGTGGCATCCACAACGGGAAGTACCGTAGGCAGAGAAATCGGCAAGGTTGTGGGCGAGGCCGTGCTCGGTAAAAAGGGCAGGACCCTTGGAGGAAACATAGGGTCAACTATAGGAAGGAATTTACTTGGAACACTTGCAAAGAGATAGAAGAATGAAGGAAGAATTAATCAGAAAGACAAGAATACTTGACGGCGGAACCGGAACGATGTTTCAGGCAAGGGGCATGAAACCGGGAGAGGATTCAACTGCCTTTGCGCTGGCGCATCCAGAGGTTGTTGAGGAGGTGGCAAGGGAATACCTGGAGGCGGGGGCCGAGTTCATATACACTCCCACCTTTAATCTGAATGCGGAGAAGGTTGCAGCTCTGGGAGAGACAACCTTGTCCCTGGTAAAAAAGCTGGCAGCACCGGCCCTGAAGCTCAGGGAGGAGTACGCAGCCGTTGGCAGAAACATCATCGTTGCCTTTGATGTAGGCCCCCAGGGGAAGATGCTGGAGCCGATGGGTGACTGCACCTTCGAGGAGGCATATGAATTCTATGCGGAGGAGGCGAAGGCTGCAGCTGCCATAGGTGCAGACATTATTGCCATCGAAACAATGACAAATCTGTACGATGTTAAGGCTGCGGTTCTGGCAATGAAGGAGAACACGGAGCTTCCTGTAATGGTTACCATGTCCTTTGAGGAAAACGGCAGAACCTTTACAGGAAACAGCATTGAGGCCATGGCGGTTACCCTTGAAGGACTGGGGGTTGATGCCATTGGAATTAACTGCTCTCTGGGACCTGTGCAGATTCTTCCTCTAATAAAGGAACTGAAGACATATACGGAGCTTCCTGTTGTGGCAAAGCCTAACGCAGGTCTGCCGGATCCTGAAACGGGAGGATATGACATAACCTGCAGCCAGTATGTGGAGGCAATGAAGAAGTATGTTGATGAAGGCGTTGACTTCATCGGCGGATGCTGCGGAACAACTCCGGAGTACATTAAGGGAATGGCTGAATATGCTGCAGGATGCCGGTCCTCACAGGAGCCGGAGGCTTCGGCTCCAAAGACCCTGAAGGTGTGCAGCGGAAGCAGAGTTGTTACCGTGGATCACGTGGCTGTAATAGGGGAGAGACTCAACCCTACAGGAAAGAAAAAGCTGAAGAAGGCTCTTCTCGAAGAGGATTACGATTATGTTATTGCCCAGGCAATAAGCCAGGCAGAAGCAGGTGCAGAGATACTGGATGTAAACGTGGGCGTTCCCGGAATCGACGAGGCGGCAGTAATGCCTAAGCTCATCAAGAAGCTCCAGGCGGCAACGGATCTGCCTCTGCAGATAGATTCATCAAACCCTGAGGCAATTGAAGCCGCATTAAGAGTATACGACGGCAAGGCCATAGTAAACTCGGTAAACGGAGACAGGGATGTTCTGGACAGGGTGCTTCCTGTTGTGAAGAAATACGGTGCAGCTGTAATAGGCCTGACCCTGGACAGCGGGGGAATACCTGATACCTGCCGGAAGAGATTTGAAATCGCAGAAAGAATTCTCGCTGCGGCAAGGGAGTACGGCATACCCGATGAGGATGTGATAATCGATAGCCTCACCCTTACGGCCTCCGCTCAGCAGAAGGAGGTTGATGAGACCCTCAAAACCGTGAGAAGGGTCACAGAGGAACTGAAGCTGGCTACAGCACTGGGAGTATCCAATGTAAGCTTCGGACTGCCTTTGCGCTCCGTTGTCAACAGGACTTTCCTGACTATGGCCATGGAGAACGGTCTCACTCTGCCGATAATAAATCCTAACGACGAGGACATGATGGCTTCCATTTATGCCTTCAATGTGCTCAAGAACAGGGACGAGGGCGCAGCCGCATTCATCGACAGATATGCAGACGCGGAGGTAGCCAAGATAACCGGCAAGGGAGGCGTGTCAAGGAAATCGGCGGAAATATCTCCAGTTGCAAAGGCAATAGATGACGGTATCGAAAGCGAGGTTGCAGCCGTTGTGGAGAAACTCCTCGGGGAGATGGAACCTATGGATATTGTTAACGGGGAGCTGATACCTGCCCTTGACAGAGTGGGCAAGGGCTTCGAGAAGGGAGAGATTTTCCTTCCGGCAATGATGCAGTCGGCACAGGCTGCCCAGGCGGGATTTGACGTGATAAAGAAGGCCATGGAGGCCGGAGGAAGCCCTGGGGAAAGTAAGGGAGATGTGGTTATCGCAACGGTAAAAGGCGATATTCACGATATAGGCAAGAACATTGTCCGGGTAATCATGGAGAACTACGGCTTCAACATGATCGATCTGGGCAGGGATGTTCCTGTTCAGGATGTTGTGGATGCTGTTACAGCTGGAGGGGTGAAGCTTGTGGGACTGAGCGCTCTTATGACCACCACCCTGCCGTCAATGGCTGAAACCATCAAGGCTGTTAAAGCTGCGGCACCGGACTGCAAGGTGATGGTGGGGGGAGCTGTTCTCACAGAGGATTATGCCCTGGAGATTGGAGCTGACTTCTACTGCAGAGATGCCATGAAGTCCGTTGAAGCGGCAAAGAAGGTGTTCGGATAAAAGGAGGATATTGATGGTTGGAAGATACGGAAATGATGAACTGAATAAATTTCTGTTCATAGTGTCACTGGTGCTGATTGTGCTGAACCTGTTTCTGCAGATCAGGGCGCTGCATGTGCTTGTTGTGCTGATTATTATTGTGTCCTTCAGCAGATCTTTTTCGAGATGCTTCGATAAAAGACAGAGGGAGAACATGAAATACCTGGAGATTAAGAACAGGTTTTTCGGCAACAGACAGCAGAGGGAGTATCAGAGACAAAGGAAAGCAGATCGAAAGGCTGCCGCTGAGGGCAAGCGTGTTCTGATCTGCCCTTACTGCAAGGAAAAACTCAGGGTTCCGGTTGGTGCGGGGAAGATTAAGATAAAATGCCCTCACTGCAATCAGGAATTTGAGGAAACGGTTTAAGATGGGAGGAGACATCAAATGTTTAAATCGGTAGCGGAACTTCAGCAGTTCATGAAGGACAAGGGAATCAGAATGGTGGATTTCAAGATGGTTGACATTGACGGAAGATGGAGACATCTGTCAATTCCGGTTGAAAGATTCACCGAAAAGACCATGGTGGATGGAATAGGCTTTGACGGGTCAAACTACGGATATGCCCCGGTTGAGAAGTCGGATATGGTATTTGTTCCTAATCTGGACACGGCCATGGTTGATGAATACGTGGAGATTCCCACCCTTACAATGATGGGAGATGTATACGTAATCGGAGAAGAGGAAAATGTTCCTTTTGACCAGTATCCGAGAAATGTATCAATGGCAGCGGAGAAATACATGAGAGATGAGGGAATCGCGGATCAGTACATCATCGGTCCCGAATTCGAGTTCTATCTCTTTGACAGAGTTGCCTATGAGGCCAAGGAAGAGGCGGTGTTCTGCGAGGTTGATACTGCCCAGGCTGAATGGAATTCAGGAATTGTTGAGGGAAACAGCAACAAGGGCTACCAGGTAGGTCGCAAAAAAGGCTATCATGCGGATATTCCTCAGGATATTACCTACAACACGAGAGCTCAGATGTGCATGACCATGGAAGACTGGGGCATCAAGGTAAAGTACCATCACCATGAGGTTGGCGGACCGGGACAGGTTGAAATCGAAGTTGAGCTTGGCGAGATGACTGAAATGGCCGATGCAACCATGGCCACCAAGTACATTATCAAGAATACTGCAATACAGCATGACAGAACAGCTACGTTCCTGCCTAAGCCGATATACAATGAAGCGGGCTCGGGACTTCATGTTCACATGCACATGTTCAAGGATGGCAAGCCTCTGTTCTATGATAAGGAGGGTTACTCCGGACTGTCGGAGCTGGCTCTGAATTTCATGGGAGGTCTGCTGAAACATGCCAGAAGCCTTTGCGCGTTCACAAATCCTTCCACGAACTCCTACAAGAGACTGGTACCGGGCTTTGAAGCGCCTGTTACAATAGGTTTCGCAACTGCCAACAGAAGCTCGGTAATAAGAATTCCTGCATATGCCAAGAGCCCGGAAGCAAAGAGATTCGAGCTTAGAAATCCGGATGGCACGGCTAATCCGTATTATGCGTATGCTGCAATTCTCATGGCAGGAATTGACGGCATCAAGAACAAGATCGATCCGATGACAGGGGGCTGGGGTCCTTACGACTTCAATCTCTATGAGCTGTCCGAAGAGCAGAAGAAGGAAGTTAAGGCTCTGCCAAGAAGCCTTATGGATGCACTGGATGCTCTGGAGGAGGATCACGATTACCTGACGGCAGGAGGCGTGTTCCCGGAGGAGCTTATCAAGATCTGGATTGAAAAGAAGAGAGAGGATGCTCAGCTTGTGAACTCAATTCCTCACCCGGCAGAATTTTCTCTGTACTATGATTTATAAACCGCTATTAATAAAACAGCGATTAATAAAAGGCGAAGCCTTGATAAAAATACTCCCGATGGCTAAAATAAAGTCATCGGGAGTTTTAGTTTTATATGGAAAAAATACTTAACAGTACATACGGGGCAATCTTTGGAGCATATTGGATTGTATATGCGGTGGTCAGCAGCTTTGCCTCGGTTTTCATGCTGGCAAAGGGATATACCAATTCCCAGATAGGAATAACAATAGCGGCGGCAAATATCCTTGCCGTTGTGATGCAGCCCATAATTGCGGATTTCGCAGACAGATCAAGGAAGCTTGGTGTTATGGGAACCTCGGAAATCATGACTGTGTGCATGATGGTTTTCGCTGTGGGCATGTTCGCATTCAAGGGAGGCACGGCAGGCCTTTGCATTGTAATGGTGCTGCTTATCGGCTTCCACTCTGTACTCCAGCCTCTCCTGAACTCTCTCGCCTTCAGGCTTGAGGAATGCGGAGTGGGAATAAACTACGGAGTGGCAAGATCCGTGGGTTCTCTGGCATATTCCGTGTTTGTGGCAATATTCGGAACCCTGGTGGAGAAGCAGGGTGTAGGCGTGATGCCGGTTTCCACGGAGATAACCTGCCTTCTGCTGATAGTGAGCCTGATCCTGACGCAGCACTGGTTCAGGAAGGCCATGGCGGGCAGGAGGGAAGAGGCGGCATCTGACAGCAGGCTTAAGCCCGAGAAAACTGAAGAGGAAATCACTCTAATCCGGTTTATTCGGAGAAACAGAATGTTCTTCATAATGAGCCTGGGAATTATCGGACTGTATTTCAGCAATGCCGTTCTCAATTTCTACATGGCTCAGATTGTGGAGGGAGTAAATGGAACAACTGAAGACATGGGACGGATTCTGGCGGTTATGGCATTTCTGGAGATTCCTACCATGGTATTCTTCAAACAGCTTCAGAGAAGGTTCTCCTGCCGGTTTCTGCTTAAGACCGCTTGCGTGGGATTTTCTGTGAAAATCGCACTGTGCTGGCTGGCCTCAAATGTCTTCATGCTGTATGTGGCTCACATTTTCCAGCTGGTAAGCTTCGCCCTGTTCCTGCCGGGAATGGTGTACTTCACAGATGAAATAATGAGCCGGGGAGAGGCCGTCAAGGGTCAGGCTCTGTATACCACAATGGTTACTGCCGCAACGGTTGTTGCCAGTCTGGCAGGGGGAGTGATTCTCGATGCTTCGGGACCGAAGACCCTGACTTTCATTTCAACTCTGGCAACCATTGCAGGAGCGGTGCTGATTATTTTTACGATAGATAAAATCAAGTCCCGGGAAGAACGGTGACGGGAAAACAGGAGGAACAATAATGTACGAGGAACTTGCGAAAATACTGAGAGAAAGCGATAACATAGTGTTTTTTGGGGGCGCGGGAGTATCAACCGAAAGCAAAATTCCGGATTTCAGATCCGAGGAGGGGCTGTACAACGCACAGCAGAGCTACGGCATGAGCCCGGAGCAGATTATCTCCCACAGCTTTTTCATGAGAGATACAGATACTTTCTTTGATTACTATAAGAACAACATGATATATCAGCAGGCCAAGCCAAACGATGCCCATCTGGCTCTGGCGAAGCTGGAGGAAATGGGCAAGCTCAAGGCTGTGGTTACTCAGAATATAGACGGACTCCATCAGGCTGCGGGAAGCAGGGTTGTTTATGAGCTTCACGGCTCAGTTCTGAGAAATTACTGTATGGACTGCGGGGCATCCTACGACCTGGACTACGTTATGGATTCCGCAAACTGCAAAGGCTGGATTCCGAAATGCAGCCGCTGCGGAGGAACGGTGAAACCGGATGTTGTCCTCTATGAGGAATCCCTGGATGACAGTCAGATTACAGGAGCCGTTGATGCCATCAGCAGTGCCGATGTTCTGATAATCGGCGGAACATCTCTAGTGGTTTATCCTGCAGCAGGGTTTGTGAATTACTTCAGAGGAAGGAAGCTGGTGCTGATAAACAAAAGCACCACGGCCTTTGACGGCAAAGCCGATCTTGTTATTAACGACTCCATCGGCAAGGTTTTCAGAGAAGCCATGGCTGCGCTGTAAGGGCTGAAACATGCAATTCAGCAGACAGAGAAAGAGGGAGAATATGGATAAGCCTTTCAGATGCCCGGGAATCTGCGAGGGCTGCGGCAGATGTCTGGCCTCAGGACTAAATGCCGGAGCCGGAGACAGAAAAACAAAAATAATAGCATATCCTGAAAACTTCACAGCAGATCCGGGCAGCGGACTGGCTGTGGCCTTTGACATGGGAACAACAACCCTGGCAGGTATGCTATGGGATGCTGAGCAGGGAAGACAGCTGGGAACAGCGGTGAAGACTAACCCCCAGAGAAAGCAGGGAGCTGATGTTATCTCCCGCATTACATATTGTGCCGGAAGTCCGGAAAAACTGATGCAGCTGAGGATGGAACTTGCAGACGCCATGAATGAAATGATTCAGGAGATGTGCCTCAAGACAGGCCGGCAGGCTGCAGATATAAGAAAGGCGGCAGTTTGCGGCAACACAACAATATCTCACATTTTCGCAGGATACTCCCCTGAAGGGCTTGCTTTTGCACCATTCACACCGGCCTATGAGGGTACTCTGAGAATGACAGGCCGGCAGACCCTTCTGGATTTGCCGGAGGGGGCTGAGGTGACGGTTCTGCCGGGAATAGCCGGACATGTGGGTGGTGACATTACTGCAGGAATTCTGGCATCGGGAATAATGGACATGCAGGGGCTTACTGTCTTCATCGACATAGGAACAAACGGCGAAATCGTTCTGGCGGATGAGGGAAGACTCCTTGTCTGTTCAACTGCGGCGGGCCCTGCCTTTGAGGGAGCCTCAATCAGCCGGGGCATGAGGGCTGCAGAGGGCGCAATCGAAAAGGTTTCGATCGAGAAGGGTCTTGTAGATATAAGAACAATAGGAAACCGGGAGGCAATAGGTATCTGCGGCTCAGGGCTGATAGATGCCGTATCACAGATGCTCAATGTCGGTCTCATTGACGAAAGGGGACGGCTTGCCGCCGGATACGAATGGGCGAGCAAGGGATTTGACAGGAATCTCTCAGGAAGGCTGACGGAAGAGGATGGCCGGAGGCAGTTTGTGCTGGCATGTACGGCCGGAGGAGATGATATCGCCATTACCCAGAATGATATCAGGGAGGTTCAGCTGGCAAAGGGCGCAATAAATGCCGGTGTGGAGCTTATGCTTGGGAAAATCGGGAAAAATGCCGGAGATATACGCAGAGTTGTAATAGGCGGAGCCTTCGGAAACTACATAGACAAGGCAGCTGCAGTGAACATCGGACTGCTGCCTGAGGTTCCGGAGGAGATGATCGTTTCCGCAGGCAACACGGCAGGGGCAGGGGTTTCCATGGCAATGGTAAGCCGCCGGGCCATGGAGCTTGCAGAGGAGATACCTTCCCTGGCAACCCATGTGGAGCTCGCCCGGGAGCCGGATTTTCAGGAAAAATATCTGAGCTCCATGGGCTTTAGGAGATAACAGATGAATCTTCAGAGAAAAGTAGAAATTAATATGAAAGAGCTTCATGCAAAGGCAGAGGAGCTCTTTGTTGAAATGGCGGGAATAGGCGGTGATGGCGCCAAGGAAACCAGAATGCGCCGGGCTGCTTTCGAAATACGAAGGGAAATGCTGGAGACAATAGCGCCCGTGGCAGGGTACAGCTTTTATGAGAAATTCAATCTTAAGAGCGCCTGCCTTGAGGTCTTTGAAGACAGCGGAAACAGAAATGCAGAATTTAATTGCAGCGGATTCAGCCGGATTGAGCCGGGCTCCCTGGAGGGGGTGTATGCATATGCTGTGTCACCGGGAGATTTCTCCTTCGAGAACAGGTCTGTAATGGATCAGCTCTACGGAGATATCTGGGGTACCGCCTACACCGACGCCCTGAGGGATATGACTATGGATATTATCAGCAAGGATAGTGCTAAGTCGAACAGTGTTGGGGGATCTTTGGGCAAGACGGGAATCTCCGACAGCTTCGGGCCGGGGTTTTACGGAATGGATACCGGTGAGCTGGCCAAGCTGCCTTTGCTGGTGGATTTTGATGGGCTGGGAATAAGAATAAGTGAAGGGGGCGGGCTTCTGCCTGTTAAATCCTGCGGGGGACTTGTATTTAGAGTTAACGGCAGATACAGACCGCTGGATTCGGCATGCCGGTTCTGTTCGGGAAAAGATAAGGAATGCAGATTCTGCAGGGCGACGGATTAGCTGTCGCCCTGTTTGTTTTCGAATTCGCTGTCAAGTTCCTGGGCGCTTTTGGCGAGCTTGTTTGCCGGAGAAGGCATTGCCGAGGCAACTTTGTCTATGCCTGTGATGATGGGTTTCTTGATGCGGCAGAGGCGATCGCTGCAGTTTTCGCATCTTATTGTGGCGTTGGAACCACGCCAGAATCTTTCGGGATGCATGGAGTATGTCAGCTCCCACCTGATGGCAACCACCAGAGCGGTGAAGAGAAGACTCCAGCTGAAAAAGCTCTGTATGAACAGCATAGGTGTGTACATCATCATGTGACCCCAGTCGAAGATTCTGCAGTTCACGCAGCAGCGGTTTCCCATCATGTATTTTTGGAATGGGCAGAACAGCATCATGCAGATAAGATCTGAGGTGTAATAGAACAGGGTGAGCATCAGAAGCTCAGCCGATCCGATGGTGCCCGAAAGATACAGTATTCCGAAGGGGGCGTTGAAGCATACCCAGATCAGAAGAACCCACCAGGCCCGGGTGTTCATTTGTTGAACGTATTCAAGGAGCTGAAGCCTGTCGTAGCCCTCATCAGGTTCCCGATAGGTGTGGGGGCGGCTTTTCAGGCCGCTCATGGTTATTCTGAAGTTTGGCAGGAGATGGATAATCATGCCCAGCATGAGTATGGCCCAGAGAATATGAAGGGGTGTGAACGAGCTGAAAAACCTGTGGGTGAGCACATCTTCGAACCAGCCTCTGCGAAAAATGTACATGAATACGGCGCAGAGGAGTATGAGTATTCTGCAGACAAGTCTGGCCATATATGTTACAAACATCCTGTTGTTTTCTTTTATCATCTTTTCCGGCATCTCCTTGTGTGTTTTACCAGAGTATTGTAACACATTTTAACCGGCAATCTATACATTATTGAGGGGCCCCCGGGACAAGTCGCAGGGTATTGCTGGAGAAAAATGAAGGGTATTGCCGGAGAAAAACTGCTTGCGGGACTCCCGGGGATATGATTTAATAGTAGGGAACGAATAAGGGAGTAGTCGCCGCAGGGAGATTCTGCGTGATGATGTCAACAACCTCGGGCATAATGCCCTGGCATAATCGTAATTGATGAGACTTATCCGCAGACTGCGGCTGGGTCTTTTGTTTTTTAGAGGAAATATTAACCACATTTAATCTCAAGTAAGAAGGGGGAAACAATCACATGACGGAGTTAAGCAAAGGCAGGAGAATCTGGAACGGGATATGGCAGTACAAGTGGATGTACTTCTGGATTTTAATGGCGTTTATTTTTGATATTGTTATCTATTTCTGGCAGGGTCCTGCACAGGCGGTGGATTTCGCCAGCGGTTATCTTATTGAGCTCAGCCTTTCGGTGGACAACCTGTTTGTTTTCCTGATGCTGTTCATTGCCTTCGGGATAACGGAACATGCGCAGCACAAGGTTCTGAACTACGGAATCGCAGGTACAATCATTCTCAGGTTCCTGTTCATCTTCCTGGGCATATCCCTGATTAACAAATTTGAGTGGCTGCTGTGGGTATTCGGCGCCCTTCTCGTAATAAGCGGAGCCAAGATGGTCCTCAAGAAGGATGATGATGAGGATCCAAGGGATGGCATAATGTATAAAATAATAGCCAAATTTCTTCCAATGAGTGAGGATTTCGTTGGGGAGAAGTTTATCGTCAGAAACGACGGCACGAACTATGATAAGTCAAGCCCTCTGTCAAAACGGGCAAAGCGCCTTTGCACGCCTCTTATGGTGGTAATGGTGCTGCTGATATTCACGGATATTATCTTCGCCATCGACTCTGTTCCGGCGGTAATTTCCATGACTAGAGACATGTTCATAGTGTACACTTCAAACATGTTTGCCATAATGGGTCTCAGACAGATGTTCTTCGTTCTGGAGCACATGCATGAGAGATTCCAGTACGTGAGCTACGGAGTGGCTGTGATTCTTATCTTCACCGGTGTGAAAATGATTCTGGATATATTCGATATTCATGTTCACAACCTGGTTTCGATAGGCTTCATCATTGTTGTTCTGGTGGGCAGCATTATTATTTCAGTAATAGTGACGAAGCATTCGCAAAAAAAGGACAGCGCAGACAGACTTGAAAGAAAAAAGGAAATAATGGATGCCTTTGACAATGCGGATAAGGAATCTGATAAAGACAGACAGTAAAGCAGACAGTAAAAGGAAAACCACAGGAAAGCAGTAAATGGTAATCAATCCGGTATTTTTTATAAACAGCATACTTCTGGGAGTGGGGCTTGCCATGGACGCCTTCAGCGTTTCCCTGGCAAACGGCCTGGCTGAGAGGGACATGAGAAAGGGAAGAATGTGCGTCATGGCGGGAACCTTCGGGTTCTTCCAGGCGCTGATGCCCATTATCGGCTGGACCTGCGTTCATACCCTGCTTCAGTACTTCAAAGTATTCGAGAAGTTTATACCATGGATAGCTCTTGTTCTGCTTCTGTACATAGGCGGTAAAATGCTTTTTGAGTCAATAAAAAGCATAAGAAGCGGCAGGGACGGTGAAGAGGTGACGGCAGGCAGGCTGACACCTGCAGTTCTTGTGGTTCAGGGAATAGCCACATCCATTGACGCCCTCTCTGTGGGCTTTGCCATTTCGGAATACGGCTTGGCGCAGGCTCTCATATGTGCAGGGATAATAGCCCTGGTAACCTTCATTATCTGCATGGGAGGTTTGTATCTTGGAAAGCTGGCGGGAACCAGGTTTTCCGGCAAGGCCGGTATTCTGGGAGGTTGCATTCTGATCTTTATAGGATTTGAAATATTCATCAGGGGGGTGTTCTGATGTCAGGTGGAACAGACGGTACGTCAAAGCTAAAACTATATAGCGTTGCGGTGATTTTCACCCTTTCAATAGGCTTCGCATTCTTCGGCATAAAGAAATGTGCACTGTATGCAGACACCCTTACGATTCTCAGCTACAGATACCTTGCAGCTCTTCTCGGAGTTATTGTATGGGTAGCCGTTGCGAAAAAGCTGGGGAAATACCCTGAGCACAGCGGTCCCAGACCAAAGGGAAAGCTGTATCAGACAGCGGCATTCTACATTCTGTTCATGATTCTGCAGATTTTCGCGATGTTCTTCGCAACATCCATAGAGGGGGCCATTGTTTACGCCATGGTTCCAATCTTTGCCAAGATAATCGGCAGGGTTGTGCTGGGAGAGAAGTCCACAGGCCTGCAGCTGTTCTTCATACTGATGACAGTGTCTGCGCTGCTGGTGCTGGTGATTCTCAATGCCACAAGCATCGAGCTCAACATCACAGGTCTTATTATCATGACAATCAGCAGCATATTCATGGCCTGCAACAATGTTTCATCAAGATATGTAAGGGGAGTTTTCGCCCCAATAGAAATAACAGCCACAATTGCCATAGGCGGATCCGCCATATTCATTCCTGCGGCTGTTATAAGAGCTCTTGTATCGGGAAACGCCGCCATGCTCTGGGAACCTCTGAAACACGGCGAATTTGTATTCTGGGCCGCATTTCTGGGCATTTTCTGCATACTGCTGTCAGCCCAGTTCATGGCATTCATGCTTGCCCACATGGAGATAATACAGTCAACGGTGTTCAACAGCGCATCGACCCTTGTATCCATAATAGCAGGGGCTCTGATACTGGGTGAACCTCTGTACTGGTATCACTTCCTGTGTGGAGGCATCATCATCGTATGTGTAATCGGCATGATATTCGCTCCTTCAAAGAAGGAGAACGAAGGCAGATCACTGGGTGAAGATTTGGAGAAAAACAAAGGATGAGACAGATATTCTTTTGAATAACTGTATTGTGCATTTCAGCCAATTTCAACGGGTTTGAGATTTTCTATACATTGAACAGGAAGTG
>X136_Domestic_Pig__coassemble_32_pt1 | contig 36303 bp, 33 predicted proteins | sample X136_Domestic_Pig__metabat2_low_PE_007 | metagenome-assembled genome bin X136_Domestic_Pig
AATTCTAAGAAAGGAAATATTGAGAACTTCCCTATGAGTTCAATATACAAGGATATCTATAGGTAAGTGCATGAAGTACTCCTTTGCCGGGTTTTTCTTTTACTGTATTTCACCGGCTGGCTCACTGGAGCAGCCGATGCAGCTGGCGCTGATGCACAGAGATGGGGTAAACACGGAAAAGGCTATGATATCTCTGCTGCTGATAACAATAACCTTCAAGCTGTCGATAGTGCTTCTCGGGGCAGCTGTATACTGCAGCGGAGACTTGGGTCCCAAGCTTCTTACTGAACCGGTAAAGGGCTTCTGCATTGCCGGTGAGATTTTAAGCGCCGGTGCGGTGGTGCTTTTCGCCGGCCTGCTGCTGTCTCCATCAAGTCTGGACAGGGCTGCAGATGCAGCAATAGGTGTCCTTAGCTCCCGGGGAATAATAAGAAAACCCTTGCGTTGGGAGAAAAAGAAGGATGAATTTCTCAAGGACTATTCATCCTCCGTACGGGTCTTTAGGAAGCACAGGGCTTTGCCGGCTGCGGTGCTGCTTATTACCATTATCCAACGTCTGTGTTATTTCGCAATAACAGTCCCTGCCTGCCTTTCCATCGGAGCAGGCGGACTGTCGGCGCAGGATATCACGGCGGCTCAGGGCATGGTTCAGCTCGGCAGCGAAATGCTTCCTCTTCCGGGAGGAATGGGTGTCAATGAATTGATGTACCTTAAGGTTTTCTCGCCGGTATTTGGAGATCAGACCCTGTCGACACTTATTCTGTCAAGGGGTGTGGGCTACTACTGTCAGCTGATAATATGCGGGCTTGTAACAGCGGGAATATGGATTAGCGGCTTGATCGGAAAAAGGCTCAGCCGCGGGGGACTGTCTCCCGAAGACAGGAGAAAGAAGGAAAAATGATAGGAATCTGGAATTATACGGTAATACTTACTTATGTAAGTCTCATTAGCTCCTTTGGCGGGATGATTTTTGCAATAAAAGGACAAATCATGGGAGCGCTTCTGTGCCTTGCCTTCTCGGGGCTTTGCGATGCCTTTGACGGCAGAGTAGCCCGCTCTAAGAAGAACAGATCGGAATCCGAAAAGGTTTTCGGGGTGCAGCTCGATTCTCTGTGCGATGTGATATGCTTCGGATTTCTGCCGATTGTAATATGCTATCAGCTTGGTGTAACAGGCAAAATCGGAGTGATTCTGATGGCGTTTTATGCTGTTGCTTCCGCTGCGCGGCTGGCTTACTACAACACGCTGGAATACACGAGGGATGAGAACGCGCCTGAAGCGGAACGCTGTTACAGAGGCCTACCCATCACCAGCATATCAATAATATTTCCGGTGCTGTATTTCGCAGGCTTCTGGGTGCCGGAGGATTTCAAGCCGCTGGTTTGGGAGCTTATGCTGCTAATAACAGGAGGGTTGTTTCTGGTAAATATTAGAATCGCCAAGCCGAAGACTCGCCATATTCTGATACTGACAATTGTTGTGGCATCGCTTTTTATCACAATGCCATTCATAAAGATGACGGCATGAGGGGAAGGCTCATGAAAAAGGATGATCTGCAGACACGTATTGTCAGGGCGCTGTACGGAAGAAATCCGGGACGGCTTGTACTTAGAGCAATCACGAAACCCTGGTTCTCCAGACTGGCGGGAGGCTTGCTGGAAACACGGATTTCAAAGGCGGCAATAAAGGGGTTTGTAAATAGATACGGAATAGATATCAACAGATATGAGAATGAAAAGTACAAGTCCTTTAACGACTTTTTTATCAGACGGAAGAAAATATGCTTTAATGAGTTTTCAACGAGGCGCAATGAGCTGGCAGCTCCATGCGACGGATGGCTGACGGCATACAGAATCAGTGAAAAGGGCAGGGTGACGGTGAAGGGAATATCCTACACCATGGAGGAGCTTGTAAGAAACAGAGAGCTCGCAAAGGCCTTCGAAGGGGGGACGATGCTGCTGTTTCGACTGACGGTGTCAGATTATCACAGGTACCATTATCCGGACAGCGGGGTTAAGTCGGATAATACAAGGATTGACGGTTCTTTGCATACTGTTAATCCCATAGCTGTTGCCAGCCGGGGTATTTACCGGGAAAATGCACGGGAGTATTTCACAGTGGACACTGACAATTTCGGCAAGGTGCTGATGATGCAGGTGGGGGCGCTGCTTGTGGGGAGGATTCACAACAGGCATTCCGCGGCAGTGGTTCGCCGGGGTAATGAGGCGGGGTGGTTTGATTATGGAGGCTCAACGGTAATTCTCTGTTTCAGAGAGGGAACCGTGAAGTTAAAGGAGGAACATTCCGTAAGAGAAGAGGAAAATGGCGAGATTCATGTGGAGACGGGACAGGTAATCGGAAAGGCGGTGTATGGTGATGAAATGCAATGATTCTATTATGAAGGCCAACGGTCTGGCGAACTGGCTGTTCAGGAACACAAATGCAAACAAGCCAGTGGTTGTCTACGGCAGAGGTGAACCCTATGCAGGAATCTGCCTGGATGCCTGCAGCAAGCTTTTACGGAAATGCTATCACATAAGGGAGGATGTGGCGCCGTGCTGCCTTAGAGGGATGCTTGAGGAGCTGCAGGAAGCTACGGTTCTGGCCACGGTACCCATCTCAGAGATTGCCTGCCTTTGGGAGGAGGAATCGCTTATTGATGAGAGAATGATTGAGCTCATATGCGATAATGAAAGGTGCGGCTGGATTGTTTCTGGCGCACGCTGAACTTGAAGGGTAAATATTGACTTTGAAGCCTCCGGATGATATAGTTAATGCGTAAATATTCACAATATTTATAAAATTAGCAAAATTGGAGGTGAGATGGCTTTGACAGAAAAACTACAAACTGAAGTGAAAGGCTTCAATCCGATTCGAACGCTTATTGCCATGGCACTTGTCATAGCGGCGTCCTACGCGCTGGCATTTACCGTGGTTCCAGTTGAGAATCTGGAGAATGAAGACGGCAACCTGGGAATCTGGTCCTGTGTACCTGCAATATTCCTGGTTGTGTACATCTTTGCCACTAAACGTGTTCTTGAAGGACTGATTCTAGGTTCGGTGGCCGGACTTATCTTCGCTGCCCCTACGGCCAATGTGGTTGGATCCCTCAGCGGTACGGCTACAGATGTTATGATGGACGAGGATACAGGCTGGCTTATTCTTGTGTGCGGACTCATGGGATCCATCATCAAACTCATCGAGGTGACAGGCGGTGCCCAGGCCTTTGGAGAATGGGCCGGCAGGAGAGCTAAATCAAGGGAAGCGACTCTGATGTGGACATACATACTGGGATGTATAATCTTCATCGATGACTATCTTAATTCCATGACCATAGGATCATGCATGAAGAAACTGACCGACCAGCACAAGGTTTCCCGTGAGATGCTCAGCTATGTTACTTCTTCAACTGCGGCGCCGTTATGCGCCCTTATTCCGATTTCCACATGGGCAATCTTCGCAGGCCGAATCATGGTAGATAACGGCTACGGTGTTGACGGGAAGGAGATTCAGTCGTTTATCACCACAATTCCGTTCAGCTTCTATGCATGGGCTGCAGCTCTGCTGGTTCCGCTGGTAATATGGCATGTTGTGCCTGTATTCGGACCGATGAAGAAGGCTGAGGAGAGAGCCATGTCAGGGGGACCTCTGGCGCCTCCGGGCTCCGAGAAGATTGACCTTAACGCCGGGGATGTGGAACTTAAGACGAAGCCTAGACTCTGGAACCTGATTGTGCCTGTTGTGGGAATGGTTTTCTTCACAATAATCTTTGATCTGGACATGCAGTACGGCGTAATTGCTACAATGGCGCTTTGCTTCGTTCTCTTCGTGGGACAGAAGCTGGTAACTGCTGAAGAATTCTGGGACTACAGTATAGAGGGTATCAAGAACATGATTCTGCCTTTGGCTTTGATGGTGCTGGCATACATTTTCGCAGCAGTAAATGATCAGGTGGGATTCACCCGCTTCGTTATTGATGTTGCTGTTGAACACGCATCACCTCAGATGCTGCCGGTTCTCATCTTCGCACTTCTGGCAGTAACTGAATTCATTACAGGCACAAACTGGGGAATGTACATCATCGCTCTGCCGATTGTAATCCCTATCTGCATGGGAGCAGGAATACCTGTTGCCCTGGGCTGCGGAGCAGTAATCTCTGCGGGAGTACTGGGAAGCCACTGCTGCTTCTACTCCGACTGCACAGTAATCACTTCATCCGCTACAGGCTGCGACAACTTCGCACACGCATGGACTCAGATGCCGTTCGGACTTCTGGCAGGTGTGGTTGCCGCAATCGGATACCTGATTGCAGGTATTGCAATGGTATAACACAAACAGAAAGCTGATAGACAAACCGGTAGCTTATATTGATATAGGCCGATAACTTAATACGAAAAAGCGAACAAATACTGTCAGGAATTATTGTTTAATCACAAATAATATTGACAGTATTTGTTGCATCTTATATAATATAATCACGAAAAATTCGATAAAGATGCGATGAACGGAATAAATCCAGTGAAATCATTTCAGAGAGCAGCCGGCTGGTGTGAGGCTGTATGAGGAAACCGGATGTCTCACCCGGGAGCAGAACAACCTTGAGAGAGCGTGTGATTCCGGCTGTGAGCCGGCGGCGTTGACAGCAATACCGAAACAGCATGCTAATAAGAGTGGTACCGCGGAAGCTTTGAGCCTTCGTCTCTTATTTAATGAGACGGGGCTTTTTTTAGAGAACTGTAGGAGAATAAAAAAGGAAGGAAGACAAAAATGAAGAACTACGAGAAGTACAAGGTGGGATACTATCCTGTAGGAGAAGAGTACATGAAGTGGTCAAAGAAGGATCACATAACAGAGGCGCCGGCATGGTGCAGCGTTGACCTTAGAGACGGCAACCAGGCTTTGATAGTACCTATGAGCCTTCAGGAAAAGCTGGAATTCTTCGAATTTCTCGTGAAGGTGGGCTTCAAGGAAATCGAAGTCGGATTCCCTGCAGCCTCTGATACAGAATACATTTTCCTGAGAACTCTCATAGAGAGCAACCTGATACCTGATGACGTAACAGTTCAGGTTCTGACCCAGTCAAGACCGCATATTATAAGGAAGACCTTCCAGGCGCTGGAGGGAGTGAAGAGCGCAGTCGTTCATCTGTATAACTCCACATCCTTCGCCCAGAGACAGCAGGTGTTCAAGAAGTCAAAGGAAGAAATCAAGCAGATAGCAATTGACGGCGCCAAGCTCATCAAGGAGTACGCCGCCAAGTATCCGGAGACAAAATTCAGCTTCGAGTATTCCCCTGAAAGCTTCACGGGCACGGAGCCGGATTACGCTGCAGAGGTGTGCAATGCGGTAATTGACATCTGGGAGCCTACACCGGACAACAAGGTGATAATCAACCTTCCGGCAACTGTGGCAATGTCAATGCCTCATGTATATGCCTCCCAGATTGAATACATGTGCGAGCACATGAACAACAGGGAAAACCTCATTGTATCCCTGCACCCTCACAACGACAGAGGAACTGCCGTGGCAGACGCAGAGCTGGGAATGCTGGCAGGAGGAGACAGAGTTGAGGGAACCCTCTTCGGAAACGGCGAGAGAACAGGAAATGTGGACATTGTAACGCTGGCAATGAACATGTTCTCCCACGGAGTTGACCCTAAGCTGGACTTCTCCAACATGCCTGAAGTTGTGGAAACCTATGAAAAATACACAGACCTGGAGGTACACCCGAGACAGCCGTACGGCGGCAAGCTTGTTTTTGCAGCATTCTCAGGTTCACACCAGGACGCTATCGCCAAGGGAATGAAGTGGCGTGAGGCCAACGATCCTGAGCACTGGACCACACCTTATCTGCCGATAGATCCGAAGGATGTGGGCAGAGAGTACGAGGCGGACGTTATCAGAATCAACAGCCAGTCCGGCAAAGGCGGCGTAGCTTACATTCTGGAGCAGAACTTCGGATACTCGATACCAATGCAGATGAGAGAAGAGCTTGGTTATATGGTTAAGGGAATATCCGACAGGAAGCACAAGGAGCTGTCTCCTGAGGAGGTATTCTACGAATTTGAGAAGGAATTTGTTAACGACTTCGACACTCTTGACATAACCACGGCAACCTTCAGCAGATCGGCATACGCCAAGTCAAACGAAGGTGTTGTTGTAAACATGAAGATGAGAATTCACGACGATTTCTTCGAGGTCAGCGCTCCCGGCAACGGACACCTTGACGCGGTGAGCAATGCCCTGAAGCAGACCCCGTACAACTTTGACTACAAATTCATCACATATTCGGAGCACGCTCTTTCCTCAGATTCCCACTCCAAGGCGGCAGCCTATGTCTGCATAGAAGGCAAGGACGAGAAGAAATACTGGGGTGTGGGAACCCACGAGGATATCATCCTGGCATCGGTAAATGCACTGGTAAGTGCTCTCAACAGACAGTACAAAAGCGAACATAACGAGTAATAATAAATAGGAGGATACGGTTATGGGAATGACAATGACCCAGAAGATACTGGCGGAACACGCCGGACTGGAAAGCGTAGTGGCAGGTCAGCTTATCAAGGCTAAGCTGGACATGGTGCTGGGCAACGACATCACAACACCTGTTGCGGTAAACGAATTTGAGAAGGCGGGCTTTAACGGAATCTTCGACAGGGAGAAGATCTCTCTGGTAATGGACCACTTCACACCAAACAAGGATATCAAAGCGGCAGAGCAGTGCAAGCAGTGCAGAACCTTTGCCAGAAAATTTGATGTGAAGAACTTCTTCGACGTTGGAAGAATGGGAATCGAACATGCACTTCTGCCTGAACAGGGAATCGTCAAGGCAGGGGATGTTATCATCGGTGCAGACTCCCATACATGCACATACGGTGCGCTGGGCGCCTTCAGCACAGGCGTGGGCAGCACCGACATGGCAGCCGGAATGGCCACAGGAGAAGCCTGGTTCAAGGTTCCTGAGGCGCTGAAGTTCGAGCTCAAGGGCCAGCTTCAGGAGAACGTAACAGGAAAGGACGTTATCCTTCATATCATAGGAATGATCGGAGTTGACGGAGCTCTGTACAAGTCAATGGAATTCACAGGTGAAGGCGTGGGAAGCCTCAGCATGGATGACAGACTTTGCATAGCAAACATGGCAATTGAAGCCGGCGGCAAGAACGGCATCTTCCCGGTGGATGAGATAACCGAGGAATACATGAAGGGAAGAGTCCGGGGTGAATGGAAGAAATACGAAGCGGATCCTGATGCGGAGTATGCTGCCGTATATGAGATAAATCTCAACGAGCTTAAACCGACAGTTTCTTTCCCTCATCTGCCTGAAAACACCAGGACAATTGATGAGGTGGGGGATGTGGCAATCGACCAGGTTGTTATCGGATCCTGCACAAACGGAAGACTTGAGGACATGGCAATAGCCGCCAAGATTTTTGAGGGAAAGAAAGTTCACGACAATGTCAGAGCCATCATTATTCCTGCAACACAGCAGATATACAAGGAGTGCATCAGACTGGGTTACATGGATACATTTATCGATGCAGGCTGCGTCGTATCCACACCAACCTGCGGCCCTTGTCTGGGAGGCCATATGGGAATCCTGGCAGAGGGAGAGAGATGCGTGGCAACCACAAACAGAAATTTCGTGGGAAGAATGGGTCATGTTAAATCGGAAGTATATCTGGCAAGCCCGGCTGTAGCAGCAGCATCGGCAATCACCGGCAGAATCTCAGGACCGGATGAAGTATAAGCAAAGGCAGCCAAAACCATCAGGAGGAAAAGAAATGAAAGCAAACGGAATTGTACATAAATACGGAGACAACATCGATACCGATGTAATAATCCCGGCAAGATACCTGAACACTGCGGACATGAACGAGCTGGCAAAGCACTGCATGGAGGACATTGATACCGAGTTCGCAGGAAGAGTGAACAAAGGCGACATAATGGTTGGCGGCGAAAACTTCGGATGCGGTTCATCCAGAGAGCATGCGCCGGCATCCATCAAGGCCAGCGGTATTGACTGCGTTATCGCCAAGACCTTCGCCAGAATTTTTTACAGGAATTCCATCAACATCGGTCTGCCTATTCTGGAGTGTCCGGAGGCCAGCGACAGAATTGAGAACGGAGACAAAGTTTCCGTAGACTTCGATACGGGAATAATAACAAACGAAACAAAGAATGAAACATATCAGGCTCTGCCTTTCCCTGATTTTATCAAGGAGATAATGGCAGCAGGCGGACTTATGAACAGCCTGACCGGAAAGTAAGGGGAGGAGACAAAATGGATTTCAAAATCGGCGTAATCAGAGGTGACGGAATCGGTCCGGAAATCGTTGGAGAAGCGGTTAAGGTGCTGGATGCGGCAGCAGAGCGCTTCGGACATAAATTCAGTTATGACGAGATACTGCTGGGCGGAGCATCTATTGATGTTCACGGCGTTCCTGTTACGGAGGAAGCCCTGGCAGCTGCCAAGGCCTGCGATGCCGTTCTCATGGGCTCCATCGGCGGAGACGCAGCAACTTCCCCATGGTACAAGCTGGAGCCTTCCAAAAGGCCTGAAGCGGGTCTCCTTAAGATGAGGAAGGCGCTGAACCTTTTCGCAAACCTGAGACCGGCCTATCTGTACAATGAACTGAAGGCCGCCTGTCCGGTGAAGGAGGAGGTCATAGGCCCTGAGGGCTTCGACATGATTATTGTCAGAGAGCTGACAGGGGGACTCTATTTCGGAGAACGCCACACAGGCGAGGTTGACGGTGTCATGACTGCCGTTGACACCCTTACATATAACGAAGAAGAAATAAGAAGAATCGCGTTGAAGGCCTTCGACATTGCCATGAAGCGCAGGAAGAAGGTTACAAGCGTGGACAAGGCAAACGTTCTGGACTCTTCGAGACTGTGGAGAAAGGTTGTAGAGGATGTTGCAAAGGCATACCCGGAGGTGACTCTGGAGCACATGCTGGTGGACAACTGCGCAATGCAGCTGGTAAACAACCCGTCACAGTTCGATGTTATTCTCACAGAGAACATGTTCGGCGACATCCTTTCGGATGAGGCCAGCATGATAACCGGTTCAATAGGAATGCTGTCCTCAGCCAGTCTGAACGACACGAAGTTCGGACTCTATGAACCGAGCCACGGTTCAGCGCCGGACATTGCCGGCAAGGGAATTGCCAACCCGCTGGCAACAATACTGTCCGCTGCAATGATGCTTCGCTACTCACTGGATCTTGACAGGGAAGCAGACGCCATCGAAGGAGCCGTTAAAAGAGCTCTGGAGGAGGGCTACAGAACCGTTGATATCGCAGGCAAAGGCGAGAAAACCTCCGGCACAACAGAAATCGGCGATATTATTGCGGGATTTGTTAGAGGATAATTGTTTAAGGAGCTGCGGAGCAGCTCCTTTGTTCTTATATCAAGGGGCAGTGCCTGCGGTTGCTGCGTCCTCGTCGCCGGCAATGATTAGCGCTCATTCGCGGCTTGCGGAGCGTCAGCAAAACTCGTGCCATGCGCTCAGACATTGCTGACGCCTAACCGCTCGCGTCGCTCATTTCGCTTATCATTGCAATCGGCTTCTGCGGAAATCGCAACCGCAGGCGCTGCCGCCATTTATAAGAAAAGTCTGCCCAGCGGCGCAAATGTTGAAGCAATCAAAGAAAATCCCAATTTGCTTCAAACTTGCCCGCTTAAGATCCTGTTATATCGCCTAAAATTTTCCAATTGTTGTAAATATCTTTAGCAAGAAATAATTGCTTCAACAATTCTTCGATTTTGTTGAAGCAATTTTTCGGGATGGGCAAATGCTTCAAATTGACCTCTTAAAAGAGCCTGTTTCTGGCCTCAAAATCCATGGATGTTGAAGCAAATAAGAAAAAACTGCAATAACTTCAACATGCAGCCAGGGGTGCAAACAGTGAAAAAATAAGGAAAAAACATTGGAGGAGGTGTATTATACAAGGGAAGGCAAGGATAAGAATGAGAGGAGGGTGATTTGGACATGGGAGAAGAAATATTCAGATTTGATGTGCTTCTGACACCTGACAAGGAGATTGAAATCGGTGTAACAGTGAAGGAGATAGAGGTTGAGGGTTATCCGGAATTTGGAGAGGAATACGGACATCTGGCTCACCTGTATGCAGAGCTCGTGGTTGAGCATGTTGGGATGAATACGGAAATGTTTATGAACAGCGTCAGTGAGCTGCAGGCTGTCTCCACAAATCTTACGCTGGAGGAAGAGTCAGCGCTTGAAGAGGAAGGAAATGGAGAAGCGGTGCTTTTGTATTCCTTCCCTGTTATCATCATGGAAGAGGAATTTCCGGAGCTGGAGCTGGGGGATGCCGGCGAACTTCTGCAGCCGGAGGTAATCGGCGGCAAGCAGATGGGCGTAGGCTTCGAGAGAAGCCGCAAGGCGGAAGTGCTGTCAAAGGTTTACGGAGACAGATACCTTGCTGAAGAGGAGAAATACGAAGACAGCATCACAGATGAAATCCTGAATCACGGAACGCTTTTTCTTAAGGCGGTTTCATCCATGGGCCTTATATAAATACGAAAAAAGCTTCAGCAGTATCATATGCTGCTGAAGCTTTTCGTTATTTGTCATTTTCACGATACAGATAAGTTGTTAAAGAGCTGCCATCTCTTCGTTTATGGAAGCTTCGCAGGACTTCATTGCATCAAGAGTTCTCTGCTGAAGGTCAGCAAGCTCCCAGCCCAGCATCTCGGCACCCCTGCCGATAACTTCTCTGGAGCAGCCTGCAGCGAAGTTGGCGCTTTTGTACTTCTTCTTGAGGGATTTCAGCTCCATGTCCATAACGGATTTTGATGGACGCATGAGAGCTGCGGCTCCTATTATTCCCGTAAGCTCGTCGCAGGCATAGAGAACCTTCTCCATTTCGTGTTCAGGCTGAATGTCCACACCTGTAAGTCCGTAGCCGTGACTGCAGATGGAGCGAATCATGTCATCACCAACGCCTGCGGCTGCCAGGATTTCAGGAGCTTTGATGCAGTGCTCTTCAGGATATTCCTCGAAATCCACGTCGTGAAGCAGACCCACAAGGCCCCAGTACTCCTCGTCCTCACCGTAGCCAAGCTCTCTGGCAAACCACCTCATTACACCCTCCACCGTCAGACCGTGCTGAATGTGAAAGGCTTCCTTGTTATGTTCCTTAAGAAGCTCCAGAGCTTCATTTCTTGAAATCATTTCCGACATTGATGTCACCTCCATATATTGATTGCTTTTGCAATATTATACCACAAATGGTATAATAACGGAGTATTCAGGAGGAAAGATAGATGAGAAAGCAAGCAAAAACAATAGTTATTTTTCTGGTATTTTCACTGGTTCTGACCTGCCTTTGCGCCTGCGGGAAGGGCGGCTCGGATGAGGAGACTGTTGAGATAACAACGGTGGAGGAGACTCAGGCAAAACAGGATGAGGAGATCTCTGTGTACGAGAAGCTGTACGATGAGTACAGCGGAAAGCTGGAGACGGCGGGCGAGGAATACCTGAAGGAGCTAAAGGGAAAATCCGGTGAGCTCAGCAAGGATGCTCTCTACGATGAAACGGTAAAAATGCAGGATAAGCTCAAGGAAATTTACAACGAGGGTACCGGCGCCATGACCGACGCCACTCTGGAAAGCACCGATGACGACACGGACACATACGAGAAGTACCTAAAAAAGCTGGAAACGAAGTATTCGGACATCTCAAGAGAGCTGACACAGCCTTACAAGGACAGATTCTAGCCGACAAGAAAACACAGGACAATAAGAAAGCCTGCCGCAGATGCGGCAGGCGCTTTTTTTATCAGTCGTTTATTTCTCCAGCAGTCGTTTATAGTAGGATTCCGTCTGGTACAGAGCCGCCACGGGATTGTGGCCCAGAACTCGATCCTTGGTGACAAGAGTTGTGCACAGAGCCTCGGAGTACTTGTAAAACAGACTGTCGTGACCCACGCAAAGGCCCACAACTATATTGAGATCAGTCTCTTTTTCGTTCAGTATTTTTGCCTGAAGAATCGGGTTGCACATGTTTTTTCCCAGGGCGCTGTGGGTCATGTCAAGCCCCACGGCAATCTTAGGAACAGCCCCCACCTTGCAGGCGACACCGTAAACCTCGAAGCCCTTGTTCCGCAGGATTTTTCCCGCCACGGCAGCCTCTCTCATAAGGCCGACGCAAGTGGCGATTCCAAGCCGTCTGGCACCGATTTTCCCGGCGAATTCCGCAATTTCCTCAATGCGGGTCATTTTGCAGTAGTTTTCGCACTCCACCTCTGCCGCCGCGATGGTTACTCTGTTATTCTCTTCGTCATCCAAATACAGATCTATCGCCTCGTCAAAGGAGGCGCCCTCAAGGGCACCCTCCATCAGTGCAGCTGTTGGACAGAATTCCGGGTAAAGACCCTCATCCGTGTTGCAGCTCTTCAGCCTGCAGTCAATGCAGCTGAAACAGTTGTTATCGTTACTCATCCTGTTACCTGTCTCGTTACTCATGTGCTATTGCTTGTTTGTTTTCTCCTGAAGCTTCAGTTTAATGTCACGGCTCTGGCCGTCCCTCACTATTGTGAAGGTGAGAGTATCGCCGACCTTGTGGGCGGTGACCGCCGCAGAAACATCATTTATTGAAGATACCGTATTGCCGTCAATGGCGTAGACAATGTCTCCCGCTGAGAAGCCAGCGGCCTTGGCGACAGCTGTATCTACGGAGTAAATGTAGACAGTGCCCGAATCCATGCCGAACCACGAGTCGAAGCCGCTGCTGCCCTCTGTATAAGTCATGCCTGTCCATGGCTGACCCTTAACGTAGCCGTTTTTCATGAGCTGCTGGGCAACATCTGCCGCCACATTCACAGGAATCGCGAAGCCGAGGCCCTCCACATCACTGCCGGAGGATTTGGCAACAACAAGACCTATGAGCTGACCGTCCTCGTTAAACAGACCCCCTCCGGAATTGCCCGGGTTGATGGAACTGTCCGTCTGGAGCAGATGCATTGTCTTGCCGTCAAGAACAAGAGCTCTATCCTTGGCGCTGATGATTCCTGCCGTAACAGTTCCTCCCAACTCGCCCAGTGGATTTCCTATGGCAACTGCCAGATCTCCAACCTGAAGATTGTCGCTGTTTCCGTAGGTTACAGGCTTCAGGTTCGATGCATCAATCTTCAGAACAGCCACGTCGTTGGCAGAATCCGCCCCCACCACAACGGCATCGTAGGACTTCTCGTCGGTGGTTGTGACGGTAATCTTGCGAGCTCCTTCAATGACGTGATTGTTTGTCATGATGTAGCCGTCCTTCGTTATTATAACACCGCTGCCGGCACCCTGGGTTACATAGTTGGAGAGCCAGCTGTCGCCGGAGACGCTCTCCGTTGTGATTTCCACCACGCTGTTCTTTGCTGCCTCGTTGATCTCAGCAACTGACATGTTCGCCCCCGTAGGCTCCTGAAGACTGTATCCGTCGCTGCTTACCGACCCTGCGGTATCCGTTGCTGCCGGTGCATTGTCCAGCTTCTGAAGGAGCAGCGAGCCTCCCATACCGCAAAGGCAGGAGAGCACCATGCATACTGCAATCAGAAGAGCCAGTCCTTTTCTCGTCAGCACTACAGGGCGGCTTTTCCTGCGACCTCTGCCAGCTCTGCCAGTGAACTCAGCGCCTGACCCCTGCTGGCAAGAGCCGATGTTATCTGAGAAACCTTCCTCTTCTCCAAGATCACGTCTGGCAGGTCTCGGCCGGCCGCTGCCCCAGGCAGCGGAGTACTCTTCGCTGTCATTCCGCTTCTGCTGAACCGCTGCTTTCGCAGGAGCTCCTTCATCTGCTGCCTGGAGGTTATCCTGCAGGTTTTCTCCATCTGACTCCGGACAATTGCTGTCTCTGAGTATGAAGTTTGGTTCATAGTTGTCATTGTTTCTGTCCATTTTCTCTTTCTTACCTTAAATAATTCCATAATATGCTTATCCCCTCTTGGCCTTAATATACATCTCCAATATGAAGATTTTGTGTCGAAAAGGAATATGTTTGGTATTTAATAATAGTCGATGCTATGGTAGAATATCAACGTTATGAGCAAAGCAATAATAGCAATAGACAAAAGCAGATCATTCAGAGTATATCTGACAATAACAACCGATATGGTGCAGACAGCAGCCCGTATTCACGACACCACGCCGCTGGGTTCTGCCGGTCTGGGAAGGGTTCTCACGGCAGCAGGCCTTATGGGAATCATGATGAAGAACCCGGAGGACAAGCTCACTGTGAACTTCAAGGGAGACGGGCCTGCGGGACAGATTCTCGCCACAGCCTACGGAACAGGCAAGGTTAAGGGCTACATTTCCAACCCTTCCGTTGACCTGCCTTTGACCCCTGAGGGCAAGCTGGATGTGGGCGGCTCCCTGGGCATAGGAGAGCTTTCCGTGATAAGAGATATCGGACTGAAGGAACCCTACATGGGGACAATCGCCCTTGTAACCGGTGAGATAGCAGATGATCTGACTGCATATTTTTATATTTCCGAGCAGCAGAACACCTCTGTTGCCCTGGGAGTGAAGGTTGAGAAGGACTACTCAATCGGTGCGGCAGGAGGAATGATTATTCAGATGCTGCCGGATGCCGAGGAGGGGGCAATAGATGCTCTGGAGAAGATGATTGCCCAGATGCCGCCACTTACCACTCTTATCGACAGGGTGAAGGAGAAGGGGGCAGGCCTTTCGGAAAACGGCCTTGTGAGCTCTTTGCTTGATGAAATATTCTCGGGTCTTCCGGCAGATGTGAGGTACACATATGCACCGGAGATTCTTGACGAGAGGGAGATATCCTGGGAGTGCGACTGCAGCAGAGAGAGGATTGAACAGGCTCTCATGACAATCGGCAGGAAGGATCTTCAGGAGATAATAGAAGAAGACGGCAAGGCTGAGCTGCAGTGTCAGTTCTGCCTTAAGAAATACAATTTCGATAAAGGGGAATTGGAGGAAATACTGGAAAACATATGAAAGAGGTAATGGTAAGAATCAAGAGCATGCAGGTGAGCAGAGAGGCAGGCAGCGACGAGATGGAGTTTGTAACCGAGGCGAAGCTGTACAAGCGCAACGGAGCTCTTTACCTGCTGTATGAGGAAAGCGAGTTCAGCGGCATGCCCGGCTGCAGGACAAGGCTGCGCCTGAGGGACGATGAGGTTCAGATGAAGCGTTTCGGTGAGGGCGCAGGCATCGGAAATGAGCTCAGGTTCAAGAAGGGCTCCAGATATACCGGTCTATATGAAACTCCATTCGGACCGATTGAAATGGAGGTTCTCACCAACGATGTGGCGAGCACCATTTCCGAAGAGGGCACAGGACAGGTGGATATCGATTACGAGGTAAGCCTCAAGGGCCTTCTGGAGGGAAGAAACAGAATGAACATAACGCTCATGTAAGGAGGCGCAGATGAACAGAAGATTCACAAAGATAGTAGCATTAGTATTAGCGGCCATTATGGTTATCACCACCTTTTCAATGGCCGTTGTTTATATACTGTAGTTTTTTGACTTGTTGATGATGGAGGAAAGATGAAAACAGGTTTCAGTGCAGAGAAGTACATTGAAGAACAGTCGAAGTATATCCTGGAGAGGATAAACAGCGGCGGGGGAGAGAGACTGTATCTGGAATTCGGCGGCAAGCTGGTTCAGGACAAGCATGCCATGAGAGTTCTCCCGGGGTTTGACGAGAACGCCAAGATAAAGCTCCTTGAGAAGATGAAGGATCAGGCGGAAATCATAATATGTGTCTACTCCGGGGACATAACAACCAACAAGACCAGGGCCGATTTCGGCATCACATATGACCTGGAGGTTCTCAGGCTCATCGACATGTTCAGAAAGTACAGCCTGGAAATCAACAGCGTGGTTGTAACCAGATATGAGAAGAACTCTCCTGCAGTGGACAAGTTCATCAACAAGCTGGAGCAGAGGGGCATTAAGACCTACAAGCACTTCTACACGAAGGGCTACCCTACAGATGTTGAGACCATCGTAAGCGAGGAAGGCTACGGTGCGAATCCGTACATTCAGGTGACGAAGCCCCTGGTGGTTGTTACAGCTCCGGGAGGGGGAAGCGGCAAGCTGGCAACATGCCTTTCCCAGCTGTATCACGAAAATCTGAGAGGAAACAAGGTGAGATATGCCAAGTTTGAAACCTTCCCGATCTGGAACCTGCCTTTGAAGCATCCTGTAAATGTTGCCTATGAGGCGGCAACGGCGGATCTTAAGGATGTAAACATGATTGACTCCTTCCATCTGGAGGCCTACGGGGTCAAGGCGGTAAACTACAACAGAGACCTGGAGGTGTTTCCTGTAGTCAAGAGAATCATCGAGAAGATTACAGGTGCCGAGGCCGAATATAAGTCCCCGACGGACATGGGGGTAAACAGAGTGGGCTTTGCCATTACCGATGATGAGGTGTGCAGAGAGGCGGCCCTTCAGGAAATAATAAGAAGATACATTATCGCGGAATGCGATTTCAAAAAAGGCAGAATCGGCGCAGATGTGCTGGAGAGAGCCAAGCTGCTGATGGATGAGATGGACCTTAAAGTTACAGATAGACCTGTGGTGCTCCCTGCAAGGCAGTATGCTGAAACAAAAAGACAGGAAAGCGACAGGTATGCCAATGTAGTTGTGGCGGCACTGGAGCTTCCTGACGGAAGAATCATTACAGGCAGAAGCTCCCGCAGAATGGTTGCTGCTGCGGCGGTTATTCTCAATGCGGTTAAAGAGCTTACGGGAATGTCGGATGAGCTTCACCTGATTTCACCGAGCATTCTGGAGAGCATTCAGAACCTGAAGGTTGATGTGCTCCAGGCGGAGAAGACCTCTCTTAACTGTGAGGAGGTTCTCACGGCGCTGACCATGTCCGCAGCCACAAACCCCGCTGCAGAGGTGGCTCTCAGCAAACTGACCTGCCTCAGGGGCTGCTGCGCTCACTGCACGGCAATTCTGTCCGACAAGGACGAGAAGACTCTCAAGGCAATGGGAATCGATGTTACAAGCGACCCTGAATACATAACAAACAACTTATATTACAGCTAATTATCAGGCAAGAGACAGATGTACGGGAAATATTTTGTATTGTTTGCAATCCTCTTTACCGGCTGGTTTCTGAGGAAAATAAATTTCATAGACGATAAGATGAACCACAGCATGAACAAGCTTATCGTCTATTTCGCGTACCCGTGTCTGATTGTCCATAACATAGGAAATGTAGACATGACAGGCAGGCTGGTGCTGGACTTTCTCATAGGTTTCGGAATAAGCCTGGCCTGCTTCTTCATATACGGAGCCATAACCTTCGGTTATGCAAAGGCAAGAAAGTTTCCGTCCGACTGCTCAAATGTGGCGGAGTTTGCAATGGCCACTCCAAACAACGGGTTCATGGGATTCCCTGTGTCGCTTATATTCTTCGGGGAGAAGGGGCTGTTTCTCATGCTGGCACACAATGCCGCAATGAACTTCTTCATTTTTACCTACGGCACAAACCTTCTGAACAGAAACAACCCGGAGAGGCGCAAGCCTACAATACGGAATGTGATAAGGGCTACATTCAAGTTCCTGTTGAATCCGAACATTCTGGCGCTGTTTATTGGTTTTGCATTGAGCCTGCTGGGGGGCATTCTCCCCGAGGCTGTTGATGAGTACCTGCTTTATATAGGAAACGTGTCCACGCCTATGGCCATGATTTTCATAGGCTCATCCCTGGCAACAGCAGATCTCAGGAAGGTGTTCACAACGAAGCTTGTCATTGAAGCTTCAATCGTGAAGCTGCTGGTGCTTCCCCTTGTGACAATCGGGCTTGTTTATTTCCTGCCGGTGGCCCCCCTTATCAAGAGCATTGTGGTGCTGGGAATAGCCTTCCCTACTGCGGCAACGGTATCAATGCTGGCGGAACAGGAGAACCAGTCGGCGCTCACGGCTAGTCAGATTCTGGTGCTTTCCACCATTGCGTCAATCGTAACGGTGCCTGCATCGGTGAATCTCATAAATCTGCTGTTCTAAAGCTGTTATAGATGGGAACAGGCCCGGGAGCGGGCGGGGTATTACGGGAGAAAGTGGCGCGTTACTGCGCCGGAGGATAACAAATGAGAATAAAGATAATAACAGAGAAAACAGGAATAGAAAAAAGCGAAATACTGGCTTTGCGGGGTGAGGCCGGAAGGGCTCTTGACAGGCTCTGGTCGGGAAGTGAGCCAATGACCGGCTGGGTTCAGGCTCCAATGTCCTCCAGGGGAGAGCTGCTGGAGCGGGTGCTGGCGATTTCCGATATTATCCGGAATGAAGCGGAGCTGCTGGTGGTTCTGGGAATAGGAGGCTCGTATCTCGGTGCAAAGGCAGCAATAGAGGCTCTGCCGAAATTCGAGAGGGGAATCCCGGTGAGATTTCTGGGCTTTAACCTCTGCAGCGATTACTACCTGGAGACTCTTGAGGAAATAAAAAACAAGAAAACGATGGTGTGCGTTGTATCTAAGTCGGGAAATACCATGGAGGTTCGCACAGCCCTTGAGATAATAAAGCCTGTGCTTGAAGAGAAGTACGGCAGTGCCGAAGCGGCAGCCCGGCGGATTCTGGCAATTACCGATGCCAAGGATGGCTCCCTGAGGGAAGAGGCTGAGGAGATGGGATACACCACTTTGGAAATTCCCCGGGACATCGGCGGCAGGTATTCGGTGCTGACTGCGGCGGGACTGCTTCCTATGGCTGTCAGCGGCATTGATATCAGGGAGGTGCTGGATGGTGCGGCAGATTGCGCCAATTCCCCTGAGTGGGACGGGGATGCAGTTGACTATGCCATTTCGAGGTTTCTCCTCCAGGAGAAGGGCAAGGAGGTTGAGCTTATAGAGCTTTGCCATTCCAGACTTAATTATCTTGGGGAATGGATGAAGCAGCTCTACGGTGAGAGCGAGGGCAAAAACGGAGGAGGGCTGATGCCTTCAACCCTTGTGTTCTCCACGGATTTGCATTCCATGGGTCAGTACCTGCAGCAGGGAAGACAGATTTTCATGGAAACGATGGTTATTGTTGATAAGCCGGTGAGAGATATTCCGATTCCGGCAGGTCCTCAGGCGGGAAAGACTGTAAGGGATCTTTCAGCCGCAATGGTTTCGGGAGTTGTGAAGGCTCACAGAACCATCGGAATTCCTGTGGTTGAAATACATCTGCCGGTTCTGGACGCCTATGAGTACGGTCAGCTTCTGTATTTTCTGGAAACAACCTGTGCCATAACTGCCATGCTCAGCGGAGTGAACCCCTTCGATCAGCCGGGGGTGGAAAGCTACAAGGCGGAAATGCACAAGCTGCTGGATTAAAACCCGCTGCATAGGAGACTGACAAAAAAACAACAAGGTTTTTGCGGCGATTAACCCCTGGTAAGCCCTGATGTGTTGTTAAAAATTAAACGTTCTCCCCAAAGCCTTTACATTTCAACGGTTTTGGGTTATAATGAATTGAAATTTTAAAAGTTAATTGTTTAACAATCTCAAAAAAGATTGAATTAAGGAGGATATTTAACATGGCAATTAAGACAATTGGTGTACTCGGTTCAGGTACAATGGGCGCCGGAATCATGCAGGTTTGTGCTCTGGCAGGCTACAATGTAGTTCAGAGATCAAGAAGACAGACTTCTGTAGACGGCGGCAGAGCAACTGTAGAAAAGAAACTTGCTAAGCTGGTTGCAAAGGAAAAGCTGACTCAGGAAGATATGGATGCTGCAATGGCAAGAATCTCCGGATCAACTGACCTTGAAATCATGAAGGACGCAGACTTCATCATCGAAGCAGCAACTGAAGACATGGAAGCCAAGAAGGCTCTCTTCAAGGATCTGGACGAGCTCTGCAAGCCTGAATGCATCATTGCTACAAATACATCAGCCCTTTCAATTACAGAAATCGCTGCAGCAACAGGCAGACCTGACAAGATTATCGGAATGCACTTCTTCAATCCTGTTCCGGCAATGAAGCTGGTTGAAGTTGTTAAGGGACTGGCTACTTCAGAAGAAACAAGAGAAGTCGTTCTGGGTCTCTGCGCAGATTTCAAGAAGACTCCTGTTGATGTAGAAGAAGCTCCTGGATTCGTAGTAAACAGAATTCTGATTCCTATGATCAATGAAGCAATCGGCATCCTGGCAGACGGCGTTGCTGATGCAGAAGGCATCGACACTGCAATGAAGCTTGGTGCCAACCACCCAATGGGACCTCTCGCTCTGGGAGACCTCATCGGACTGGATGTTTGCCTGGCAATCATGGAAACTCTCTACAGAGAATTCGGCGACACTAAGTACAGACCTCACCCACTTCTCAGAAAGATGGTAAGAGCAAACAAGCTAGGAATGAAGACAGGCGTAGGCTTCTTCGATTACAGCAAATAAGAACTGCATGCACAGTTTTGTACAGCAGCACGGGGCTTCATATGAAGCCCCGTTTTTTTATGTTGATGGATAGCCCCTGGCTACGGTCCCGGCCTTTCGGGTACGGTTCAGCCTGCCCTTTTTCATTGCAATCCTAAGACCCTGAGAGTATAATTGGAGCGGGGTATTGCAAATCTAAATAATGAAGAGATCATTTCTACTGACTATCATGGCATTACTGCCGAATTTCCAGACAGATATCGAAAGGATTATTTTAATATGTGGAAAACAATGAATGAGGCCACACTGTCTTCAAAGAAGGTGGGGGAACTCAGAGAAATCGCTAAGACCTTCGGGCTTAAAGGCTATGAGAAAATGAGGAAGGCCGAGCTTATTGAGGCGCTTAAAACAGAGGGCGAAGCTGAGCAGGATGCACCCGAAAAGAAGGAACAGTCAACAGAGGCGGCAGATACAGAGACCTCCGGAGCAGAGGAATCAAAGGCGGAGTCATCCGGAACAGAGTCCCGGGAGGAGTCCGAAAAGAAGCGGGGCACCAGAGTGGCCAAGGGGGACAAGGTGCCGGAGCAGGTGGTACCGGACAGAGATGACAGATACGAGGCAGAGGGCATTCTGGACCTGGCAGAGGATGGATTCGGATTCCTGAGATTCAACAACTTCCTCACCAGTGACAAGGATATATATGTTGCCCCTGCTCAGATAAGAAGATTCAATCTGAAGACGGGGGACAAGGTAAAAGGAATATGCAGACCGCCGAAGGGCGATGCCAGATTCGGAGCGCTTCTGTATGTGATAAGCGTAAATGACGAGGAGCCGGGTGCGGCAATCAGAAGGCCGGATTTCAGCACCCTGACACCGATTTTCCCGAATGAGAAGCTGGTGATGGAGGACGGCAGACAGGAGCTGTCCCTCAGGGTAATAGATCTGATAGCACCAATAGGCAAAGGTCAGAGAGGTCTGATTGTAGCGCCGCCGAAGGCAGGTAAGACAGTGCTGCTTAAGAAAATAGCCAACAGCATCGAGAAGCATTATCCGGAGGTGGAAATGATTGTGCTGCTGGTGGATGAAAGACCTGAAGAAGTTACGGATTTCAAGAGAAGTCTGCTGAATGAAAAGAGCGAAGTAATTTATTCCACCTTTGACGAGCTTCCAGCCCACCATGTGAAGGTGGCGGAAATGGTATACGGAAGGGCCCAGCGCCTTGCGGAACAGGGCAAGGATGTTGTGGTTCTGCTGGACAGTATAACAAGACTTGCCAGAGCATATAACCTGGTGGTTCCTCCGTCGGGAAAGACTCTGAGCGGAGGTTTTGACCCGGGGGCACTCCACAAGCCAAAAAAATTTTTCGGCGCGGCCAGGAAGCTGGAGGAGGGAGGCAGCATTACGATTCTGGCAACTGCCCTGGTTGAAACAGGCAGCAGAATGGACGACCTCATATACGAAGAATTCAAGGGAACGGGCAACATGGAACTGTTCCTGGACAGAAAGCTTTCGGAGAAGAGAATATTCCCTGCAATCGATCTGGCCAAGTCAGGAACGAGAAGGGAAGAGCTGCTCATGAACCAGCACGAAATGCAGGCGGTATGGGCAATGAGAAGAGCCCTTGGAAACAGAGAAAATGCAGAGGTAACCGAGGCGATTCTCGACAACCTTCAGATGACAAAGGACAACGCGACCTTCATAGATGTAATACAGAAAACCAGGCTGAAGTAGATTGACCGGCAGATTCGCCGAACCGGATGTCCTGGGAATATAGGAAAACAGACAAAAGGAATCGTATAATGGATTTAAAGAAAATATTCATCAAGGATGCATGTCCCACCAAGATGGGCGGCCAGGCCGTAATGGAAGGCATCATGATGAAAGGGAACAGGAAGACCGCCCTGGCGGTTAGAGTTCCCGGAGGAAACATAGAAATAGAAACAAAGAAAACGAAGACCTACGGGAAGTGGATGAAAATTCCCCTTCTCAGAGGCGTTATTGCCTTTGCGGATTCCCTGGTATATGGGTGCAAAACCCTTATGGACTCCGCGAATGTCCTTGAGGAATACGACGATGAGGAGTACGAAGCATCAAGATTCGAACAGTGGATTGAGAAAAAATTCGGAAGCCAGGCCCTGTGGCACTTCCTGGTTTACAGCTCCGTGGCAATAGCCCTGGCGTTTTCAATCGGAGTGTTCATACTGCTGCCAACATGGGTGGCATCTCTGGCGAAGCTTGTGACAGAGAGCGTGATCTGGATCAACCTTGTGGAGGGGATTCTGCGAATAGCCCTTTTCATACTATATGTATGGGGAATATCCCATATGCCCGATATCAAAAGGGTGTTCATGTATCACGGAGCTGAACACAAGACCATTCACACCTTCGAGAATCTGCCGCGCAAAGGCAACGGATCCGACGGGGATGGAGAATCTGAACCGGACCTCTCCCGACTGACGGTGGAGGCCTGCAGGGAATACCCTACCCTGCACCCGCGGTGCGGAACCAGCTTCCTCATGTTCGTGTTCATTATTGCCTTTGCATGTCACGTGCTGCTGGGGTGGCCGGTGCTTTGGCTGAGAATAGTAACGCGACTGCTTCTTCTGCCTGTTATTGCGGGACTTTCCTATGAGCTGCTGAAATGGGCGGGAAGGAGCGATAACTGGCTGGTTAAGATACTGAGCATGCCGGGGCTGTGGCTGCAGAAGATAACCACATCGGAACCGGATGACGATATGCTTGAGGTGGCAATTGAAGCGGTGAAGGCTGTTTGCGACAGCACTCCGCCGAGGAAGTATACGGTGAGAAAGACAGAGGGCTGGCCGGAGAATCGTTTTGAGTATCCCCATGTATGGGATCTGCCCGGCAGCAGGCAGGAAAGAAAGAGCAGTAATGAAGACTAGAATAATGGTAAAAGAAGGAGAGTACAGGCTCACTAAGGCGGGGGTGATGGACGCCAGAATAGACGCCGAGGAGCTGTACTGCTTCATGAATAAATGCGATAAAGTGATACTCTTCCTGAAGAAGGAGGAGGAAGTGGACAAGGAGACAGAGGAAAGATATTTTGAGCTAATCGAGAGAAGAGCATCGCGAATTCCTCTGCAGCACATCACCGGCGTACAGGAATTCATGGGATTTCAGTTCAAGGTGGGACCTGATGTTCTTATTCCCAGACAGGATACGGAGACCCTTGTAGAGGAGGCAGCCTCAACAATCCGTGAAATGGGCAAAGACGTAGAGAAGAAACCTCTGCTGTCCAGGCTGAGAAAGAGCGAGGACATTAAGGTGCTGGATCTCTGCTGCGGCAGCGGAGCCATAGGAATATCCCTCAGCAAGATATGCAGCGACATATCGGTTACGGCAGCTGACATAAGCCTGCCGGCGCTGCAGCTGGCTGCGGAAAACGCCGCAGCTCTGCGGACGGATGTGGAGTTCCTGCAGGGGGATCTGTTTGAAGCTATAGCTCAGGGCAAAAGGATACTGCCCGGAGGCAGAACCGGCCGGGGCCGGGGTACGAAAACGAGAGATTTCGACATGATAGTCAGCAACCCTCCATACATCAGAACAAATTCAATCGCAGTGCTTCAGGAAGAGGTAAAGGCCCACGAGCCGCTGACGGCACTGGATGGCGGCAGGGACGGACTCGATTTTTACAGGAGAATAGTGGACCGGGCATGGCACTGGCTCAAAAAAGACGGATGGCTCCTGATGGAAATTGGGTACGATCAGGGTGAAGATCTGAGAAAGATCATCAAGGATAACGGCAACTACACCCCGGCGCAGGTAATAAAAGACCTGCCCGGAAAGGACAGGGTGGTTAAGTGCCGCAAGAAGTAGCCCCGTTCCGGGGGCAGAGCCTATGGTATGTTGAGCTTGCCGTGCTGACGATGGGGCTGCTGCTCATGATACAGCCCGCAGGTTCCGGAGAACACGTGGGAAACAACGGCGGTGATGGCGAAGTAGATAATCGACTCGCCGCTGAAGCAGATGGCTTCACAGCCCAGAACGCCGATGGCAACGGGGGCGTTTGTAACCGAGGCCAGGGCGCCCACGAAGCCGATTGCCGCCGCCAGGGTAGGGTCAAGCCCGATCAGGCAGCCAAGAGCGAAGCAGGCGGTTGAACCGACAAAAATCGTTGGGGATATTTCGCCGCCTCTGATTCCGCAGCCAAGGGTAAGGCAGGTGAGAATCAGCTTCCACAGGAAGGCGTTCATGGCGCTTTCCCCGGTGAAGGCAGAATCAACATAGACAAAGCCAATACCATTGTAATCGTAAACTCCAATCATGAGAGTAAGGCAAATCACAAGTCCGGTGCCCACAAGCACCCGGACTGTTTTGTTTTTTATCAGCTCGAAGCCCTTGACGGAAACAAGGCGGCTGTAGCAAAAAAGCCTGCCTGCCAGAGTTCCTGCAAAGGCAACGAGAACTACCTTAAGGAGAACTTCCCAGTTCAGACCTGAGGATACCAGGCTGGCCATGGCGGCAGAGTCGGACACCATGCCGGGACTGGTGAGCCCTCCTGTCAGATTAAAATGAAAATCAACATATGGAACCTTCGCCAGACTGGCAATACCCCAGGTGATGAAGCTTGACAGGGCGGCAGGAATTATTGTAAACAGCTTTGACCGGTTAAGAACAAGAACCTCGAAACCGAAGATGGCACCGGCAAGGGGCATGTTCAGGGTTGCGGTGAAGCCGGCTGCCATTCCGCAGGCAAGGGGTACATGACGCAGCTCGGGATTCGTGAAAAGACCTCCGAAGGAGCGGCGGGCCAGGAAGCAGGCGATTGTTCCCCCAAGCTGCAGAGCGGCTCCCACCCTGCCCACAGAGCCTCCGAAGAGATAAGCCAGGCAGGTGCTGACAAAAATCAGGGGAGCAAGCCACAGTGAGACCCTGTCATCGGGACCCTCCCGGTTCAGCACCGGGTCGCCGTGAAGATATCTGAACAGGGCGTCGGTGCACAGATCCTCGCCCCTTCTGAAATAATCATATAGAAAAACAACAAAAACTCCGGCAAAGGGTAGCCCGAACAAAAGCATTGTGTGACTGTGGAAGGTGATGTCTGCCAGAGATGTGGCCCATGTGAAGGCAACGCATACGGAGCCGCAGACAAGACCGCAGAGGATGCCGCAGAGGATCATCCTCAGGTGCAGCGGAAACGGCGGCCTGTCTGCCTTTGCAGGAGTATGAGTGTTTGTGTTACTGGTGTCAATATCGGTTTTCATCGCGAGGACAGTATAACACATTTGTGGTACAATATAATCATGAAAAGAGGAATAATTATTTTACTGCTGACGGCGGCAATCTGGGGGTTCAGTCTAGTTGCCCAGAAAGCGGGGATGGATGTTCTGGGTCCATGGAGCTTCACTGGGATACGATGCACTCTGGCAGGATTAAGTCTGCTGCCGCTGGCAGTCTATCTTGACAAAAAAAGAAAGCGGGAAGAGCCGGATTATGATGCAAAGGCAGACACTGTTAAAGTAATCAAACCGGCATTTTTGTGCTTCATATTTCTTGAGGGAACAACTATGTTTCAGCAGATAGGGCTCCAGTGGACAGGAGTGGGAAAGGGCGCCTTCATTACGGCATTCTACATTTTCCTGACGCCCCTCTTCGGTCTTTTCCTGAAGCAGAAGGTTTCGGGAAGGCTCTGGGCTGCCGTTGTTATCTCCATGGCGGGGCTGTTTCTGATTACCATGACAGGTCCCGTAAGCAGCGGCGACATGGGAATCAACATGGGGGATTTCCTGATGTTTATGGCGGCCTTTGCATATGCGGGATACATTCACGCGGTGGACAGAGCGGGAGCCTGGAATCTGGCCAAGCTGTCGGGGATGCAGCTTCTGGCAATTGGTTTAACATCCTTTGTGCCCGCGGCGATTCTGGAGCCGGGGGACATCACCTGGTCAAACTGCGTGGGAAGTCTGATACCGATTCTCTATTCGGGAATAGTATCCGCGGCAGGGGGCTTCACCCTCCAGATGGTGGGACAGAAATACGCCAGCCCGGGGGTGGCATCCATTATCCTGAGCTCGGAAACGGTGTTTTCCCTGTTTGCAGGCTGGCTGTTTTTTAATGAGATACTCACACCGGCTGAATACGCCGGATGTTTCGTAATGGTTATTGCAATTGCGCTGGCGGTGGTGCCGGAGAAAAAGAATGAAAAAAGCAGCTGAGAGAGTACGGAGAACAATCAGAGAACATAACCTGATACAGAAGGGTGATCACATAGTAATGGGTCTGTCGGGAGGACCTGATTCCGTGTGCCTGTATCATGTGCTCCTGGGTCTTGCCGGGGAGCTCGAGCTCACCCTTCATCCCGTTCACATCAATCACATGTTCAGACCCGGGGCGGCAGAGCGGGATCAGAAATATGTTGAAGAGCTTTGCGAGAAAATGGGGACGCCCGCCATCAGCATGACGGTGGACTGCAGCAGGATGGCAAGTGAGCTGGGAATGACAAGCGAAGAGGCGGGACGCAAAGCCCGGTACGATGCGTTTTTTGAAGCCGCAGGGAGAATTGAGGAAGAGCCGGGGAGGAGAGTCAGGATTGCCGTGGCACACAACGCGGAGGATCAGGCGGAGACGGTGCTCTTCAGAATTCTCAGGGGAACGGGAACGGACGGCCTGGCGGGAATGGCCTACGAAAGAGAGGAGCGCCGGGGAGACAGAACATATCCCGTAATAAGGCCTCTCCTTGACACCTCAAGAAAGGACATAGAGGAATACTGTGAGACCATGGGGCTGGAGCCGGTAACGGATCACACAAACAATGAGCCGCTTTATGCCAGAAACAGGCTGCGGCTGGAACTCATACCGTATCTCGAAAGGGAATACAACAGCAACATCAAGGACTGTCTCACAAGACTTGGCAGTATCGCGGCGGAGGACAAGGACTACTTCTGGAATGAAACGATACGGGTGATGGAAGCCCTGAGGGTGGAGGAAGGCAGCTGCCGGGAGCAGGGTGTATCAGCAGGGGTTGTACTGGACAGGGCAGGTCTGGCCGCCTGTCATCCTGCCATCAGGCATCGCGTAATGATGAAGGCCTTCGGAGAAACAGGACTCACCAGAGATATTACCGCTGAAAGGCTTGGGGCAGCCGACGAAATAATCATGAAGAAGCAGGGCCCCAAGGTTGTGGAATTCCCCCATGGGTTCAGAATAACCGTGAAGAAGGGAATGGTAATTTTTGAAGGAAGTTCTCTGTAGGTTCGCTGCAGGAACCAAGAGAAAGCATTGAAGAAATATGGTTTTTGTGATAAAATCACATACATATTTTGTTTACATACAACAAAAAACAGGGAGGAATAGAGTTTGAAAAAAAGCAAGTTCGGCAAAAACATTACAATTTATCTCATCATATTTGTGATTGCCCTGGGCTGCTTCTGGTTCTTCAGCGGAGAAGAGGATGCCGGAATGAAGCAGATCAAGACTTCCACAATGGTGAGCCATCTGAAACAGAATGAGGTTGAAAGCATTAACGTAACGGAGACCAAGCTGACAGCACAGCTGACCTCAGGGGAAACCGTGTATTCCTTCGTTAACAGCGTTGTGGACATGACCTTCATATATGAAGAGTACATCATTCCGCAGGTTGACGCAGGAAACCTGAAGCTGGACAGCGATCCGCCTAAGGAAGAGTCCATATGGCTCTCCCTGCTGCCTACCCTTGTGATGATAGGTATCATGGTTGCTTTCTTCGTGTTCATCATGAGACAGAACGGCGGAGGCGGCAAGGCCATGGCCTTCGGAAAGTCAAAGGCAAAGCTGCAGAAGGGGGACGGCAAGCAGGTTACATTCAAGGATGTTGCCGGCCTGAAGGAGGAAAAGGAAGAGCTGGAGGAAATAGTGGATTTCCTGAAGCATCCTGCCAAGTATAACAGTCTCGGAGCACGGATTCCTAAGGGAATACTCCTGGTGGGCCCTCCGGGAACAGGTAAGACATACATTACCAAGGCAACAGCAGGTGAAGCGGGAGTTCCGTTCTTCACCATCAGCGGATCGGAATTCGTGGAAATGTTTGTTGGTGTTGGTGCATCGAGAGTAAGAGACCTCTTCGACCAGGCCAAGAAAAACGCACCGTGCATTATATTTATTGACGAAATTGACGCAGTGGGCCGCAAGAGAGGTGCAGGCCTGGGAGGCGGTCATGATGAGAGAGAGCAGACTCTGAACCAGCTGCTTGTTGAAATGGACGGATTCGCAGAGAACTCCGGCATCATTATAATGGCTGCAACAAACAGACCTGACGTTCTTGACCCTGCACTGCTGAGACCGGGACGCTTCGACAGACAGATTGTCATAGGTGTTCCTGACATAGTGGGAAGAGAAGAAATATTCAAGGTTCATTCCAGAAACAAGCCGCTGGATGATGATGTGGATCCGAAGGTTCTGGCAAGAAGAACACCGGGATTCACCCCTGCGGATATCGAGAACATGCTGAATGAGGCGGCACTTCTGGCTGCACGCCGCAACGGCATGATTATCAGGATGGAGGAAATTGAGGAGGCCATTACCAAGGTAATTGCCGGCCCTGAAAAGAAGAGCAGAGTAATATCAGAGGACGAGAGAAAGCTTACGGCATTCCATGAAGCGGGACATGCCGTGGTTGCCCATGTCCTTCCTAAGACGGATCCTGTTCATCAGATAACAATCATTCCAAGAGGACGCGCCGGCGGATTCACCATGATTCTGCCGAAGGAAGACAAGTATTACGGCACCAGGGAGGAAATGCGCGAGCAGATTATCCACCTGCTGGGCGGCCGTGTGGCAGAGAAGCTCACTCTGGACGACATATCAACGGGCGCATCAAACGATATTCAGAGAGCAACGGATATTGCCAGGGAAATGGTTACAAAGTACGGCTTCAGCGACAAGCTGGGTCCTGTAAACTACAGCAACTCAGATGAAGTGTTCCTGGGCAACCAGATAACCTCAACTAAGGCTTACTCCGAAGAAACAGCAAACGAAATCGACGAGGAAGTTAAGAGAATAGTGGAGGAGGCCTACGATGCAGCCATGACAATTCTCGAGGAGCACAGGGAGCAGCTTACTGCAGTTGCCCAGGGACTTCTGGCCATAGAAACCCTGGACGGCGACCAGTTCGTGGCACTCTTTGACGGCAGCATGACACCTGAGGAGCTGGCTGAAGAGCAGAGAGTAATGCAGGAAGAACGGAAGGCCAAGGACAAGCAGGAGGCAAAGGCAGCCATCAGACAGAGAAAGCTTAAGCAAAAGCAGGAGATGGAGGAGGCCGAAAGAAAGAAGCAGGAAGCCCTAGATGAACTCACTGAAATGATAGAGGAACAGGGGAAGAATGCCAGGTTCAAGCCAAAAGTCATGACCTATAACGATATGACAAACACGGCTGAGCCGGTGGAAAAAGAAGAAGTGAAAGCAGAGGACACGGAGGATGAAGGTAACAGTTAAGGATTGTCTGGAGCTTGAGGGTTTTGCAAATGCTCGAGTTCTGGCAGGAGGAAAGAATCTTGAAGGCGAAGTCAGACAGATTTCTGTTCTCGATGCCTGTCTTCCTGAGGATTATGACCTGATTGATACGGCTGAGACGGAGATTCTGCTGACCGGTTTCATGGGCATCAGAGATGATGCGGAGAAACAGTGCAGCCTCATAAGGGAAATAGCCGAGAAGGGCTGCGCGGCACTGGCGGTATTTTACGGAGAGGACTCGATTGCCCTTGACAGAATTGTTATCGATACTGCTGAAATGGTGGGGGTGCCCCTGATTTCCATGCCGGCTGAAGCCAGATATTCACGAACAATTTCAGAGGTAATGGACAGGGTGCTTTACGGAGAAAACTTCAGCAATTCTCTCATTAACAACACGGTGTTCCACCTTCTGAACTTCGAGAAGCACTCAAGCTTTCAGGATGCAGTAAGAGAGGCTGCAATAAACAATGATTTCCAGATCTTTCTGCTCAGCGAGGACTTTAACCCGGTATTCGGCGTTGAAACAATGCACAGAGTGCCTTTGTCCGATGCCCTGAGAATAGGAAGAGAGAAGACCTTCGATAACGAGAAGGGCAAGGTGTACACTCTGATTGATGTTGAGGGCGCCCTGACCTACTGGGGTCTTGTGAATATAGGAAACGAGAAGTACTACATGCTCATTGTGGACAATGAAGATTCATATACCGCAGGTGAAATCACCAAGCTGGCGGAGATTGTGGAGCTGGCTATGGGCATGTGGAAATACACCCCGGAAAGGGATGCCAGATCGGAGTTCATCAAGGCTCTTATCAGAGGGAACAAGTCTCTGGCCTACACCCTTCAGGACGAGATCAGAATTGAGGGAACCGATATAGTAAGCGTATTTTTCACCAAGGGCATTGAACGGGAGAGAGAAACACAGATTTTCGCAGATTTCGAAAAGAAGACCGACCTGGAGATAATGGACATCAGAGAGGACGACGAAACCTACGGAATGATTCTGAAGACCAGGGACAAGGCGAGAGCCGAGGACTGGCAGACGGATTGCTCCACTCTCTTCGGGAAGCTGAAGGAGGACAAGACAGCCAGAATCTTCCACGTTACAGGCCTTAACGGTCTGGAGGGCGCCGGGGATGCCTACAAGCTCATCGGTGAAAGCTGGACCTTCGTTCAGAACGTGTTCCCATACAAGAGGGTGTTTACCAAGTATGAGCTGACCCTTGTGAACAACTGCATCAACATACAGATTCAGGGAGGCTTCGTCAAGAAGAACTACATGGAGCTTCTGGAACCCTTCAAGGCTCTGGGAGAGCACAAGGGCAAGCAGCTTCTGAAGACTCTGGAAACCTTCGTGCTGGATGCGGGCATGAACAGCGGCAAGACTGCAGAGTTCATGGATATTCACGCCAATACCGTTCAGTACAGGCTCAAGAAAATCAATGAGATGCTGGGAGTGGAAATCACAGGCAACAGGATAATACCGGGGCTTACCATGGCTCTGGCCCTTAAGAGACTGGACAGGGCAGTAAGCTGATTTCTTTGAAAAGGCCGATGCTTTAGCAGAATAGAGAAACAAATATTTGTATACTTTTTGCTTTTTATCAAATACCCTTAACAAGGGGGGTTGTTTTTCTGTATAATTAGCTGTGTTAGAATATGAACGCAGTATTATTAGATAAAAAAGGAGAGACATAATGTATTTCAATTACCTAGACAAAGCAGATCCTGAAGTTGCTGCTTCAATAAAGAGGGAGATTAACCGTCAGGAAACAAAGATTGAAATGATAGCTTCTGAGAACTTCGTTAACTACGAAATCATGGAAGCTGCAGGAAGCGCACTGACAAACAAGTACGCTGAAGGCTATCCGGGCAAGAGATATTACGGCGGATGCGAATTCGTTGACGAGGTTGAACAGCTGGCAATCGACAGAGCCTGCAAGCTCTTCGGTGCAGATCACGCCAACGTTCAGGCTCATTCGGGAGCCAACGCGAATACGGCAGTTTACCAGGCAGTGCTGGAATACGGCGACACAGTTCTTGGCATGGACCTGTCAAACGGCGGACACCTTTCACACGGATCCCCGGTTAACATTTCAGGTAAGTCATATAACTTCGTTGCTTACGGTCTGGGTGAGGACGAAAGAATCGACTATGACAACGTGAGAGATATGGCCAAGCAGCACAAGCCTAAGCTCATCGTAGCCGGTGCATCTGCATACCCTCGCGCCATCGACTTCAAGACCTTCAAGGAAATCGCAGACGAAGTGGGCGCACTCTTCATGGTTGACATGGCTCACATCGCAGGTCTTGTTGCAGCAGGACTCCACGAGAACCCTGTTCCATATGCAGACATTGTAACAACAACAACTCACAAGACCCTCAGAGGACCTAGAGGCGGAATGATTCTCTGCAAGGAAGAGCTGAAGAAGGCAATCAACTCAGCAATCTTCCCGGGACTGCAGGGAGGACCTCTCATGCACATAATCGCTGCTAAGGCAGTATGTCTCCACGAGGCAATGCAGCCTGAATTCAAGGCATATCAGCAGCAGGTTATCGATAACGCCCAGGCACTGGCAGCAGGCATGAACGCCCACGACTTCGAGCTGGTTTCAGGCGGAACAGACAACCACCTCATTCTGGTTAAGCTCCTGAACAAGGATATCTCAGGCAAGAAGGCTGAGAGACTGCTTGACGAGGCAAACATCACAACAAACAAGAATGCCATCCCGAACGACCCTCGTAAGCCTATGGTTACATCAGGTCTGAGAATGGGAACTCCGGCAATGACATCAAGAGGCTTCAAGGAAGAGGATGTGAAGCTGGTAACCGATGCAATCGCACTGGTAATCGACAATCCTGAAGACGAAGCCAAGATGGGAGAAGCAAGAGAAATCGTCAAGTCACTGACTGACAAGTATCCTCTCCACAAGAACTTCCCGTACTAATCGGAGAAATCGGCGGCAAGCTGCCGATATAATGCAAAGGCAAACATCAACAGGCTGTCACCTATAAGGGGACAGCCTGTTTTCATTGCTGCAGATATTCATTCAGCTCCCGGGCTGCTCTTTGCATATTTGCAAAGACAGTCTTTTTTATTTCATCTGCCGGCTGTGAGAAATCCAGGGGGCCTGCTTCGAAGCACTTGATAATACCAAGGTCCTTAAGCTCCTGTGGATCAGCCTTGGCTGTTCCGGCCAGAAGGATTACAGGAACTCCGGCCTCACGTGCCCGCTTGCAGATTCCGGAAACGGCCTTGCCTCCCAGGCTCTGGGAGTCGAAGCGGCCTTCACCTGTAATAACAAGGTCGGCATCCCACAAAAGATCGTCGAAGTTGATTGTGTCCAAAAGCAGTTCAATACCTCTTTCAAGCCTGCCTCCAAGAAGGGCCCGAATGCCGAAGCCCATACCTCCTGCGGCGCCGCTTCCCGGAAGCTTTGCAAGCTTCATTGCGGATCCCCGGCCGGGAACCATGTTCCCTACAGAATTGAGGGTGACTCCTGTAACCGTTCCAATCACTGAATCATCGCCTATTATCGATACTAAATTGGCAAGGCCGGCTTCAAGTATGTCCACTTCTTCAGGGGAGGCTCCCTTCTGAGGAGCGAACACATGGGCAGCACCCTCAGGGCCAAGAAGGGGATTGGTGACATCACACATTCCCACGATATCGATTCCGGATCTGAACACATTTGAATTACCTGCAAGAAGCCGGATTGTTTGTGAATTGTCAATAAACGATATCTCCTGCAGGGTTCCCCCGGTGGGGGTGAAGCGGGCTCCGGAGCTGCTGCTGAAGACCGTGCCCAGAGCTGCAGCCATGCCGCAGCCGCCGTCATTGGTGCAGCTTCCCCCAAGGCCGACAATAATTTTGCGGGCTCCCCGGGATATGGCATCCCTGATAAGCATTCCCACTCCGAAGGTGGTGGAGGTCATTACGTAACTGCCCTCCCCGGAGGGGGAGGCATTTACAAAACCTGCCACCTTGGCTGTTTCGATGACAGCCGTGGTTCCTGCCATGAGATATGGCGCGGTGATTTCTTCCCCGGAACAGTTCAGGGCAGGAGCCGATACAAGCCGGACTGAAAGATGGGGCGCCGCTGCCTTTGCATGATAAAAGGCATCCAGGGTGCCCTCTCCCCCGTCTGCTGCCGGTATGGTTATTACGTTGTGTCCTGCAAGGTTCTGCCGGATTATTTCGCACACTTCAAGGGAGGTTAGAGTGCCCTTGAAGGAGTCGGGTATTACGATGATTTTCATAGGTCAATTATACCCCTAAATATAATGTATACAAGGATAATATGGTTGAATTATCAAACAGTTTGGGATATAGTAATCGTGGTGTGATGTCAATGTTCCCCGGGCTTTTGGCGGGGGAGTCACATCGGCTCGAAAGAGTAATAATATCCAAAATACTGATTAGGAGGACGTAACTAATGACAAAACTTGAACAGCTCCTCGAGAAGAAAGAACATCTCAGATTAGGTGGAGGAGAGAAGAGAATCGAGTCACAGCACGCTAAGGGCAAGCTTACCGCACGTGAGAGACTTGACATCCTGTTCGATGAAGGCTCATTCGTAGAAATCGACACATTTGTTAAGAGCAGATGCCCGTTCTACGGAATGCCTGAAAAGGATATGCCTAGTGACGGCGTAGTAACAGGATACGGCCAGATTGATGGCAGACTGGTATTTGCATTTGCACAGGACTTCACAGTTGGTGGAGGAGCACTGGGTGAATACCACGCAGAAAAAATCGTAAAAGTACAGGGAATGGCTCTGAAGATGGGAGCTCCGATTGTTGGTCTGCAGGACTCAGGCGGAGCAAGAATCGAAGAAGGTGTAGCTGCACTGTCAGGCTTCGGTAAGATTTTCCACAACAACACCATTTCATCAGGAGTAATTCCTCAGATTTCCGTAATCATGGGACCGTGTGCAGGAGGAGCAGTATATTCACCGGCAATCACTGACTTCATCTTCATGGTTGACCAGACATCACAGATGTTCATTACGGGACCGAATGTAATCAAGACAGTAACAGGCGAAATAATCACAGCAGAGGCTCTGGGGGGAGCGAGAGCTCACAACAACATTTCCGGCGTTGCACACTTCATGGGCGCAAACGACCAGGAGACGCTGATGTCAGTAAGAGAACTGCTCTCGTACCTGCCTTCAAACAACAAGGAAATGGCCCCTGCTTATGCATGCAATGATGACGTTAACAGACTCATCCCTGAGTTTAACGAAATCATTCCTGAGAACCCTAATAAGGCATATAACATGTATGACATCATCAAGGGAATTGCTGATGAAGGCAAGTACTACGATGTTAATGCAATGTATGCTAAGAACATTATCACATGCTTCATCAGAATGGGCGGTCAGACAGTAGGCGTTATCGCCAACCAGCCGGCTGTAGGTGCAGGATGTCTCGACATCGACGCATCAGACAAGGCAGCAAGATTCGTAAGAAGATGTGATGCATTCAACATTCCTGTTCTTACACTGGAAGACGTACCTGGATTCCTGCCGGGATCAACTCAGGAACACGGCGGAATCATCAGACACGGAGCTAAGCTGCTCTACGCTTACTGCGAGGCAACTGTTCCTAAGGTTACAATGATTCTGAGAAAGGCATACGGCGGTGCTTACATCGCAATGTGCAACAAGGAACTGGGAGCAGATATAGTAATGGCATGGCCGTCGGCACAGATTGCTGTAATGGGCGCTGAAGGTGCTGTAAACATCATGTCATCCGTTAAGGCAGAGCTGAAGACTGCAGAGGATCCTGAGGCTCTGAGAAAGCAGAGAATCGACGAGTACGAAGAACTGTTTAACAACCCTTACTATGCAGCAAGTTTGGGCTATGTTGATGATGTAATCGAGCCTGCAACAGCAAGACAGAGAATCATCAGCGCCTTTGACATGCTTAAGACAAAGAAGGAAACATTGCCGCCTAAGAAGCACGGCAACATTCCGCTCTAGGAGGTGACAGCATGAGTTTAATGGAACAATTCTCGAATCCTGAGCTTATCATAGGTCTGACCTTCGGGCAGAAGATGCTGGCATCAGCAATTACCATGCTTATGGGACTGGGAATCACTTTTACGGTACTGATTCTCATCTGGATATTCATTGTTATCATGGGTAAGGCTCTGGGTGCAACTAAGCCAAAGGAAAAGGCAGCCCCGGCAGCAGCCCCGGCACCTGCAGCAGCGGCAGCTCCTGCACAGGCCCCGGCAGCAGCCTCCGATGATACGCTGGTGGCAGTAATCGCAGCAGCGGTTGCGGCATATACAGGAGCCAACGCAAACAACCTGGTGGTGAAGAAAATACAGAGAGTTTCAGGTGAAAACACTCCTTGGGGTGTATCAGGACTGGAAGACAGACTCGCAACCAGAAAGTTTTAGAGAAAGGAAACGATAGAAATGAAAAAGTACAACATCACTGTAAACGGAACAACATATGCAGTTGAAGTAGAAGATTTAGGCGGAGCACCGGC
>X136_Domestic_Pig__coassemble_38_pt1 | contig 32885 bp, 27 predicted proteins | sample X136_Domestic_Pig__metabat2_low_PE_007 | metagenome-assembled genome bin X136_Domestic_Pig
GCAGAAGGAAGAGCAAAGGAAAGAAGAATGGCAGGTAAGGCAGCAAGGCGTGTAATTCGCATAATAACCGATACAGCGGGCATTCTGGCGCTGATGATACTCCTGGCGGGAGCAGGGTTAATGCTTGCAGATATTCGGCCGGCAATAGTGGTAAGCGGTTCCATGGAGCCGGTGATTCATACAGGCAGTATGGTATTTGTGGATACAAATGAAAGGGATATTGTGGAAAAAGATATAATTGCCTTTGATGCCGGGGGAACAACGGTTACCCACAGAGTAGTGGGGATACGGGAGGATGGATTTGTCACAAAGGGAGATGCAAATGAAAGCAATGACCCGGGAATTGTGGGACAGTCCGATGTTGAGGGCAAGGTGGTAATGTGGATACCGAAAATCGGGTATGCCGCCGCAGCCCTCAGATCCCCGGCGGGGATAATGCTGCTGATTTCTTCAGGTATTGCACTTTTGCTTATGAATTATGCACTGGGCAAGGAGGCCGGAACAGATGGAAAGAATAAAAATACAGCTGGTTCTGACGGTGCTGCTGCTTAACCTGACCTGTTTCATAGGTGTGTTTTTTGTGGGGGCATATCTTACCGATACAAAGCAGGCAGACAATATATATTCAGTTGGTAACAATGAAATTGAAATAGTAGAGGTATACCGGGAGGTGGATGAGATAAAGCCCGGAATGCTGATAAACAAGGATGTGGCTGTGAAAAACACAGGAAAGAACGATTGCCGTGTCAGGGTGCTGGTGCTCTATTCCGACTGTGAAGCCGAAGGTTACTCGACAATAGACTACAACCTGAAGGACTGGCAGCCGGGAGAAGGGGGCTTCTATTACTATTCATCGGTTCTGCCTGCAGGCGCAACCACAGAGAGTCTTTTCACAGAAGTCAAGGTGTCCGATGATGCGGATGCCGAAAGTATAAAGGGGTTTGAGATATATGTTTACGCGGAAAGTATCAATGTGGAAGCGGGCGGTTTTGCTGGCAGCGGCGCTTATGACGGCGCTTGGGGCCTTTGCATGGGTTGTTACGGATGAGTCGGAGGCAGCGGTTAATCCTTCACTGCTGACTTCTCTTCAGCAGTATCCGGGAGTGAAAAAATTTGATTATGCAGCTGAACCTGTACGCGAGAACGTGTCTCCGGATGTGATGGTGGATCCGGAATATGCCATCACCTTCAACAAGACTGAACCGGATGAATACTTCGGAGCTTCAACTGTAACAGCAACAAACAGCGTAACCGGTGAAACGGTCACCGGGCTAAAGCCCAACCAGGGATGTGTAAAGGGTGAATGCGGGTGCATATACCGAAAAATGTTCAGGTACAGGGGAATGGATATTGATGTCAGAACAACCTATCTGGACTGGAACATACAGGCCTCCAGAACCTGCTTTATTGCAGGGGGATTTGCCAGCTACAGATGGAGAAACATGTGGCGTGTTGAAATGAAGCACGAGTTTTTCAAGGCAGGCACAGATACCCCTGTAAATGTTAAGGGCTTTGTAACCTACAACGATCTGGATAATTCCCAGGGCATGTGTTTAGACATTTCTGAGGTTGATGATATCTGGGTGAATTCAGGGGGGACTCAAATAGGCTACAAGAAGTTCAGCAAAGGGCAGGAGGTGCAGCAGAACAACAGCATCACCTGGACGGCTACACGTGATATGGTCTGCATTCAGGCAATGACAAATGAAGATATCCCTTCAAATGCGGACGAGTCTGATTATTCTCCACAGCTGGCGGCGGAAACGGATTTTTCCATGACCTTCAGTACGGATGTGCTTCACACATCTCTGATTGATGATGACACAAGCGGATTAAACATCCTCAGGGTAGCCTCAGTCAAGAAAATACCATCGGCATTTCCCGGGGACAGTTCGGCATGTGTATCAAAAACCGTTTCTGATGATAACAGCTCCGAGGGCGTTTCAAACCGGGTTAGAAGCTGGGAGAACTGGATATACAGAATAAGGGTGAATGTGCCCCCTGAAACTGAAGCGGGCAACAAATATGATTATTTCGCAATCACAGACAGTTTAAATCAAGGTCTGGGAATAGAAGAGATTAAGATATTTTGTGACGGCAGTGATGCCGGCAGTAAGTTCAGGATAACGGAGAATGGAAACAGGGTGACAGCTGCGGCAGTGGATACAGGCAGCAGTGATTTCTACGGTCATGAATACTGTCTTGAGATAAAGGTATCCATGAAATTATCCCGGGATGAGGCACTGGATTCCGGTTTGCTTGGGGAAAACTATGAACTTACGGTTAAGAACAGAGCTGCAGCGGAATATGAAGACGGAAAGGGCAAAACCGATGCAGCCTCCAACGAAACGGAAACAGAGGTGCTCTATGAGAAAGCAGCTGACATAATCATAACAAAGAAAGTCAGAGCGGCGGATTTGTATCCGGATCACGGCAGTGCTGTATTCCTCTTTAACATCAGCGGCAGGACGGTTACCGGAGAAAAGAAGGAGTATAACTGCCGGATTGCAATTGACGACAGCTCAGAAACAGGCAGCGGCTCAGGGGCAAAGGACTATGTCACAGGAACAGTAACCCTCAAGGGAGTAAGAGAGGGGGTCTATACCTGCAGGGAGTACGATGTTCTGAGGTTTAAACCGGAAAGCATAACAGAAATTTCCAAAGGAGAAAAAAAGGGAGATACGGTTGTTTTCACCATTGACAGCACTGAAAGCTGTAAGGCTACCTTCACCAACAGAAAGAAGTTCTGGAGCGATTATTCCCACAACAGCATAGCAGTCAACAGAATAGGGCTGAGATAAAAAGGAACTTCACGCAAGTTCCTTTTTTAGTATTCCATGAACCGGCTATGTGCTATAATGTACTGGTGAAAAAGCGCAAAAAAACAAATATCGGGAGGTAGAGATTTGAGACGAAACAACATTGACATTACTTTTATCATTCTGGTATTGCTTCTGGCAGGTAACTCAATAAGAAGCGGCGCGTTCAGCGATCCCAGGGAGTGGATCCTGGACAAGATACTGCTGCTTCCGGCAATAGTCATCGGGCTTTCCATGCATGAGTTTGCCCATGCTGCAGTGGCATACAAACTGGGGGATAACACACCGAAGCTCCAGGGAAGAGTGACCATAAACCCTATGGCTCATATTGACTGGGTAGGGCTGGTGGCGCTGTTTTTCTGTGGCTTCGGCTGGGGTCAGCCGGTGCAGATAAACCCGTACAATTTCAAAAAGAGACGCAGAGACGAACTTCTGGTGGCGGTGGCGGGAGTTGCAATGAATCTTGTTATTGCGGCTTTGTTCACAGTTGTTGCCAAGCTGGTGCTCATGGCGACGGGCCCAGCCTGGCTGTCGGGGACAACTCTTGGAAGCGGCATATGGGAGATACTGATTTACATCGTTCAGATTAATATAGTTCTCATGATTTTCAATCTGATTCCCGTTCCGCCTCTTGACGGCTTCAACATTATCGCCAACATCTTCGGATTCGCTCAGACGGAAACATACTGGAGAATATACAGATACGGCAACTGGATTCTGGTGGCAATCATCATATTCGGAGTAACGGGATATGTGATATCACCTTGCGTGCAGTTCTTCATGAGCATTTTCTGGAATATCATGCTGTAGCAGGGATTATTCCGGGAAAGGACTCAAGAAGAGCACACACATACACACATATAAAAAATAAGGTACTTTATCAGCAGCTTATTGCATAGACAGGAAAATAATGGGAAGAACAGACTATTTGGACAGATTAAACGACAAACAGAGAGAAGCGGCAATGCACACTGAAGGACCACTTCTTATTCTTGCAGGGGCAGGCAGCGGCAAAACCAGCACAATGACCTGCCGCATTGCATATCTCATAAGAGAGCTGGGGGTGCATCCCTACAACATTCTGGCTGTTACCTTCACAAACAAGGCAGCCAAGGAAATGAGAGACAGGGTGGCTGCACTTATTGGAGAAGGGGTGGATATGTGGCTTCTAACCTTTCATTCAGCCTGCCTGAGAATACTGAGATACCACGCTGAATCCATCGGCTACGGCAGGGACTTTGCAGTATATGACCCTACGGATCAGAAGGCAGTTGTTAAGAACATCTGCAAGGAACTGAACATCGACACGAAAAAATTCGCACCTTCATATTTTCTCGGTATTATTTCAAAGTGCAAGGAGGCCAGAGTCAAGCCCGGTGATTTCTTCAGAGAATACGGCAGCGGCTACAAGGAGGAGATGATTCAGAAGGTTTATGAGAGGTACGAGGAAACACTGAAAAAGAACAACGCCATGGATTTTGACGACCTTCTGTTGAAAACCGTTGAGCTCTTCGAAAGGGACGAAGAGGTGCTGGAGAAATATAGAAACCGATTCAGATACATCATGGTGGACGAGTATCAGGACACCAACATGATTCAGTATGCCTTTGTAAAAATGCTGGCTGAGGGAAGAGACCGGGAGGGGAATCCCCGCAGAAACATCTGTGTGGTTGGCGACGACGACCAGTGCATCTACCAGTGGAGAGGAGCCGACATCAGAAACATTCTGGAGTTCGAGAAGGACTTTCCGGGTGCAAAGACAATAAAACTCGAACAGAACTACAGGTCAACGGCAAACATTCTGGCGGCGGCTCACTCTGTGATTGAACGGAACAGAGGCAGGAAAGCCAAGAAGCTCTGGACCGATGCCGAGGACGGAAACAAGATAGTTTACCAAAGGCTGGATGACGAAAGAGACGAGGCGGGATACATCGCAAGCGAGATAAACAGAATAGGTGGCAGCTACAATGATTTCGCTGTTCTCTACAGAACAAACGCCCAGTCCAGAACCTTCGAGGAAGCTCTCTCAAGAAGAGGCATACCTTACAGGGTACTGGGGGGACTCAGGTACTATGACAGAAAAGAAATAAAAGACATGATGAGCTACATGCGCCTTGTTCAGAACAGGGCGGATGATCTGTCTCTGGTTAGAATAATAAACGAGCCGAAGAGAGGAATCGGCGGCAAAACTCTGGAGAAGCTGCAGCAGCAGGCCAAGGCCGCAGGAAAGAGCCTGTTTGACACACTCCGGGATGAGGAAACCGCGGCAGCACTAAGCGCCAGGGCCTCTGAGGGAGTTAAGACTCTGACAACACTGATAGAATCCTGCAGCATGGAAAAGAACAACATGAAAATATCGGATCTATATGATCTGCTGCTTACAGGTTCAGGTTACATGAAGGCCCTTGAGGACCAGAACACCCTTGAAGCGGAAAGCCGCCTTGAAAACCTGATGGAATTCAAATCGGTAATATACGATTATGAAAAGGACGATCCTAACCTGACACTTGAGGATTTCATGGAGAGAATTGCCCTTCTGTCGGATATAGACAACCACCAGCCTGAGGAAAACGCAGTTGTGCTCATGACTCTTCACAGTGCCAAGGGGCTTGAGTTCCCATATGTATTCATGCCGGGAATGGAGGACGGACTGTTTCCGGGATGGAGAGCCTTCGACAGGGAAGACGGACTGGAGGAGGAGCGGCGCCTTTGCTATGTGGGCATCACAAGAGCCAAGCAAAGATTGTGGATGACAAGCGCTGAAACAAGAACCCTCTACGGCAAGACGGACTACACCAGAGAGTCCCAGTTCCTTAGGGAAATTGACAGGAAGCTTATGGAAGGCGACGGGGTGGTGGAAAAGAAAGACAAAACCCGGGCAGCCTTCAGAGACGGGGCGGCTTCCTCCACGGCCTTTAAACCCTTCGATCAGCTCAAGTATGCCAGACAGGAAACAAAGAAAAAGGCCGCGGCAATCCAGAGGGCGGTCGGGGAAAGCTTCAGCCCGGGAGACAGGGTTTCGCACGATAAATTCGGCGAAGGAACGGTGGTTGAGGCTACGGATAAAACAGTACGGGTTGAATTTGCAGATGAAACGAGAAAGCTTGCTCTCGGGTTCGCACCAATCAAAAAGATATGAAAGAAAGAATAGAACAGCTTGTGAAACTGCTGAACGAGGCGTCAAAGGCCTACTACCAGCAGGACAAGGAAATAATGTCCAACCTGGAGTACGATCGCCTCTATGACGAGCTTCTCCGGCTGGAGAAGGAAAGCGGAATAGTGCTGGCGTCAAGTCCGACGGTTAAGGTGGGCTACCGGGTGGCCGACTATCTGCCGAAGGAAAAACACCCGGCACCCATGCTCTCCCTCGACAAGACTAAAGAAGTCAGCCGGCTGGAGTCGTGGCTGGGCAGCAGGGAGGGGATTCTCTCCTGGAAGCTTGACGGACTCACGGTAGTGCTCACATATGAGGATGGCGCTCTGGCAAAGGCAGTAACCCGCGGCGACGGGATAACAGGTGAAGTAATCACAGCCAATGCGAGGACCTTTCTGAACATCCCCCTGTCCATACCTGAAAAGGGCAGGGTAGTTGTGAGAGGAGAGGCCGTAATTAGCTACAGTGATTTCGAAAGAATTAACAGCGACGGGACATACAAGAATCCCAGAAATCTCTGCAGCGGTTCGGTGCGCCAGCTGAACAGCGAGATAACAGCACAGCGGCAGGTGCGATTCTACGGATTCTCCCTTGCGGAGGGTCCACAGATGGAATTCAGACATGAACAGCTGGAGTGGATGCAGTCCCAGGGGTTTGAAACTGTTGAAGCGGTAATGGTAACAGGCGAGACCCTTGCAAAGGCAGTGGAGGCCTTTGCAGAAAAAATCGAGGACTTTGATATCCCGTCGGACGGACTGGTGCTGGCATTCGATAACATAGAATACGGACGGTCTTTGGGAATGACCGCCAAGTACCCGAGGGATTCCATGGCCTTCAAGTGGGCCGATGAGCTGGCGGAAACGGAGCTTCTGGAGGTTCTGTGGAATGCATCGAGGACGGGGCTCATAAACCCGATTGCCCTGTTCAGTCCCGTTGAGCTTGAGGGGACTACCGTAAGCCGTGCATCTGTTCACAACGTGAGCATCCTGGAGGAACTGGAGCTTGCAATAGGTGACAGAATCAGCGTTTATAAGGCAAACATGATAATACCTCAGATCGCAGAGAATCTCTCAAAGGGGAGCAGTGACGGCGGAAGACGACGCCCTGTAACACCTCCGGACAGATGTCCGGTATGCGGCGGTGAAACGGAGGTCCGCAGCGAAAAGGGCATTAAAACCCTGCACTGCCCAAATCCGGAGTGTCCTGCCAAAATGGTGAAGTCCTTCACCCATTTCGTAAGCAGAAACGCCATGAACATAGAGGGACTGTCGGAGGCGACACTGGAGAAATTCATCGATGAGGCCCTGATAGTGAACTTTGCGGATATTTTCAGAATGGAGAAGCACAGAGACAGGGTTGTTACCATGGATGGCTTCGGTGAGAAATCCTTTGACAACCTTCTGGAGGCAGCCGATAAGGCGAGCCGCACCACACCTCAAAGGCTTCTGTATGCCCTGGGAATTCCGAACATAGGCGTGGCAAATGCCAGGATGATTGCGGCAGCCTGCAGGAACAAATGGCAGGAGATTCAGAATCTGACCTTCGAACAGCTCACCGGGATTGACGGCATAGGCGATGTCATGGCACGGGCCTATGTGGATTACTTTGAAAATCCTGAAAATGTGAAGAAGGTGGAGCAGCTCCTTGAGGTTCTGGAACTTGACGAGTCCTTTGAGGAGGCGGGGGGAAGGCTTCAGGGCAAGACCTTCGTAATAACCGGAAGCCTGAATCACTTCGATAACAGAGATGCCTGCAAGGCGGAAATCCTAAGGCTGGGAGGCAAAACAGCCGGTTCTGTAAGCTCCAGAACCAGCTATCTCATAAATAACGACATAAATTCAAATTCATCAAAGAACAAGAAAGCGAAAGAGCTTAACGTACCGATAATAACTGAAGAACAATTCCTGGAGATGATAAAATGATACTTGAAACAGGCAAACTGGACAGCGAACTGCTGAAGAAAATCGTATTCGAGAAAATAACCTACAGAAACGATCAGGTGAAAATAAGACCGGGGATAGGTGAGGATTGCGCCGTAATGGATTTCGGCGAATATGACTGCATCATGTCAACGGATCCCATTTCCTCTGCCGTCAGCGACATAGGAAAGCTGGCTATCCACATCACCTGCAACGACATAGCTTCAAACGGAGTGCAGCCCCTGGGGATAATGCTGGCATGCATGCTTCCTGAGGGAACAACGGATAAGGATATCGAGCACATCATGGGTCAGGCAGCGGAAACAGCTGCAGCTCTTCAGGTGGAAATAGTTGGGGGACACACGGAGATTACACCGGCGGTGAAACAGCCGGTAATAGTGTCCACTGCCATAGGCAAGTGTCCTGCCGGCGGTTCCCAGACAGGAGGAAACATGGCTCCCGGGGATTACATCATGGTGACCAAGTCGGTAGGTCTTGAGGGAACTGGAATAATCGCATGTGATTATGAGAACCGTCTGAAGGAAGCGGGCTTTGGTGAGGATGAAATAGAAGGGGCGAAGGCGCTCCTTAACTCCGTCAGCGTTGTGGCTGAAGGTGTTGCGGCAGGCAGGGTGGGAACCCACGGCATGCACGACATCACAGAAGGAGGAATTCTGGGGGCAGTCTGGGAAATGTGCCAGATTTCCCACGTGGGAGCAGAGGTCTGGGAGGACAGCATCCCGATTCTGCCTGAAACGGAGAAGATATGCGCCCATTTCGACATTAACCCTCTGAGGCTGATATCCAGCGGTTCCATGGTAATAATCGTACCGAAGGAGAAGAAGGAGGAGATGGAAAAGGCCATGGAAGAGGCCGGTGTACCGGCTTCAGTAATAGGCATCATTCGGGAAGAAAAGGAGGACATATGCCTCATATCCCGTACCGAAACCTGCGGCGTGGAGGGCAAGGGCAGAATTAAGCGAAAGATAGATCCTCCATATGCCGACGAGCTGTACAAGGTTGTAGGAAAGGAATAATTCTGAAAGGAAGAATAAATGTCTAACGGTTTAATGAACCTGGCGCTGCTGCCGGGTGTGATAATCATTATTTACATATTCAGAAAGGACAAGGTTGAGCACGAACCCATTGGTCTCATACTCAAGCTCCTTGCCCTTGGAGCGCTGTCATGCATTCCGGCAGTAATACTGGAAAACCTTGTTACGGCCTTTGGACCGGGATATTCCGAGGGAACTGTGGAATACGCCTTTTTTGAGGCCTTTTGCGTGGCAGCCCTCTGTGAGGAGCTCTGCAAGTACGGGCTTCTGAGGCTGGGCTCATGGAAGAGCAGGCACTTCGACTTCAGATTTGACGCAATAGTGTACGGCGTTTCCGTTGCCGTGGGCTTTGCCCTCCTTGAGAACGTTCTGTATGTTATGGAGGGAGGCCTTCAGGTTGCACTTGTAAGGGCAGTATTGTCGGTGCCTCTTCATGCATTCTGCGGAGTGTTCATGGGAATATTCTACGGAGCCGCCAAGAAATACAGCATCATGGGACAGAGAAAAAAGGTGAGGGCGGCCGCCTGGGGCGGACTGCTGGTTCCCATCCTGATTCACGGAATTTATGATGCTCTGGCATTCCTGGGAACTCTATATGCAGAAATTCTGCTGCTGGCATTTGTGGTTTTCATGTACATAATCGCCATCAGATATGTCAATAAATATGCCAGGGAAGACTGGAGAGCGGGATTTTATACTGCGCCTCTGTCAGATATGCCTCTTGACGGTGAAAATCAAAGATAATATAATTGGAGGGCAACATTAAGATTGCCCTTTGATGATTCCGTATGCATGGTTTGGGTCCTGCGCAATAGGATGCCGTGAACCTTGTCAGGTCCGGAAGGAAGCAGCAATAAGCGGAAGTTTCTATGTGCCGCAGATTCGCCTTCTCCAACGCCTGCGGAATCATCAAAGGGCAGTATGTTTATTTGGGAGGATAGATATGTATCAGGCTCTTTACAGGGCGTACCGCCCGGAAACCTTTCAGGAGGTTCTGGGGCAGGAGCATATAGTAAGAATACTGAAGAATCAGATTGAAACAGACAGTACCAGCCATGCCTATCTTTTCTGCGGAACAAGAGGAACAGGCAAAACCACAACTGCCCGTCTTCTTGCCAAGGGTCTCAACTGCCTCTCCGATGAGGGAAGACCCTGCGGCACCTGTGCAAACTGCCGTGCCATAAGAGACGGAAGCTTCATGGATGTTATTGAGATAGATGCTGCTTCAAACAACGGAGTCGACAATATCAGAGAGCTTCGTGAGAGCGTGAACTATCCCCCGGCGACGGGACGAAAAAAAGTATACATCATAGACGAGGTTCACATGCTTTCGGCGGGAGCCTTCAATGCCCTGCTGAAAACACTGGAGGAGCCACCTGAATATGTGACATTCATTCTGGCTACGACGGAGGTTCACAAGCTTCCCGCCACGATTCTGTCAAGATGCATGAGACTGGATTTCAAGAGAGTTCCGGAGAACACTCTGATTTCCGGCATGGCGGGGATATGCGGGAAGATAGGAATAGAGGTAACAGAGGATGCCCTCAGAATAATTGCCGCCAATGCCGACGGCTCAGTGAGAGACGGACTGAGCATTCTGGATCAGTGCATCTCAGGAGGGGAAAAGTCAATTGACTCCAGAAATGTTCTGGAATTTCTGGGTGCCTCCGGGGATGAGGATTTTCTGGAGCTTACAGAACTGGTGAGAAAAAGGAAAACCTCTGATGCCATTGTATTTCTCGCAGGGGTTCTTTCGGACGGCAAGGATGTGAGGCAGTTCATGAAGGACTGGATCAATCACTTCAGAAACCTGCTCATGGTGAAGTTCATGAGAGATCCCGGGGCCGTTGTGAACATGTCGGAAGAGAATATCGAGAGAATACGCCGCCAGGGGAATGTGATGGAGCTGGAAGACATCAACAGGGGTATAATCGAGCTTTCCAGGACTCTGAACGAAGCCAGGTGGTCCACCCAGCCGAGGATTCTTCTGGAGCTGTCAATTGTCAAGATGTGCCTTGGCGGGGGACAAATCAGGGAGCTTTCGGAACAGGAATTTCCCCAGGCAGCTTCTGCAGAAGAGCCTGCAGTTCACATAGTGGAAGACCATACAGCGCAAAAGCCGGAAGAGCCGGCGGCCCCGAAGCCTGAAGAGCCTGTGACCCACAAGCCGGAAGAGCCGGCGGCCCCGAAGCCGGAGCCGAACAGAATTTCGAAACCGGCGGTCACACAGGAGGAAATCGGAGATCCGGAGGAAATATGGGAAAGAGTATTTCGGGACGGACTGCAGATAGTGGGAAGCTTCAGCATTGTGGGAAGCGGCAGCACCCTGACGGAGATTGACGATAAGGACTTCACCCTGTCGGTAACGGCAGATGTGGTGAAGGACTATGCTGAAAGAAACAGAAAGCTGATTGAGGACCTCATGGAGAAGCACACAGGCAGACGCCGGGTAATGAGAATCGCAGGATCGAAAAGATCGGAACCGGCGGTGGAGGAAGTTGCGGAGAACATATCAAATGTTATCGGAATTCATGTGGACATAGAATAATTACAGGAGGAAAAGATGGGAAAAGGAATGAAGGCCGGCAAGAGGCCAAAGCAGCCGAAGATGGGCAATGCAGCTCAGATGGCGCAGATGCAGGCAATGCAGAGAGAGATGGACAAGGTCCAGGCTCAGATAGAAGAGATGGAGACGGAAGCATCCGCAGGTGGCGGAGCCGTTACAATCAAGGTGTCCGGCAAGAAGGAAATCACTGATATCGTGATTCAGCCGGATGTGGTGGATCCTGACGATGTTGAAATGCTCCAGGATCTCATCATGGCAGCGGCAAACGAAGCTCTTCGTCAGATGGAAGATATTTCACAGCAGGAAATGGGCAAGTTCACACAGGGACTTGGAATTCCGGGACTCTAATGAATTACTACGCGAAACCTCTGAACAAGTTGATAAACGAGCTGAGCCGGCTGCCGGGAATCGGAGGCAAAACTGCCCAGAGACTTGCTCTGCATATTCTATCCGTAGATGACAGGGAGGCCTTTGCGCTGGCAGACGCCATAAGAGAAGCCAAGGAGAAAATGACCTTCTGCAGCATATGCGGGAACCTCACGGACAGGGACCCCTGCTCCATATGTGAGGATGCCGGCAGGGATCCAAGCACAATATGTGTTGTGGAAAGCCCCAAGGATGTTATTGCCATGGAGAAAATTCGGGAGTACCGGGGCTATTACCACGTGCTCCACGGGGTAATTTCCCCAATGGATGACAAGGGACCGGAGGACATCAATCTCAAAAGCCTCATAACCCGGCTTCAGGACACCAGGGTCAAGGAGCTGATAATTGCGACAAATCCCACAATAGAGGGGGAAGCAACGGCGGTGTACATTGCCCGGCTGGTGAAGCCCAGCGGAATCAGAGTATCCAGAATTGCCCACGGAATTCCTGTGGGAGGGGATCTGGAGTACGCCGATGAGGTTACTCTTCTCAAGGCAATTGAAGGCAGAAGAGAACTGTAAAATGTAAAAAAATACTAGTTTGTATAAAAAGAGGGGACAGATTTGCTGTCCTTCTTTTTGTGCAATAGTAATACAATTTGCATTATTGCAACGAAAAATACGGGTGTTATAATGTGAATGTATTTGTACGTTTTTATTATATTCATTTGTTTAGGAGGGAATATTATGAGTCAGCAGCAAGCAGTTGCAGCAACTGAGAAACCTGTTCTCGCAAAGGCGAATATCAAGGTTTCGACAGTTGTATTCATGATTTTCTGCCTGGTAGCAGCAGGATGCTACGGAATCGAGGAAATGATTCCTGAGTGCGGTCCCGGACTCACAATCATCATGCTGTGTGTGCTCCCGTTTGTATGGGGACTTCCTTTCGGAATGGTTGCTTCGGAACTTGGTTCCGTAAGACCTCAGGAAGGCGGATACTATAAATGGGTACAGGAAGCTCTGGGAGAATTCTGGGGATTCCAGGCAGGATGGTGGAGAACTATCTCCATCTACATCGACAATACTTCATATGTAATCCTGGCAGGGGGCTATGCAGCCACAGTATGGGATATAGGTATTGGCGGTGAATTTGCACTGAAGTTTGCGATGATAGCAATCTTCACACTGATTAATGTCCGCGGAGTTAAGGAAGTAGGTTCTGTCAGCACAATACTTTCACTTCTGGTTATGGCTGCCTTTGCATTTGTAGCAATATGCGGTTTCATTAACTGGGGCGGCGATGCGGAAACGGCTTCCACAATTTCATTCAGAATTACGCCTGAACCTGCAGAGGGCATTTCAGACTGGTTCTTCTACATTGCCGGAGGTATCTCCATCGGAATGTGGATGTATTCCGGATACGAATCCATGTCAACTCTGGCGGGAGAGGTGGCAAACCCTCAGGTTATTCCTAAGGGAACCCTGGTTACGATTCCTATTATCATGGCAACATACATTCTGCCGACAGTTGCCGGTCTCGGTTCACTGGGACAGTATGACAGCTGGGGAACGACTTCAGACTGCGTAGGATATGCAGATGTTCCTGCCCACTTCTTCGGCCCTGTATGGGGAATAGTATTTGTAATTGTTGCGATACTGGCACAGTGCTCAATTTACAACACGTACATCACTTCCGGATCCAGAGGCTTCTTCGCTCTGGCTGACGACAACCTTACCGCCAAGGTAATGGTTAAGACAAGTGAGAGAGGAGTTCCGTACGTTTCAGTATTGTCAGTTGGTATTTTCAACCTGATATTCTGCATGTTCCCGTTCGGATTCATCATCGTACTGGATGTTGCACTTCTGCTGGCATCATACATAATGGTATATATTTCATGCGTTCTGCTTAGACACAAGATTCCTAAGGAAGACTACCTCTGGAGAATTCCTGGAGGAAACGGATTCCTGAAGCTGGTATGTATAGTACCTTGCTGCGTTGCAATATTCGCATTCTTCGTTAACGGATCTGACTACTATGTAGGCGGAATGGTTGGTATTCTGACAGGCCCGATCATGTACCTGATCTGGAGAAGAAAGTACGGCGGACTGTCAGCAAAGAATCCTGAGGCATTCCCGATGAATCCGAAGACAAAGCTGGCAATCGGCGACACCAGGAGAATCGCATTCCTGCTGCTGGTTGTAACAGTAATGAACATTGTTGCACTTATCTTCGAGCCTTGGTATGAGGACTGGTTCGGTGCAGACTGCTGGGGATCCGGAGATTACTTTGACGGTATTCTGGAAGCGGCATCAGCCGGTGAGGAGGCTGCAAGATACGCTGCCATAGTTGGAACCATCAAGGTTATTCTCTGGGTAATGACGATAGTATGCGCTGCAGCATGCGTCATTATATATGCAGTTTCCAAGAAGGTTGAACCGTCACCTGCTGAATGCAAGGCATCTCTGAAGAAGAGCTGTGACTATATCAGCGAAAAGTTCAACAAGGAACTGGAGGAATCCAGAGAGCTGCAGGCAAAGCTTGAAGCCGAAGGGGCACCTACGGCCAAGATTGAACTATAGCCGCAGCAGACGGACTTGATAGTTTATAGTGTCAATGACATTAAGGAGACCGGGGCGCATATGCTCCGGTCTCTGTTAAAAAACAGACCGGACACAGTTTATTTGCAAATACAGTTGAGAGTAGCAAGGGGGAGAACAGATGCAGTTTTTAACACCCGGGGAGAAATCGAATATCAAGGGCAGACCCTACAGGTTGGCGATTATTCTGGCAATCGTTTTTTTTATTGTGATTGCGCCTGAGATACAGGAGGGAAACTACATGGATCCCACAATCAGGGACGGACAGGTGCTTCTGGGAAATAAATTCGCCCATTTCTCAGCCAAGAGAAAGGCTCCGGAAAGAGATACTCTTGTTATTCTCGACAAGGATATTTCCCTTGAAGCGGGGGGAGAAGACAATATTGTCACAAGAGTAATCGCCCTGCCGGGAGACACGGTTGAAGTCAAAGACGGAAAGGTGCTTGTGAACGATGAGGAATATGTCACCCGAAATGACATATCCGGAGCCAAGGGAACCTTTAAGAAAAAGACCCTGAAGGGCAATCAGGTTTTCGTGCTCTGCGACAACAGATCTGCTTCTGAATTCCGGAAATATGATAGCAGAAACCCTAAGCTGGGCACCGTGGACATGCGAAAAATACGGGGAACTGTGGTGGTGAAAATATGGCCGCTGAGTGCATTTTCATTCATGGGGAGTAGATAGAAAAAACTGAATATTTCGCAAGTTAAGGTCCGCAGCGCAAGGCTGCGGACTCTTCTTATTTTTTTTGTTAATTATCTTGCGAAAAAGGAAATATTTTTGCAATGTACGCCCTTTCGAACTTGATTATTACCTGCAGTAGTAGTTATAATAATTTGAAAAGTTATTTTTCAAAGAATAAGTTACATTTTATTATTAGGAGGATTAAATGGGCACAATTCTTTTTCTAATCTTTTTCCCGATGATAATTGCCTTTATTCTTTTAGTAGTGAAAGCAGACAAGGGTAGAGACGTAATCGTCATTGCCTCAGCAGCTATTATTGCAGCAATGTCGATTGTCGTAGCCATCCAGTTCTCAGCCGGAGGCGGAGAATTCTTCTCCTTCGACGGAGAAATTGTGAACTACATCATGATGGTTATAGAAGCACTGTTATGCATCTATATTATCATCACTGCATGCAAGCACAAGAAGTGGCTCGCTGCCATCTTTGCTATCATTCAGACACCACTGGTAATGTGGTTTGAACTTACTAAAGGACATGGTATTGAAGTTCACAGCAACATGTATGTTGACAGACTTTCAATCATCATGATTCTTATCATAGGCATCATCGGAAGCTTAATCACAGTGTATGCATTAGGCTACATGAAAGACTTCCAGCATCACGAACCTAAGGATGCAAAGGACAGAAGACCTTGGTTCTTCTTCGTAATGTTCCTGTTCCTGGGAGCAATGGTGGGACTGGTATCATCCAATAACCTTATCTGGATGTATTTCTTCTGGGAAATCACCAGCTTGTCATCATTCTGGCTCATCGGCTACACAAAGACCGAAGAAGCTACAAACAATGCGTTCAGAGCACTGATCATGAACCTGCTGGGCGGACTTGGATTCGCAGTAGGTATCGTTATCCTCGGAATGCTGTTCGGAACGGTAGAAATGAGCACAATGCTCACTTACGGTGCTGTATACGGTGACATCATCGCAATCCCTGCTGCATTCTTCGCATTCGCAGGAATCACAAAGGCAGCTCAGATGCCGTTCAACAGCTGGCTGCTGGGCGCAATGGTTGCACCTACACCTACATCAGCACTGCTCCACTCATCAACAATGGTTAAGGCCGGCGTATTCATGGTTATCAAGCTGGCTCCTGTTCTCGGAATGAGCAACTACACAGGAATCATGGTAATGATGGTGGGCGGACTTACATTCCTCTTCGCATCATGTGCGGCAATTTCACAGGTAAATGCCAAGAGAGTACTTGCTTACTCAACAATTGCCAACCTTGGTCTGATCGTTGCCTGCGGCGGCGTAGGAACACCTGGGGCTGTATGGGCAGGAATCATGCTTATCATATTCCACGCAATCACAAAGTCACTCCTGTTCCTGTGCGTAGGTACTGCAGAGCACCACATCGGAAGCAGAATGATCGAGGATATGGACGGTCTGTTCAACAAGATGCCGAGACTTGCTATGTGCATGATTATCGGTATTGCAGGAATGTTCCTGGCACCTTTCGGAATGCTGATCTCCAAGTGGGGATGTATGGTATCCTTCATTGATTCAGGAAACATTCTTCTGGTAGCATTCATCTGCTTCGGCAGTGCTGTAACAGCATTCTACTGGCTCAAGTGGATGGGTAAGCTCACTGCAGTTGTTGCAGGTGAAGAAAGCATCGAAAATGACGTACACAAAACAGAAATCTTCGTACACATCACTCTGGTTGTACTGGTTATTCTGGTATGTCTCATATTCCCGCTTCTTTCAACATACATGCTGGTTCCTTATCTTGAAGGAACATTCGGCGGACTGGCAGGCGGAATCATGTCATCCGGTAACATGATGATCATGGTTATCATGGTGGCAGTAATAGTTCTTCTGGCTCTCTTCTTCTTCGGAAAGTCAAAGAAGCCAAAAGTACCTATCTACCTTTCAGGTGTTAACGCCGGTGATGACAGAACTTACTACGGCTCAATGCAGAAGGAAGTTCAGTTCTCACTGAGAAACTGGCATATGGAAGAATACTTCGGCGAACACAAGATGAATCTCATCGGTGGCGTTCTCTGCGTAGTATCACTTGTAGCCGGAATCGGACTTATGGTTGCTACGTTAATTAGTATGATGGGAGGTGTTGCATAATGTTCGTTAAGGCAATAATCTCAGTAATAGCCTTCCTCGTATTTGCACCGTTCGTAGGTGGAATTCTGGCAGGTCTCGACAGAAAGCTCTCAGCTAAGATGCAGAGAAGAGTAGGACCTCCGGTACTTCAGCCTTTCTACGATGTAGCAAAGCTTTTCCAGAAGGAAAAAATGACACCAACAGCGTTCCAGGACTTCTACGTACTCGTATTCGTAGTGTTCATCATCGCATCAGGTGTAATATTCTTCATGGGCGGAGACCTGCTCCTGGTAATATTCACTCTGACTATTGGTGCAGCATTTCTTATCATTGCAGCTTACTCCTCAAACTCACCTTATGCTGAAGCAGGTGCAGAGAGAGAACTGCTGGCAATGATGGCATATGAACCTATGGTTCTTCTGACAGTTATCGGATTCTACCTCTATTCAGGCAGCTTTAAGGTAAGCGACATTCTGGCAGGGGAGTCAATGCCGTTCCTGCCAATGATCGGCATCTTCGTTGGATGGCTGTTCATTCTGACAATGAAGTTCAGAAAGTCACCGTTCGACCTGTCAATGTCACATCACGCTCACCAGGAACTGGTAAGAGGTATGACAACAGAATTCGTTGGAAGAACAATGGGTTGGATCGAGATATCACACTGGTATGAAAACGTATTCCTTCTTGGATTCGTATTCCTCTTCTTCGCAAACGGAACATGGTACGGATGGATTATCGGTATCGTAGTTGCAATCCTTGCATACTTCCTGGAAGTACTGATTGACAACTGTTTCGCAAGAATGAAGTGGCAGTTCGCATTCAAGTCGGCATGGATTGTTGCCGTAGTACTCGGCGTTATCAATCTGTTCGTTCTCTACTTATGTTTCTAAGGAGGTGAAAGAATGTCAGCATATGTAACAAAATCTCCTTGGGTCGTTCATTACGACGGATCAAGCTGTAACGGTTGCGATATCGAAGTACTGGCTTGTCTTATGCCGATGTACGACGTTGAAAGATTCGGTATCATCAACTGCGGTAACCCGAAGCATGCAGACGTGTTCCTGGTAACCGGTTCTGTAAACGAACAGAACAAAGACGTAATCAAGCAGATATATGACCAGATGCCTGAACCGAAGGTTGTAGTAGCGGTAGGTATCTGCGCATGCTCAGGCGGCGTATTCAAGGATTGCTATAACGTACTGGGCGGTGTTGATCAGGTTATTCCTGTTGACGCATACGTTCCGGGATGTGCAGCAAGACCTGAAGCTATTATCGATGCAGTAGTTAAGGGACTGGGCGTTCTCCAGGCTAAGAGAGATGCTATGGTAGGTGCTGTAGAAGCGCCTGCAGCAGCACCGGCTCCTGCAGCTCCGGCATCACCTGAAACAGCAGCTAAAACTGAAACTCCGGCCGTTCCACCTATTTTCACAATGGCTGAAATCAAGGTGAATACGCTGGATCATCTCAAGAAATAAGGAGGAAAGAACATGGGAAAAACTGCACAGCAGAATTTTGAAGCCGTTGAACTTTCAAACCTGATTTCGAGAGTTGGCGACTTAAAGGCAGACGGATACAGATTAGTTCAGATTTGTGGTGTTAACCTTGACGATGACAACTATGAAATTCTCTATTCATTCGACAAGAACCACGAACTGCTCAGTCTGAGACTGGACATCGCAATCGGTACAGAAGTTGAAAGTATCACAGGCATTTACTGGCCGGCTTTCATCTATGAAAACGAAATTCACGATCTGTTCGGTGTTCAGTTCAATCACAGCGCATTAGATTACCAGGGAACCTTCTTCAGAATTGCTGAGGAAACTCCTTGGAAACCAAAGAAGTAAAGGAGGCCAGAGTAATGGGTAAAAGAACAATAATGCCTTTTGGACCACAGCACCCGGTGCTTCCTGAACCTATTCATCTTGACCTGGTTCTCGAGGATGAAACAGTTGTTGATGCTATTCCATCAATCGGCTACATCCACAGGGGTCTGGAAAAGCTGTGTGAAACAAAAGATTACAACCAGATGGTATATGTAATAGAACGTATCTGCGGTATCTGTAGCTTCGGACACGGATGGGGCGCATGTGCTTCAATGGAAGGCGCAATGGGCGTTACAATCCCTGAAAGAGCAGAATACCTGAGAACAATATTACATGAGCTGTCAAGAGTGCACTCACACCTTCTGTGGCTGGGACTCATGGCAGACGCTTTCGGATTCGAATCACTCTTCAACCACTGCTGGAGAATAAGAGAGTCCGTTCTCGACCTGTTCGAGAAGAACACAGGCGGCAGAGTTATCTTCTCAATCTGCAAGCCTGGCGGAATGAGAAAAGATATCAGCAATGAAAACCTTAAGGAAATGGTAGACGTTCTGAACGGTCTGAAGGCTGAAATCAAAACAATAACTGACGTATTCGTTGAGGATGCATCAGTAAAGAACAGAATGACAGGTGTTGGTGTCCTGACTAAGGAAGAGGCAATTGAACTCTGTGCTGTAGGTCCTACAGTAAGAGGCTCAGGCGTTGTTCAGGATATCAGACTTACAGGAAACCACGGAGTATATCATCTCCTGGACTTCGAACCGGTTGTTGAGGAAGCAGGCGACTGCATGGCAAGAACAAAGGTAAGAATCAGAGAGGTATTCCAGGCAATCGAACTGATCGAAAAGGCTGTATCACAGATTCCTGACGGTCCTGTTGACTGCAAGGTTCCTAAGACTGTTGACGGCGAATTCGCAATTCGTCTTGAGCAGCCAAGAGGAGAAGGTTTCTACTATGCTAAGGGAGCAGGCACAAAGTTCCTGAAGAGAATGAGAGTAAGAACACCGACCAACATCAACATTCCTGCACTCGTTAAAGCTCTTGGAGGCGCCGATCTGGCAGATGTACCTATCCTGGTACTGACAATCGACCCTTGTATCAGCTGTACAGAAAGGTAGGTGTGACTAGTGGGAATTCTGATTAAAATTATCGTAATAGTTGTGGCTTTACTGCTGAGTTCAGTAATCACAGCAAGACTTGGATTCTTCAAGTTCGCCGGTACCGTTATCGGCAGCATTTTCAAGAAGCCGGCTACTCTCATGTACCCGGTTAAGCCAAGAGAATGGCAGGAAAGAACAAGAGGTGCAGTAGGAATCGACGAAAACAACTGTATCGGTTGCGGAATCTGTGCCAACGTTTGTCCGACTGCAGCAATTGCAGTTGACAGAAAAGAAGGCAAGTGGACAATTGAGAGAATGCAGTGCGTACAGTGCAGCGCTTGCGTTGACAACTGCCCTAAGAAGTGCCTCACAATGGAAAATCAGTACACTATTCCTGACGTAGTGAAGGTAGTGGACACATATGATATTCCTACAAAGGCAGCTAAGGCAGCAAAAGCATCAAACGCATCAAGCGGCGCAGCTGACGCAGACGGCGACCTCACCTGTGCAGACACTTGCGTATTCTGTGGACTTTGTGTTAAGGCATGCCCTGCTGATGCAATCAAGGTTGACAGAAAAGCAAAATCATGGGAAGTTGACACTAATGCATGTATTAAGTGCGGTGCCTGCATTGACAAGTGCCCTAAGAAGAGCCTGTCATTCGGCGGCGCAGCTGCAGCTCCAGCAGCTCCTGCAAAGAAGAGCATTGCAGCAGTAGACGATGATAAGTGCGTATACTGTGCAGCATGCGTAAACGAATGCGCAGCTGAAGCAATCACTGTTGAAGGAACTGAGTGGAAGCTGGACGAGGAAAAGTGCATTGGATGTGAAGCATGTGTTGGCATATGCCCTGCAGATGCAATCTCCATGAAGGAAGCTTAAAAACTCCAAATAATAAAATTATAAACAGAGTCGGTTTTCCGGCTCTGTTTTATTGTAATGAGACAGCACATTGTCGTATAATGTACAGGCGTGAAAGGGACAGAAAAAACGGTTAAGGAAAAATACAGGTTAATCACCGTTTCAGTATTGACGTTGACAGCAGTGTAAGATATAATTATTGAGCGACTTTATGAAAACATGAAAAGGCGTTACTTTTAATGTTGCGACATGCAGCATGAAAATTGACATAATGAATTATGGAGGATAATTGAAATGAGAGTAAAGGTTACCCTGGCATGCACAGAATGCAAGCAGAGAAACTACAACACAATGAAGGACAAGAAGAACACTCCTGACAAGCTGGAGCTGAACAAGTACTGTCCGTTCTGCAAGAAGCACACTCTGCACAAGGAAACTAAGTAGGAAACGGGAGACGCAATATGGCAAAGTCCAAGAAGAGAAAGAACTCGGATTACAAGACTTCTATTCTGACTGAAGAGACAAGCACTTCCAAGAACGGAAAGAAGGATGGCACCAGATGGGCCAAGGCACAGGAAAAGGCAAAGGAGAGACAGAGGAAGAAGAATCAGCCTGCCGCCAAGAAAGAGAAGGGCGGCGTGAGAGCTTACTTCAAAGGCGTTAAGCTTGAGATGAAGAAGGTGGTATGGCCTACTAGGTCAGAACTGGGATCCTTCACTGTTGTTGTGCTTGCAACATGTGCCGCTTTCGCACTGCTGTTCTGGGGCATCGATTCAGGAGTTCTGGCAGCGATCAGAGCAATTTGTTTCTAGTGAATACATTATAATGGGAGCAGAATTCTATGTGTGAAGAAAAAGAAACAAAAGCGCTTAATCTGGATGAACTGGAGGGCCTCAGAGGAGACGGAGAGGCCAAGTGGTACGTGGTACACACTTATTCCGGACATGAAAACAAGGTTAAGGTCAATATCGAGAAACTCGTTGAGAGCAGAGGTATGCAGAACCTGGTGCTCGATGTTATAGTGCCTACAGAGGAGCGAGTAGAGATAAGAAACGGCCAGAGAAAACTCAAGACAAAGAAGATGTTCCCGGGCTATGTTCTTGTGAAGATGATTGTAACCAATGAATCCTGGTATCTGGTTAGAAACACCCAGGGAGTTACCGGTTTCGTTGGTCATGGATCAGATCCTGTTCCTCTCACCCTTGAGGAAGTCAGAAGAATGGGCATAGAGAAGGTGTATATCGATCTGGATATCAACGTTGGAGACACCATCAAGGTCATCAACGGACCATTCGAAAACTTTATGGGCACCGTTGAGGAGGTAAACCCGGAGAAGCAGACTCTCAGGGCCAAGGTGTCAATGTTCGGAAGAGATACACCTGTTGAGCTTGACTTTGCACAGGTTGACAAACTCAATTAATTATTAGAATTGATATTCGAAACCCCTTTACGGGTTTTGCATATAATATTAGGAAGAAAGGAGGATACAACGTGGCTAAGAAGATTGAAGGTTATATCAAGCTTCAGATCCCTGCAGGAAATGCTAATCCGGCACCACCGGTAGGACCGGCACTTGGTCAGCACGGCGTTAACATCATGGACTTCTGTAAGCAGTTCAACGCTAAGACTCAGGATCAGCCGGGAATGATTATTCCGGTAGTAATTACTGTATACGCAGACCACAGTTTTTCATTCATTACGAAAACTCCGCCTGCAGCAGTACTGCTTAAGAAGGCAGCCGGTCTGGAAACAGCATCAGGCGAACCTAACAAGACAAAGGTTGCTACACTGACATATGCTCAGGCTGAGGAAATTGCCAAGACTAAGATGGCAGACCTTAACGCAGCAAGCCTGGAGGCAGCAACTGAGATGATCAGAGGAACTGCCAAGAGCATGGGAATCGTTATTGAAGACTAAGAGCGTGGAAGACTGAGAACCGCAGACCCGCTGCGGGGAGTCGTTTGTACCACAGAAAGGAATTTAGAAATGCCTAAGAGAGGTAAGAAGTACAAGGCAGCTTTAGAGCTTTTTGACAAGCATGAGCTGTACGAAACAGAACAGGCAATGGAGATCGTTATCAAGACAGCCGGAGCCAAGTTCGACGAAACAATTGAAGCCCACTACAGAATGGGTCTTGACGGAAGACATGCGGATCAGCAGATCAGAGGCGCAATCGTTCTTCCTCACGGAACAGGCAAAACCAAGAGAGTCCTGGTATTTGCAAAGGGACCGAAGGCAACTGAAGCTGAAGAAGCCGGTGCTGATTATGTAGGTGCTGAAGAAATGGCAGCAAAGATCCAGAAGGAAGGCTGGTTCGATTTCGACGCTGTTATCGCTACACCTGACATGATGGGCGTAGTTGGCCGTCTTGGTAAGATTCTGGGACCTAAGGGTCTCATGCCTAACCCTAAGTCAGGAACTGTAACAATGGACGTTGCTAAGGCAATTGCTGAGACAAAGGCAGGCAAGGTTGAATACAGACTTGACAAGACAAACATTGTCCACTGTCCTATTGGCAAGGCATCATTCGGACCTGAAAAACTGCAGGAAAACTTTGAAGCTCTTACAGCAGCTATCATCAAAGCTAAGCCGGCAGCAGCAAAGGGTCAGTACATCAAGAGTGCTACAGTTGCAGCAACAATGGGACCTGGAGTTAAACTCAATCCTCAGAAGCTTGGTTAATCTGAAGGTTGGTTAATAAAACGGAATTTGAATATAAACAAACCGTAGACAGTGAGGGCGCGGCAGCGCTTAAAAGGACACCTCACCGAGGTACAATGTAAATATACATGCCTCGCTGCGTTAATGAATGAAGCGAGGCTTTTTACGGCGTACACAAAATCTATGAAAGGAGAAAGGCGCTAAATGGCAGAAATGAAAAAAGCTTACATTGAGAAGCAGGCTATAATAGACGAAATCAAAGACAAGTTCGAAAGAGCTGAATCAGCTGTTGTTATTGACTACATGGGAATCACTGTAGCTCAGGCTGATGCGATGAGAAAAAAGCTTCGTGAAGCTAATGTTGATTACACTGTTTACAAGAACACTCTGGTAAAGAGAGCAATCGACGGAACTGATTACGCACCAATGGCAGAAGTTCTTGAAGGACCAAGCGCACTTGCATTCAGCTATGATGATGCAACTGCACCTGCAAGAGTTCTGAACGATGCTATTAAGGAATTCAAGAAGATGGAGTTCAAGGGCGGTTTCGTAGAAGGCGAGTACTATGACAAGGAAGCAATCGCTCAGATCGCATCAATTCCTTCAAGAGAAGTTCTCATCTCAAAGTTCATGGGCAGCATTCAGTCACCTATTTCAAGCTTTGCAAGAGTTGTTTCTCAGATTGCAGAAGCAAAGGCAGAGTAATTCATCATTAATGAAAATAAATTAAAAAGGAGAGAATAAAATGAACAAAGATCAGATTATTGAAGCAATAAAAGAAATGTCAGTACTGGAACTGAACGAGCTGGTAAAGGCTTGTGAAGAAGAATTCGGCGTATCAGCAGCAGCAGGCGTTGCAGTTGTAGCAGCTGGAGACGCAGCAGGCGGAGCAGAAGAACAGTCAGAATTCACAGTAGTTCTTAAGGAAGTTGGACCGGAAAAGATCAAGGTTATCAAGGCTGTAAGAGAGATCACAGGTCTGGGACTGAAGGAAGCTAAGGAAGTAGTTGACGGAGCTCCTTCAAACGTTAAGGAAGGCTGCGAAAAGGCCGAAGCTGAAGCACTGAAGGCTCAGCTGGAAGAAGTTGGCGCAGTAATCGAACTGAAATAGTTGAAAATGTGCGAAAAAAGCCGGTCATAAAAATGACCGGCTTTTTGTTGGGGGTCCATCCTGAAGGCCGGTCAGGAGGTGTATTGGCAGATGGATATCAGAGAATGCTACAGAATGCTGGGTGCCGACTACGGGGAGGTACGGGCAAGACTCATTAAAGAGGAACGAATAGAGAAGTATCTGCACATCTTTTTTAACGGGGAATACTTCGAAACCATCGGGAGAAGCATAAATGAGGGAAACTGGGGTGAAGCCTTCAGGGCTGTCCACAGCCTGAAGGGGGTAAGTCTAACTCTGGGATTTCAGAAGCTCTACCAGGCAAGCGATGCTCTTTGCGATATGTTGAGAGATTGCGTAACGCCTGAGGGTGACATATCCGGTCCGGTGCAGGAGCTGGGAACTGAATACGATAGGATAAAAAACATCATAGGAAAATTTTACGGAGAAAAACAATAAATTATCTAAAACCCTTGACACCTTGACAACTTAGTGCTATATTATTAAATTGCCCTGCAACTGTAGTTTGTGAAGTATATAAGGAGTGATAATAATGCCAAATCCTATCAAATTAGGTAGAAAAGAACGAATGACCTTTTCAAAAATCAACGAAGTGGCAGAAATGCCGAATCTGATCCAGATACAGACAGATTCATACAAGTGGTTTGTTGAAGAAGGTCTTCGTGAGGTTTTTGAGGACGTTTCACCAATAAAGGAATACTCAGACAATCTCGTTCTCGAATTCATTGACTATTCTCTTTCGGATCCTCCGAAGTACGGACAGGAAGAGTGCAAAGAGCGTGATGTTACTTACGCTGCTCCGCTTAAAGTAAAGGTTCGCCTTATCAACAAGGAGAACGGTGAAATCAAGGAAGTAAAGGACCAGGAAGTGTTCATGGGAGACTTCCCTCTCATGACAGAGAAGGGTACCTTCATATATAACGGTGCAGAAAGAGTTGTGGTTACCCAGCTCGTTCGTTCACCGGGACCATACTATGAAAAGGAAATTGACAAGTCAGGCAGATACCTGTTCTCAACACAGGTTATTCCTAACAGAGGCGCCTGGCTGGAATACGAAACAGATTCAAATGAAATAATCTCAGTAAGAGTTGACAGAACCCGTAAGCAGCCTGTTACCACTCTGCTGAGAGCTCTTGGCATGGGAACAGACGAGGAAATCATCGAGACCTTCGGACCTGAGCCAAGACTTCTCAAGACAATAGAGAAGGACACCACAAAGAATTATGAGGACGGTCTCAAGGAAATATACAAGAAGCTGAGACCGGGAGAACCTCCTACAGTTGAGAGTGCAAACCAGCTGTTTACTTCAATGTTCTTCGACCCTAAGAGATACGATCTCGCCAAGGTGGGAAGATACAAGTACAACAAGAAGCTGGGGCTGTACAACAGACTTGTGGGCAATATCGTTGCAGAGGATGTAATTGATCCTAACACAGGAGAGATAATCGCCGAGGAAGGTCAGAAGGTTGACAAGGATCTGGCCAGACAGATTGAAAACTCAGGTATTCAGTATGTTATGGTTCAGAGCAATATCAACGAGAAGGACTCAACCAAGGTAATAGGAAACCAGTTCGTGGATATCGATCAGTATGTTGAATTCGATCTTTCGGACATCAAGATTGCTGAGAAGGTATACTATCCTGTTCTCATGGAGATTCTCGAGGAAAACGCAGATGCAGGGGAAGAGGAGCTTAAGGAAGCCCTCAGACTGAGAAAGAACGATCTCTCACCTAAGCACATTCTGGTGGCAGACGTTGTGGCTTCAGTTTCATATCTGCTGAACCTGAACTACGGAATCGGCAACACCGATGACATTGACCATCTGGGCAACAGAAGACTCAGAACAGTTGGAGAGCTTCTGCAGAACCAGATCAGAATAGGTCTTTCCAGAATGGAAAGAACAATCAAGGAAAGAATGAACACCCAGGATATCGCCGAGGTTACACCTCAGTCTCTGATGAATATCAGACCTGTAACCGCAGCGGTTAAGGAATTCTTCGGCAGTTCACAGCTTTCCCAGTTTATGGACCAGACAAATCCTCTGGCTGAACTGACCCACAAGAGAAGACTTTCAGCCCTGGGTCCAGGGGGCCTTTCAAGAGAAAGAGCCGGATTCGAGGTTAGAGACGTACACCATTCACATTACGGCAGAATGTGTCCTATCGAGACTCCTGAAGGACCTAACATCGGTCTCATTGGATCACTGACAACATACGGCGTAATAAACCAGTACGGTTTCATTGAGACTCCATACAGAGTTGTAAACAAGGAAACCGGCGTTGTAACAGACGAAATACACTATCTCTCTGCAGACGATGAAGAGGATAAGATCGTTGCTCAGGCCAACGAGCCTCTGGACTCACAGGGCCACTTTGCAAACCTGAAGGTTGCAGCAAGGGGCAAAGGCGGCGACATCGACCTGGTTCCGAGGGAAGTTGTTGACTACATGGACGTATCTCCTAAGCAGGTAGTATCCGTGGCAACAGCCATGATTCCGTTCCTGGAGAACGACGACGCAAACCGTGCACTCATGGGTTCCAACATGCAGCGTCAGGCGGTTCCTCTTATGGTAACCGAAGCACCTGTTGTAGGAACAGGCATGGAATACAAGGCAGCGAGAGATTCCGGAGTTGCTCAGCTGGCAGTAAACTCAGGAACAGTAACATATGTTGATGCAGACAAGATCGTAATAACAAGAGATGACGGCGAAGGCAAGGAAGAGCACAAGCTTCTCAAGTTCAAGAGATCGAACCAGGGAACCTGCATTAACCAGAGACCTATCGTGTTCAAGGGAGAACACGTTGAGGCCGGGGAAGTCATTGCAGACGGACCTTCAACTTCAAACGGTGAAGTAGCCCTGGGCAAGAACCTTCTCATCGGCTTCATGACATGGGAAGGATACAACTACGAGGACGCAATCATCCTCAATGAAAGACTGATTATGGAAGACGTACTCACGTCAATCCATATTGAGAAATACGAATCAGAAGCCAGAGACACCAAGCTGGGACCTGAAGAAATCACAAGAGACATCCCTAACGTGGGAGATGACGCTCTGAAGGATCTGGATGAGGACGGTATCGTAAGAATCGGTGCCGAGGTTAACTCCGGAGACATCCTCGTTGGTAAGGTTACCCCTAAGGGAGAGACTGAGCTTACTGCTGAAGAGAGACTCCTGAGGGCAATCTTCGGAGAAAAGGCAAGAGAGGTCAGAGATACTTCCCTTAAGGTTCCTCACGGAGAAACAGGAATAGTAGTTGACGTTAAGATCTTCTCAAGAGATAACGGCGATGAGCTTCCTCCGGGAGTAAACAAGCTGGTTAGGGTTTACATAGCCACAAAGAGAAAAATCCAGGTGGGAGACAAGATGGCAGGAAGACACGGAAACAAGGGTGTTATTTCTAGAATTCTGCCGGAAGAAGACATGCCGTTCCTTGAAAACGGACAGCCTCTCCAGGTAATGCTGAACCCTCTGGGCGTTCCTTCCCGAATGAACGTTGGACAGGTTCTGGAGGTTCATCTGGGACTGGCTGCCAAGAGCAAGGACTGGTATATTGCAACGCCTGTATTTGACGGTGCAACTGAGAAGGACATCATAGAACTGCTTAAGGATTCAGGATACAGCGAGACAGGAAAGCTGAGACTGAGAGACGGAAGAACAGGAGAGTACTTTGACAATCCTGTTACTGTGGGATACATGTACATGCTCAAGCTGCATCACCTTGTTGATGACAAGATTCATGCACGTTCAACAGGTCCGTACTCACTGGTTACCCAGCAGCCTCTGGGCGGTAAGGCTCAGTTCGGCGGACAGCGTTTCGGAGAAATGGAAGTATGGGCACTGGAAGCTTACGGCGCAGCCTACACTCTCCAGGAAATACTTACTGTTAAATCCGACGATATCGTGGGCCGTGTCAAGACCTACGAAGCAATCGTTAAGGGCGAAAACATTCCTGAACCTGGAATTCCTGAGAGCTTCAAGGTGCTGATTAAGGAAATGCAGTCACTGTGTCTCGATGTCAAGGTGCTGGACGAAAACAGCGAGGAAATTGAAATCAGAGAGGACAGCGATGCTGACGGCTTCTCAGCCATAGAGAGAAAGCTTGATGCCAGAAGACTTGCAGAGGAGGCAGAGGAGGAATACGAAGAAAGGGAAGAAGAGGAAGACGAATTCGGAGACGAGCTTGCCGAGTTCGACGAGGACATGGAACCTGAATTCGATCCTGACTCTGAGGAGCCTGAAGTGTTCGAAGACATCAACGAAGAAGAAATAGCTAAAATAGAACAGGTAGAAAACGCACCAGACGGTGAGCCGGTTGAAGACTAAGGAAAGGGGTACTGAATAATGAGTGAAAATACAAATTATGAAATGAACAATTTCGAAGCCCTGCAGATTGGACTGGCATCCCCTGACAAAATCAGAAGCTGGTCACACGGCGAGGTAACAAAGCCTGAAACCATTAACTACAGAACCCTTAAGCCTGAAATGGACGGCCTTTACTGTGAGCGCATCTTCGGACCGACAAAGGACTGGGAATGCCACTGCGGAAAGTACAAGAGAATCAGATACAAGGGCATCGTATGCGACAAGTGCGGCGTTGAAGTTACCAAGGCAAAGGTTAGAAGAGAGAGAATGGGTCACATAGAGCTGGCCTCACCGGTTTCTCATATCTGGTATTTCAAGGGAATACCAAGCAGAATGGGACTTGTTCTGGACATTTCTCCCAAGACTCTGGAGAAGGTTCTCTACTTTGCAAACTTCATAGTAATCGATCCGGGCAATACGGATTTCGCATACAAGGAAATCCTCAGCGAACAGCAGTGGAGGGAAGCAATGGACGACCCTTCAAAGAAGTTCAAGGCAGGAAGCGGCGCAGAGGCAATCAAGGAGCTCCTCTCACAGGTCAACCTTGAGGAACTCTCTGCAGAGCTTACCGAAAAGCTGAAGAAGGCAACGGGACAGAAGAAAATAAAAATCACAAGAAGACTGGAAGTCATTGAGGCTCTGAGAGTATCAGGCAACAGACCGGAATGGATGGTTCTGGATGTAATACCGGTTATTCCTCCGGATCTGCGTCCTATGGTTCAGCTGGACGGCGGAAGATTCGCCACATCCGACCTTAATGACCTTTACAGAAGAGTAATCAACAGAAACAACAGACTTAAGAGACTTCAGGAGCTCAACGCACCTGACATTATCGTGAGAAACGAGAAGAGAATGCTTCAGGAAGCTGTTGACGCACTCATCGACAACGGCAGAAGAGGCAAGCCTGTTACAGGCCCGGGACAGAGAGCGCTGAAGTCACTTTCCGACATGCTTAAGGGAAAGCAGGGAAGATTCAGACAGAACCTCCTTGGTAAGCGTGTAGACTATTCGGGACGTTCGGTAATCGTAGTAGGACCGGAGCTGAAGTTCTACCAGTGCGGTCTTCCTAAGAAGATGGCTCTGGAGCTCTTCAAGCCGTTCATCATGAAGAAGCTTGTGGAGAACCAGAATGCTCACAACATCAAGAGCGCCAAGAGAATGGTAGAGAAGGTTAGCCCGGAAGTATGGGATGTTCTCGAAGATGTTATCAAGGAACACCCTGTAATGCTTAACCGTGCCCCGACCCTTCACAGACTTGGTATCCAGGCCTTTGAGCCTGTTCTGGTTGAAGGTAAGGCCATCAAGCTGCATCCGCTGGCATGTACAGCCTTCAATGCGGACTTTGACGGTGACCAGATGGCGGTGCACGTACCACTTTCAGTTGAAGCCCAGGCAGAGGCCAGATTCCTTATGCTGTCAGTAAACAACATTCTGGCGCCAAAGGACGGATCCCCGATTACAACTCCTACCCAGGACATGATTCTCGGATCATACTATCTCACCTTCGACCCTAAGGAAGAGGATGAAACACTGCCTCCTGAAATCGGTGACGGCAAGGTCTTCACCGACATGGACGAGATGCTCATGGCTTACCAGACAGGCAAGGTGAGCATTCACGCCAGAGTGAAGGTAAGACTCTACAGCGGTGATAACGATGAGAGAGGAAGACTGGTGGAATCAACTGTGGGAAGATTTATTTTCAACCAGCAGATTCCTCAGGATTTGGGATACATCAATAGAGAAGAGGATCCGTACTCACTGGAGGTTGACTTCCTCTGTACCAAGAAGACTCTGGGCCAGATTATCGACAGATGCTACAGAACTCACGGCAATACCGATACTGTTCTCATGCTTGACTACATCAAGAATATGGGATATCACTATTCCACAAAGGCTGCAATCACCATAGGAATATCCGACATGGAAATTCCTGAGGAAAAGGCAAAAATCATTGCAGCTTCAGAGGAACAGGTAGATAGATACGATAAGGCATACAGAAGAGGTCTCGTTTCCGATAAGGAAAGATACGAGAAGGTTATCGAGATCTGGAACAAGACAACTGATGATGTTGCAGACGCTCTGATGGATTCCCTGGGAAGCCTTAACAACCTGTACATCATGGCCCACTCAGGAGCCAGAGGTTCCAAGAACCAGATCAGACAGATCGGCGGAATGCGTGGTCTGATGGCAAACGCAACAGGTAAGACAATAGAAATCCCTATCAAGGCAAACTTCCGTGAAGGACTTTCCGTTCTGGAGTACTTCCTTTCATCAAACGGAGCCCGTAAGGGACTTGCGGATACAGCTCTGAGAACTGCCGACTCGGGATACCTTACAAGAAGACTGGTTGACGTTTCTCACAACGTAATCGTCAGAGAAGACGACTGCGGCACAGAAGAGGGTATCATCGTCAAGGCCTTCACCGACGGCAAGGAAGTAATTGAGAAGCTTAAGGACAGAATCGTAGGCAGAACAGCCCTTGATGATATCTGTCATCCTGAAACAGGCGAAGTAATCGTTGAAATGGATGAGGAAATCACAGAGGAAGCTGCAAAGGCAATAGAAGAGGCCGGAATCGAAGAGGTAGGCATCAGATCCGTCATGACCTGCAGAAGCAGAACAGGTGTATGTGCCAAGTGCTACGGCCGCAACCTGGCAACAGGCGAAAGCGTTAACATCGGTGAAGCTGTAGGAATCCAGGCTGCACAGTCAATCGGTGAGCCGGGTACTCAGCTTACAATGAGAACCTTCCACACAGGCGGTGTAGCCGGTTCAGACATCACTCAGGGTCTTCCTAGAGTAGAGGAGCTCTTTGAGGCCAGAAAGCCTAAGGGACTTGCTCAGATAAGTGAAACAGAGGGTACAGTAGTATCAATCCAGTCCGTTGACAACAAGACTGAAGTTGTTGTCAGAGGCGAGGAAGAGAAGAAGTACATGATACCTTACGGAGCCAGAATCGTAGTTGCAGAAGGCGATTACGTGGAAGCCGGAGAAAACATCACTCACGGACCGCTGGATCCGAAGGATATTCTGAGGCTCAAGGGAGTTGAAGGAGTTTACGAATACCTGCTGAAGGAAGTACAGAGGGTGTACAAGAACCAGGGCGTAGACATCAACGACAAGCACATCGAGGTTATTGTAGGCCAGATGCTTTCAAAGATGAAGGTGAGCAGTCCCGGAGATACAGGTCTGCTTCCTGGAGGACAGTACGGCAAATTCGAGGTTGAGGATGCCAACGAAAGAGCCCTCGAAGAGGGTAAGGAGCCGGCAGAGGTTGAGAGACTTCTTCTCGGTATCACTAAGGCTTCCCTGGCAACAAATTCATTCCTGTCAGCAGCTTCATTCCAGGAGACAACAAGAGTGCTTACGGATGCGGCAATCAAAGGCAAGACAGACCATCTTGAGGGCCTCAAGGAGAACGTTATCATCGGTAAGCTGATTCCTGCAGGAACCGGAATGAGAATGTACAGGAACATCGAGCTGGATTACGGCGTAAACCAGGAGGTTATCGACAGCTACAGAGAATCCCTCAAGGCAGAGGAAGAGGATGATGAAGCCTATGAGGAAATAAACGAAGTAGCTCCTGAGATGGCAACTGCCGACGACATTCAGTCTGCAGAGGCATACGCCACCGAATCGGAATTTGTAAACGAAACGGACTTTGAGGA
>X136_Domestic_Pig__coassemble_39_pt1 | contig 31861 bp, 30 predicted proteins | sample X136_Domestic_Pig__metabat2_low_PE_007 | metagenome-assembled genome bin X136_Domestic_Pig
TGGCCAACGCCTATGATATAGTACTCAACGGCGTTGAACTGGGCGGAGGAAGCATCAGAATCCATGACAGAGAAATGCAGGAAGACATGTTCAAAGCTCTTAACATGGAACAGGATGAAATAATCGAAAAGTTCGGATTCCTTGTGGAAGCCTTCAAGTATGGCGCTCCTCCTCACGGAGGTCTGGCTTACGGACTTGACCGTTTGGTAATGCTTCTCACAGGAGAAAAATCAATTAGAGAAGTTATAGCATTTCCAAAGAATCAGAATGCCCAGTGCATGGTCAGCGAGGCTCCGGGAGTTGTTGATACAGCCCAGCTTGATGAACTTGGAATTGCACTTAAGGAACAGATAACGGAATAAATGAAAATAGGAATAATGGGAGGATCCTTTGATCCTGTTCACAATGGACATATTGGCCTTGCTGAGGATGCGGTAACCATGGCCGGGATGGATGAGGTAATAATGATTCCTGCAGGCATACAGCCCTTCAAACAGGACAGGCGAACGGAATCCGGTGAGGATCGCTTCAGAATGCTGGCTCTTGTTGCAGGTCAAAATGATCATATTACAGTATCCAGGAATGAGCTTGATTGTGAAGGTGTGTCATACACGTATCTGACCCTGCGCCGAATACAGGAGATGAACAGGCATGCCAGACTGTACTTTATCTGCGGAACTGACAGCTTCCTGAAAATAGACACCTGGAAGAATTCCCGGGAACTTCTTAGCAATTACTCCTACATTGTCGGATGTGACAGACCCGGATACAGGCATAATGAGCTCAAGGAAGCAATAGAGAGAATAAGCCGTAATTACGGTACGGACATTATTACCATTCATAACAGACAGTTTGATGTTTCATCAACGGAAATTAGAGAGAGAATCGCAGAGGGGAAATCTATCGCGCATCTGGTTCCTCCCGCTGTGGAAAGGTATATAAGGGAGAATGAACTCTACAGATCACGAAAGACTGAAAGAGAAGATCCTTGAATACATCAGGATGAACCTGAAGGAATCAAGGCTGCAGCACACATACAGGGTTGCTGAGACTGCAGTGGCCATGGCCCGCAGAGAGGGAGCTGATGTCAGAAAGGCTGAAATCGCGGCACTGCTCCACGATTGTGCCAGGAACCTTCCTCCTGAGAAACTGAATAGTCTCGTTGAGGAGTTGGGATTGCCGGATAGATACAGGGATAATGTCAATCTGTCTCACAGCAAGGTGGGGGCTGCCTTTGCAGGTAGATTATTCAACATCGATGACAGGGAGATACTGGATGCGATTTCCTATCACACTACGGGCAGATGCCGGATGACGACTCTTGAGAAGATTGTCTTTCTGGCGGATGCCATAGAACCGGGGAGAGATTACCCCGGTGTGGAAGCAATCAGGGATGCTGCTGAGGAAAGCCTTGACAGAGGATGCCTTAAATCCCTTGAGGGAACGATTGAGTTCCTTAAAGCCGCAGACAAGTTCATTGATAATGACACAATAGAAGCATTTAATGATATTAAGGAGAAAATCGGATGAATGAAGAAAGAGCAAAAGCCGAAGCAATCGCCAAGGTTCTAAGCGACAAGAAGGGAATGGATGTTGCTGTTATAGACATTTCACCTAAGGCCAGCTTCGCGGATTTCTTTGTGCTTGCATCGGGGGGAAGCGACAGACAGGTTGCAGCCCTTGTTGAAAGCGTGGAGGATCTCATGGAGCCACAGGGAGTATTCCCCAAAAGCGTGGAGGGAAGAAAGACATCAGGTTGGATACTGATGGACTACGGCGATGTTGTTGTTAATGTTATGACCCCTGAAATGAGGGAGAAATACAATATTGAAAGAATCTGGGGCGATTGTGAGCTCACAGAAGTTGAATAGATGGAGGTTAACAATGCAGGAAAGATACAATTTCAGCGAAATCGAAAAAAAGTGGCAGAAAAACTGGGAGGATACCAAGGCCTTTAAGGTAGTTGAGGATCCGGACAAGGAAAAATACTATGTCCTTGAAATGTTCCCTTATCCTTCAGGCAAGCTTCATATGGGACATGTGAGAAACTATTCCATTGGAGATGTTATTGCCAGATTCAAGAAAATGAAGGGCTTCAACGTTATTCACCCTATGGGTTTCGACGGATTCGGACTTCCTGCAGAGAATGCTGCAATCAAGAACGGAACGCCTCCTGCAGAGTGGACCTGGGCAAACATACATGAAATGGAGGAACAGCTTAAGGAACTGGGTCTTTCATATGACTGGGACAGAGAATGTGCTACATGTCATCCTGACTACTACAGGTGGATGCAGTGGATTTTCATTCAGTTCTACAAGGCAGGACTGGCATACAAGAAAGAAAACCCAGTAAACTGGTGTCCAAGCTGCCAGACTGTACTTGCCAACGAGCAGGTTGTTGACGGCTGCTGTGAAAGGTGCGGCACTGCAGTAGGAAAGAAGAATCTTTCCCAGTGGTACTTTAAGATTACGGATTATGCAGAGCATCTTCTTGAGAACCTGGACAATGGCAAGCTGGACGGATGGCCTGAAAAGGTTAAGACAATGCAGAGAAACTGGATTGGCAAGTCCCACGGTGCCGAGGTTGATTTCAAGGTGAAGGATTATGACGAGACACTGACTGTATTCACAACCCGTGTGGATACCATATACGGAACAACCTTTATGGTTCTGGCTCCGGAGTATCCGTCGGTTCTTGATATGGTTGAGGGTACTGAATATGAAGCTCCTGTTAAGGAGTACATCGAAAGATGTTCACACATGAGCGAAATCGACAGAACATCTACTGCAAACGAGAAGACAGGTGTTTTCATCGGAAAGTATGCTGTAAATCCTTTCACAGGAAAGGAAATGCCTATATACATCTCAGACTATGTTCTTATGGGATACGGAACCGGAGCTGTAATGGGTGTACCTGCCCACGACCAGCGTGACTTTGATTTCGCTAAAATGTTCGGAATCGAGATCATTCCGGTAATCGATCCGCATGATCCTGAAATTGATCTGAACAATCTCCAGGCGGCATGCGCTGCGGAAGGTACTGTAATCAATTCAGGTGAGTTTACGGGAATGAACAACAAGGATGCAATCGAAAAGATTGCCCAGGTTGCAGAGGAGAGAGGAATCGGACACAAGACTGTAAATTACAGACTTCGTGACTGGCTCATTTCACGTCAGAGATACTGGGGAACACCTATTCCTATGATTTACTGTGAACACTGCGGATGGGTGCCTGAAAAGGAAGAAAACCTTCCGGTTATGCTTCCTACGGATGTTGAGTTCACCGGCAAGGGAGAATCACCGATTGTAACAAGCAAGACCTTCGTTGATACAGTTTGTCCGGTATGCGGACAGCCTGCCAAGAGGGAGGTTGACACCATGGATACATTCCTGGATTCCTCATGGTATTTCCTCAGATACTGTGACGCTAGAAACGATAAGGAAGTGTTCTCCAAGGAAAAGGCTGATTACTGGATGAATGTTGATCAGTATATCGGCGGAGTTGAACATGCCATCATGCACCTCATGTACGCCAGATTCTTCCAGATGGCACTTCATGACCTGGGTTTGGTTAAGGACGATGAGCCGTTTAAGAACCTTCTTACTCAGGGCATGGTAATTAAGGGCTATGAGAATGCCGAGGGTGAATATATCAAGGCGAAGATGAGCAAGTCTCTCGGAAACGTTGTAAGCCCGGCAGAAATAATAGAAAAGTACGGTGCAGATACCGCAAGACTCTTCATTCTGTTTGCTGCTCCTCCTGAAAGGGAGCTTGACTGGTCAGACAAGGGTGTTGAGGGCTGCTTCAGATTCCTCAACAGAATATGGAGACTGGCATATGATTTCTCAGAAACAGGATGCGCAGACTGCGGCGACTACGAAATAAGAAACAAAGAAGACAAGGAACTTAACCGGGTTCTTAATGACACAATCAGAAGAGTATCAAACGACATAGAAGAGAGATTCAACTTTAACACTGCAATCAGTGCAGTTATGGAGCTTGTGAACGAGCTGTACAAGTACAGAGAAGGAGATGTCAATCAGGCTCTCTTCGGCACAGCTGTCAGAACTGTAATTGTTCTCATGGCGCCGTTTGTACCTCATATTACAGAGGAAATCTGGCAGGATCTCGGATATGAAGGTTCGGTGCATGAACAGAGCTGGCCTTCATACGATGAAGCAGCACTGGTAAAGGATGAGGTTGAAATTGTTGTTCAGATTAACGGCAAGAACAAGGAAAAGATCAACATCCCCGGTGAAGCAACAAGAGAGGAAATGCTGAAGATAGCAGAGGATAACGAAACAATTAAGGAACTTACCGCCGGCATGAACGTTGTGAAGGTGATAGCTGTTCCGGGAAGACTCATAAACGTTGTTGTTAAAGGTTAAAGTTCCGGAAAGGAATTAAATGGGAGATAAAGAGAATAAAACAAAACAAAAGAAAACAAAACAGACAAGAAAGCCCGCTGCAAAGTCAGCGGTGAAGGCTGTATCAAAGGCGGCGGGCAAAACAGATACCAGAAAGTCAAAGTCGGCACCTAAGAAACAGATCAGAAAGGCAAAACAGGAAAAGAAACAGCCTGCAGAGGTTAAGATTATCCCTCTTGGCGGTCTGGGTGAAATCGGAAAGAACATGACAGCCATAGAATATGAGAATGAAATAATTCTTATAGACTGCGGCCTGTCCTTTCCCGACGATGACATGTTCGGAATCGATAAGGTAATTCCCGACTTCGATTACATAGTAAATACCGATAAAAAGATTAAGGGACTTATTATTACACATGGACATGAGGATCACATCGGTGCAATTCCGTATCTGCTGAAGGAAATAAACGTTCCGATATATGGGCTCAGATTTCCCCTTGGTCTTATTGAGAACAAGCTGAAGGAGCACGGAATACGTGGAGATTTCCATGTTATTGAAGCAGGAAAGGAATTCCGTCTGGGACGGTATTTCACCATAGAACCCATAAGGATTACCCACTCCATTGCGGATTCGGTATGCTACAGCATCAAGACTCCGGCAGGCAGGGTATTTCATACAGGAGACTTCAAGATAGACTTCACACCTGTTGACGGTAATCCGATTGACTTCGCCAGGCTGGCACAGATAGGCTCAGAGGGTGTGATGCTGATGATGGCAGACAGCACCAATGTTGTACGTCCCGGATATGCCCAGTCGGAAATGGTGGTGGGAGAAACCCTTGACGGCATATTCAGAAGATCCAAGAAGAGAATCATCATTGCAACATTTTCTTCAAATGTCCACCGAATTCAGAAGATAATAGATATCGCTCTCCAGTGCAACAGAAAGGTTGCGGTATCCGGAAGAAGCATGGTGAATGTGGTGGAACTTGCCAGGGAGCTGGGTTACATCAAGATTCCTGAAAGCAGACTCATAGACCTTAACAAGGCAGGAAACATTCCGGACAGGGAGCTTGTGGTAATCACAACCGGCAGCCAGGGGGAACCGATGTCGGCTCTGGCAAGGATGGCCTCAAACGATCACAAGGCTATTAACATCAGAGCCAATGACATGGTCATTCTCTCATCGACACCGGTGCCGGGTAATGAGCTTACCGTTGCAAATGTTGTTAACCAGCTTGTGGCAAAGGGCGCCGAGGTTATATACTCCGACATTGCGGAGACCCATGTATCAGGACATGCATGCCGTGAGGAACTGAAGCTGATGCATTCCCTTATCAGGCCTAAGTATTTCATGCCTGTTCACGGTGAGGCACGTCACCTTCAGACCCATGCGGACCTGGCACATGATCTTGGAATGCCGAGAGACAGAATCTTCATTCTGAATAACGGTGATGCTCTGGTACTTTCCAATAAGGGCGCTGTGAAAACCGAGAAGGTTGCAGATGCAGAGGGCATATTTGTTGACGGTCTGGGAGTGGGCGATGTTGGAAATATCGTTCTGAGAGACAGAAGGCTGCTCTCCGAGTCAGGACTTATCATTGTGGTGGCATCCATAGATAAGGAGGCGGGGATGATTGTTGCCGGACCTGATATCATTTCCAGAGGCTTTGTATATGTGAGAGAGAATGAAGATCTCATAGATGCAGCCTGTGAAAGGGCGGAGTCAATAATAATCGACTGTCTTGCAAAGAACATGAAGGACTGGAACGGAATTAAGACAGCGGTGAGAGAAGGCCTCAGGAAGTACATCTACAGCAAAACCGAGAGAAGTCCGATTATTCTTCCGATATTCATGGAGGTTTAGTTACAGAAAGGGTAAATTATGAACGTATACGATCAGGCTCATCAGTTAGCCAAGGCAATTAAAGAATCAGAGGAATGCAAGCAGTTCAACGAGGTAAAGGAACAGGTTGAAGCAAATCCGGATCTTGATGCTGCTATCAAGGATTTCATGAAAAAGCAGTTTGAATTTCAGGCATCACAGATGATGGGACAGGAACTGGATCAGGAGGAATTCCTTAAGCTCCAGCAGCTCAGTGCTGTTCTCATGCAGGATCCTCTCACAGGAAGATATTTTCAGAATCAGATGGTTTTCAGCCAGATGATGTCTGATGTTTACAAGATTATAGGCGACGCTGCAGACTTTGGAATCGGCCCCATGGGGGATGTAGGTAACATGAGATAATGGCTGAACAGTTAAACAGAGATAACATGATAAAGAGCCCTGAGGAGCTTCTGAATATACTTACGGCAGAAGCCATGGGGGACAAGTGTTTTGAACACATTCTGGGATTTATCAGACCTGGAATGACAGAGCTTCAGGTTGCTGAGGAAATAGAGAGAACTCTCTTCGCACTGGGAGCTGAAGCATTGGCATTTGACACCATATGTGTTTCCGGTGCGAACACATGTCTGCCCCACGGAATGCCGTCGGACAAGGTTATTGAAGAGGGTGACCTGCTGACCATGGACTTCGGAGGTGTTTACAAGGGCTTTTGCGGTGACATGACAAGAACTGTAGGAATCGGGTGCCTCTCCCAGGAGCAGATTCACGTGTATGATGTGGTTCTGAGAGCTCAGCTGGCAGCCCTGGGCAGATGCTGCGACGGAGTAACCTGTGCAGATGCTGACGCTGCAGCAAGGGACATTATTGATGCCGAGGGTTATGGCAGCTTTTTCATCCACACAACAGGCCACGGCGTGGGCAGGGAGGTTCACGAGGCACCTCGTCTTGCGGGAAACAGCCCTGATGTGCTGACAACGAACATGGCAGTTACAGTGGAACCGGGAATATACATTCCTGACAGGTTCGGGGTGCGTATTGAGGACTTGGCAATCATTACCGATTTTGGTATAATAAACGCGACTAAATCCGTTAAAGAATTAATTATTCTATAATAAATTAGAGAAAGGCAGAACAGATTTATGATTTATGCAGGCGATTTCAGAAAAGGTATTACATTTGAAATTAATGGTGATCCACACGTAGTAATTGATTTCCAGCATGTTAAGCCCGGAAAGGGCGCTGCCTTCGTAAGAACAAAGCACAAGAACATTCTGACAGGTGCCATCAAGGAAGAATCCTTCAACCCTGATGCCAAGTTCCCGAAGGCTCATATCGAAACAAAGACAATGCAGTATCTGTATTCAGACGGCGAGCTTTACTACTTCATGGATCCTGAAACATATGATCAGATTCCGCTTTCAGCAGATCAGGTGGAAGAAGCCATGAAGTATCTCAGAGAGAATGACGAGGCAACAATCAAATTCTACAAGGGCAATGCGTTCCTGGTTGAGGCACCTAATTTCGTGGACCTGGTTGTTACGGAAACAGAACCCGGTGTCAAGGGAGACACTGCCACAAACGTTACAAAGGACGCCACAGTTGAAACTGGTGCGGTAGTAAAGGTTCCTATCTTTATCGAAGAGGGAGAAAGAATCCAGATAGATACAAGAACCGGTGAATATCTTGGAAGATCCAAATAATCAGTTTTGCATGAAAAGGGACGCCGGGCGTCCCTTTTTTCGGAGGTAAAAATGAAAAAGATACTTGTAGTGCTGATAATTCTCGTGGTGGCTCTGTCAGGCGGAATTATATTCTATCTTTCCGGCATAGGTGCTGCCGATCCGGGAAACGATGAGGAGATAACCGTTGAAATTCCTAACGGAAGCGGTGCATCGGCGATTGTGGCTATCCTTGATGAACACGGCCTGATAAAGAACATGACCTGTGCCAAGATTAATGCCAGAATAGGAGGCTACGATTCACTTCAGGCCAACACCTACATTTTCAAAGGCTCCATGACCCTTCCGGAAATGATGAAGGCAATCAATACCGGTGATTTTGAATACATATCAAAAACATCATTCCAGCTGAATGAGGGATACAGACTCACCCAGTGTGCGGAGGCCCTTTCGGAGGTGACTCCTTATTCCAAGAAGGAAATAATGGCAACCTGGGATGACAGAGATTATCTTAAGAAACTGATAAAGGATTACTGGTTCCTTACAGATGATATTCTGGATAAGGACATCATTCATCCGCTGGAGGGCTATCTCTACCCGAATACATATTTCATTACAGAGACAGACCCATCCATTGACAGCGTTACAAGGCTTGCACTTGATGAGATGGACAAAGCCCTTTCGGAAAGAAGGAGTGAAATAGAGTCATCAGAGTTCAGCGTCCATGAGTTCCTCACCATTTCTTCCATAGTTACGAAGGAAGGTTGTGCAACGGAGAAGGATGCAGCTCACATTTCCGGAGTGTTTGTTAACAGAATCAAAAAAGACATGTCACTGGGCAGCGATGTTACAGTGTGCTACATATTTGATGAGGACAGAGTGGATCTTAAGGTTTCACAGCTTGATTCCGAATCACCTTACAATTCAAGAAAGGTTCAGGGTCTGATTCCTGGACCGATCTGCACTGTACCTGCAATAGCAATGGATGGAGTTTTGAACTACGAGCAGACAGATGATCTGTTCTTCTATGCAGGTCCTGACGGAACAATTTATTACGCCAAGACAAATGAAGAGCACGAGAAAAATGTATCGGCTCATCCTTGGTCAGAGGAAGATCTTGAACAGTAATATTACAGACAGGAGAGTTGGGGCATTCATAGATAAAATGAATGTCACAGAAAACAGAATACTGGAGGAGTTCAGAAGGAACGCCGAAGAGAATAGAGTTCCTATTATTCTCCGGGAGACAGAGGGCCTTCTCAAAAGCCTTCTGAGACTGAAAAAGCCTGCGCAGCTGCTGGAAATAGGCACTGCAGTGGGCTATTCAGCGTGTGTGTTTGCCGATACCTGCGGCTGCAGGGTTACCTCAATTGAGGCAGATGAGGCAATGGCGGATAAGGCAGTCAGGAACATAGAAAGCCTTGGTTTCGCATCTCACATCAGGGTGCTGAGAGGAGACGGCAGAGATGTTCTGAGGCGGCTTCACCGTGAGGAGTCCGAAGTTGAAGACGGGAAATACGACATGGTGTTTATAGACGCCGCCAAGAGCCATTACAGGGAGTTCTGGGATCTTTCCCTGCCTTTGCTTAAGCCTGATGCTCTGATTGTATGCGACAACGTCCTGATGAAGGGCATGACCGCCTCAGATGAATTTGACACCAGAGGAAGATACAAGACATCAATCAGAAAGATGAGAGAGTTTCTCGATTACATCACCGGATTGGAGTATGCAAAGACTGCAGTACTGGCTTCAGGTGACGGGATTTCGGTAAGCATAATAGAAAGGAACAGATGAAAAAGGTAGAGCTGCTTGCACCTGCAGGCGATTTGGAAAAACTGAAAATAGCGGTTGAGTACGGAGCTGATGCCGTGTATTTCGGCGGTGAAATGTTTTCGCTTCGTTCCGGAGCCGGAAACATGACTGTGGAAGAGATACGCAGAGGTGTTGAATATGCCCACAGCCGTGGTGTGAGATGTCACATGGCAATGAATGTGTATGCACACAACGAGGATATAATTCCTCTCAAGGCTTATCTGAAGGAAATTCGGGATATTCCCATAGACGCCTTCATAGTATCTGATCCGAGCGTTATGGCTGCGATACAGGAAGCAATACCGGATGCCGAGCTGCATCTTTCCACCCAGGCCAATATGACCAATTATGTAACAGCCGGTTTCTGGCATAAAATGGGCGTTAAACGGGTCGTTCTGGCCAGGGAGCTGATGCTTGATGAAATCCGTGAAATAAGAGAAAAAACGCCTGAAAGCCTTGAGCTTGAGGGGTTCGTTCACGGAGCAATGTGCATTTCCTATTCAGGAAGATGTCTTCTGTCAAATTTCATGACGGGAAGGGATGCCAACAGAGGAGAGTGCGCTCACCCCTGCAGATATAAATACAGATTGGAAGAGGAAAAACGCCCCGGAGAATACTGGCCAGTTGATGAGGATGACAGAGGCACTTACATTTTCAACAGCAAGGACCTTTGCCTCCTGGAACACATTCCCCAGCTGATGGATGCGGGAATCACCTCATTCAAAATCGAAGGACGAATGAAGAGCATATTCTACCTGGCTCACGTTATCAAGGCCTACAGAAGGGCAATTGACACCTATTGTGAGGATCCCGACGGCTACACATTCCAAAGGGAGTGGTACGATGAAATGTGCAAGGCAAGCCACAGGGAATTCACCACTGGCTTCTATTTCAGAAAGCCCACAAACGAGGATCAGAATTACCTTACAAGTGCATATACCAGAGACTACAGCTTCACGGGGATTGTCAGAAGCTATGATGAAGACACATCCATCGCGCTGGTGGAGCAGAGAAACAAGATGGAAATCGGTGATACAATTGAGGTTTTCGGTCCAACCGGCAGCTTCTTCACTCAGAAACTGGAATACATGACGGATGAGGAGGGAAACAGCCTTCAGTCGGCACCCCATCCTCAGCAGATGTTAAAGATAAAACTTGATAAACCGGCAGGTCCGAATTACATGTTGAGAAAGGAGAAATGATTCATGACTGCTGACCCTTTACCCTTATGGGGCACTATAGTATTACTTGTAATAATATTGATTAATGCTTATTTCAGTGCTGTCAGAAAGGCAATTGCCTCAGTAAACAAGGCCAATATCAGAGAGATGGCTGAGGAGGGCAATTCCAGAGCGGAGAAGGCATTGAAGATAATAGAGAATCTTCCGGACAGCAAGCTGTCCATAAGATGCCTCAATGTCTTTCTTTACATGCTTTTCTGTCTCACGGCATTGTACTCCTATGTGGGGCCTGTTTCAGGATTGCTGGACAGGGTTATTGGAAACCCCGGCGCTTCCTTCGGTGTGGCCGCCGTACTGACATTCCTGATATCAACCGTGTTCCTGATGGCGCTGGGAGAAATGGTTCCCAGACGAATCGCACTGCAGCATACGGAGGGCATTACCGTTAACGGGGCAGTGCCTGTGGGAATACTCAATGTTGTAATGAAACCCTTTATGGTTCTCGTGTGGGCTCTGTCATTTGTTGTTCTGAAGGTGCTTCGTCAGCGTACTGATCTTAACGACAATGAGTACAGTGAAGAAAACATTGTGGAAATGCTTGAGGCAGGACGAGAAAGCGGTGAGCTGAAGGAAGAGGGCAAGAAGATGATTACCGGCGTCTTTGCCTTTGACGACATTCTGGCTTACGAGATAATGACTCCGAGAACAGATGTCTTTGCCATCGATATCAACGATCCCGCCGATGAGTATATAGACGAGCTCATGGAACTCAGATACTCCAGAATACCTGTATACGAAGATGACAGCGACAACATTATCGGTATTCTCTACATTAAGGACTACCTGATAAAGGCCAGGGAGGACGGTTTCGAAAACGTTGACATCAAATCAATACTAAGAACTCCGTATTTCGTCCCTGAGACCAAAAACATAGATTCCCTGTTCTTCGAGCTTCAGAAGACGAAACAGCATATAGCCATTCTAATCGACGAATACGGCGGCTTTTGCGGCATCGTAACCATGGAGGATATCATCGAAGAGGTTATGGGTGATATCGATGACGAATACGATGAAGAGGAAGAGGAAATCAGAGAAATCGGCAGAAACCTCTACATTGTAGAGGGAAGCATGGATATCGATGACCTTAACGAGGAACTGGGTCTCAATCTGGAATCCGAGGATTCTGAAACCATCGGAGGTTTCCTGATAGAGCTCCTGGGTGAAATTCCTGATGAGGAGAACATCGGCAAGGAAATATTCTTCGAAAATTGTGTTTTCACAATTAAAACAGTTAAGGACAGGCGAATAGAACAGATTACAATAAAGATTAACGACATTAACGACAAGGTAAGTGAAAATGGCTGAGAACAGAGAAACAACGTCGGTATCTGACGAAGTGATTGCGATATGCGCTGTGAACGCGGCTCTCAAGACCGAAGGCGTCCTGAGAATGGCCGGGGGACTTTCGAATGCCCTGAGCAGAAACCTTCTGGGAAAGGAGCTTCTTTCAAAGGGAGTTAAAGTCAGCCAGAGCAGCGGCAGAATCGAAATCGATGTAAACATCATTGCCAGATACGGGTGCAAAATACCCCAGGTTGCCTGGGACATTCAGGAAAACGTAAAGACTGAGGTTAAGGAAATTACCGATCTGAAGGTAAATGCCGTAAACATTCACGTACAGGGAGTAGAAAAAGATGACCAGAAATGAGGCAAGAGAAATAATGATGCAGATACTCTATGAGCTTGATGCATCCAAGACCATCGAAAAGGACAAGACAGACAATCTGGCAGACGCCCGTGCAAAGGCAGCCGCCCTGGCATCGGAAAGACTGTCGGGGGGACATATCAAGAGGGGAACGGATCTGATATGTTCAATACTGGACAATCTTAAGGACATTGACAGCTCCATAAACGAATTCAGCGCCAAGTGGAAGACCTCAAGGATGCCTAAGGTAGATCTGGCAATAATGAGACTGGCTATTGGTGAAATCAGATTCAGCGAAGACATCCCTGAACCGGTGTCTGTCAATGAAGCCATTAACCTGGCAAAGAAATTCAGCACAGACAACTCAGCCAGATTCATTCACGGAATTCTGGGCGCTGTTACCGGCAAATAAAAATGAAAAGAGAAAGATACATCCTGGGAATTGATACAAGCAACTACAAAACCTCAATTGCCCTCACGGATGAAATGGGCATAGTATGTGATTTGCGAAGGTTTCTCACGGTGAAACAGGGAACCCGGGGACTCAGACAGTCCGAGGCTCTGTTTCAGCATGTGAAGAATTTACCGGAGCTTTTCGGTGAAATGAGGGGCGGCTATGGAGACTCAATAGCTGCCGTATCCTATTCCGAAAGACCGAGACCTGTTGAGGGCTCATACATGCCCTGTTTTCTTGCGGGAAAAAGCTTTGCTGAATCCCTGGCATCTGTACTGGGAGTTCCTGCACTGGGGTATTCCCATCAGGAGGGACATATCGAGGCGGTGAGACACAGCAGCGGAATTCCCGGTGACAGGGATTTCATTGCCTGTCATTTTTCCGGCGGCACATGTGAGATAATGAGAGTGAAACAGAAAAAGGTAACAGAGAGGTCCGCCTTTGATCTGGAAACTCTTGGCGGATCCAGGGACATTTCCTTCGGACAGCTTCTCGACAGAACGGGAGTTGCCTCAGGGCTTGCCTTTCCATGCGGGGAGGAAATGGATCGAATAGCAGTAGAGTCGGAGGCAGATGAAAACCTTTTATCGCTGATAAAGGTAAAGGATGGCTGGGTGAACCTTTCAGGAATCGAAACTCAGATAATGAGAAACATAGAAAGCGTTTCCAGGGACAAACTCTTCCGGGAGGTTTTTCGTAAAACCGCAGATGCCATGGCTCTGATGCTGCGTCAGGTTACTGAGCTATCGGGTCTGAAAGATGTACTCCTTTCAGGAGGAGTATCCTCCAGCAGATTCATTAGAGACAGCCTTAGAGGACAGCTTGCTGAACTGAATCTGTACTTTGACGGATCGGATCTTTCCTCGGACAACGCTGTGGGCACAGCCTTTCTGGGAGGTAGATATCTATGGGATTAAAACCTGTACCGGTGGGACAGCTTAACAATTACATAGGAAGAGTGCTGAAAACTGACCCAATACTGAGCAACATATCGGTTGTGGGAGAAATAAGCAACCTCAAGTACCACAGCTCCGGCCATGTGTACTTTTCACTGAAGGATGACAGCAGCAGGGTAAACTGTTTTCTCTCATGGGGAAACCTGCAGAATATCTCATGTCCCCTTGAGGAGGGAATGGAGGTAGTAGCTGCCGGCTTCATTTCCGTATATGAGCGGGGAGGCTACTATTCACTGAACGTGCGTGACATCGAGGTGAACGGCAGGGGACAGCTGGCGGCTGCCTTTGAAAAACTGAAAGCCAAACTGGGAGAAGAAGGCCTCTTCCGAGAGGAGCACAAGAAGGAACTTCCTTTCTTTCCCTTGAAGATAGCTGTAGTAACCTCTGAAACCGGAGCGGCTGTAAGAGATATTATCAGAACCATCAAGAACAAAAACAAAGTAGTGGATATTCTTGTTTATCCCGTGCTTGTCCAGGGGCCGGCAGCCTCCGGGGAAATATCATCAGCCATAGATGATATCAATGTTAACCATAAAGATGTAGACGTGATTATCACAGGAAGAGGCGGGGGCTCTATGGAGGAGCTATGGGCCTTTAATGAGGAGGCCGTTGCCCGCAGCATATATGAATCTGAAATACCTGTCATATCCGCGGTGGGACATGAAACGGATTTTACCATTTCGGATTTCATTGCTGACAGAAGAGCGGCAACACCTACTGCTGCAGCGGAGATGGCGGTTCCGGATACGGGAGAGCTCGAGGCAGAGCTTGACAGAATCTCCCTGGAGATGACTTCGGATCTGGGTCTGGCAATTGCCAGGAGAAAAGAGAGGCTGGAGGCTTTGAATCCCACAGCCTTTGCCAGAAATCTCAAGTCTCGAATTCTTTACGAACAGGTAAATGCCGACAGATTAATTGAGGCGATGGGCGATGCCATGAATAATCGTCTTGTTTCGGCAAGGAACAGAGTGGAAATGCTGAGGGAATTCATAGAATCTTCAAATCCGAAGGCTATACTTGCCAGAGGATATTCTGTGGTAACGGATAACAGCGGGAAGATTATTCGCAGCACCGATGAGCTGAGTGAGGGCCTTGGTGTAAACATTGAAACAGGTAACGGAACTGCTGAGGCAGTTATTACAGGAATAAAGAAAGGGGAGGAATATCCATGAGCGAAAAGAAAACAACATTTGAAGAATCCCTCAAGAAACTTGAGGCCGCTTCAGAGAAGCTGAAGTCTCAGGATACATCCCTGGAGGAGGCCATAAACAACTATCAGGAGGGGCTGAAGCATTACAAGGAATGCAGCAGGATACTCAAGGAGGCAGAACAGAAAGTCGAGGTGCTTACAAAATGAACGATCTGACATTTGCTGATTACAGAAACATGCTTGAGGAACATCTTACGGATTTCATTCCGGATGTTGACCAGAAGAGCATAACTCTTTATGAATCCATGAAATACAGTATCAATGCAGGAGGCAAGAGAATCAGGCCTGTTCTTCTTATGGCTGCCTGTGACTTTTGCGGCGGCAAGGTTGCGGAGGCGCTGCCATATGCCTGTGCGATTGAATACATCCATACCTATTCCCTGATCCATGACGATCTGCCATGCATGGATGACGATGATCTGAGGAGAGGAATACCAACTAACCACAAGGTATACGGTGAAGCAGTTGCAACCCTTGCCGGAGACGGACTCCAGTCTGTTGCCTATGAAGTAATATACAAGGATATGCTCCTTTACTTCGATGATCCCGATGCGCTTAAGAGAAGAATCAGAGCGGGCCTTGAAATTGTGAAGGGCTCCGGAGTCAAGGGAATGGTGGCAGGACAGATTGCCGACATAGAAGCCGAGGACAAGAACTGCTCAAAGGAGCTTCTCGATTATATTCACATAACAAAAACTGCGGACCTCATAAGGGCTTCTGTACGTTCAGGTGCTATGCTGGGGGGCTGCAGCGAGAAGGAACTGGAGGATCTTTCCGTTTATGCCGAGAACCTTGGGCTGGCTTTTCAGATATGCGACGACATTCTGGACATTGAAGGCAGTGAAGAGGAGATGGGAAAGAAAACCGGGGCAGATGCAGAAAAGAAAAAGGCAACCTACCCTGAGGTATACGGTCTTGAGGAATCAAAGGCAAGACTGAGAGAACTGACAGATGCAGCAATTAACGCTTTAGCAGATTATTATGACAATGCCGAACTATTTGTTCAGCTTGCGAAGGATCTTGCTACAAGGAGCAAATAGATAACTGGAAATCGAGGTTGAACATGAACAAATACATAGCCTCACACGTTTTCCCGGATGAGTTAAGAGAGATGAGTTACGATGAGCTCGAACTTCTTTCATATGAGCTCAGAGACTTCCTGGTTGATTCCGTTTCCAAGACAGGAGGACATCTTGCATCAAATCTGGGAATTGTTGAGCTGACAATAGCACTTCACAGGTGCTTCAATACACCGGAGGACAAAATTGTCTGGGATGTGGGTCATCAGACCTATGTCCACAAGATTCTCACAGGCAGGATGGAGGGCTTTGAGAATCTCAGACAGCTTGGAGGCATGAGCGGCTTCCCTAAAACCTCCGAAAGCGAGTACGACCTGTTTGACACAGGTCACAGCAGCACATCTCTTTCTCTGGGTCTGGGACTTGCTGCTGCCAGGGACATGAAGGGTGAAGACTATAAGGTGGTTTCCGTAATCGGAGACGGTGCCATGACAGGGGGCATAGCCTACGAAGCCCTTAACAATGCCGGAAACATGAACACTAACTTCATTGTGGTTCTTAACGATAACGGCATGTCCATTTCACCGAATACGGGAGGCCTGTCAAGATCACTGGGAAGAATTACAAGCACAGACAAGTACATTCACATGAAGACCCAGGTTAAGAAGGGATTCTCCAAGGTTCCAGTAATCGGAGAGAGCATGATTTCCGGAATTCACAATGCCAAGGAAAACATAAAATATGCGGTTATAGACGGAATTCTCTTTGAAGAACTGGGCTTCAAGTACATAGGCCCGGTGGACGGTCATAATATTAAGGAAATGTGTGAAACTCTGGAACATGCCAAAAGCATAAAGGGTCCTGTTCTCATACACGCCGTAACCCGCAAAGGCAAGGGCTATTCAAAGGCGGAAGAAAATCCTGATGTTTTTCACGGTATCGGCGCATTTGATGTTGAGACAGGCAAGCCGACATCAAAGTCCAAGGGTGAATCATATTCTGAAGTCTTCGGCAGGAAGCTTACTGAAATGGCAGGCAGGGACAACCGCATTGTTGCAGTCAGCGCCGCCATGGTTTCAGGTGTGGGTCTTGAAGGATTCAGAAATTCCTATCCAAAACGTATTTTTGATGTGGGCATTGCCGAGGAGCATGCCGTAACCTTCAGTGCAGGCATGGCAAAGGCGGGACTCAGACCATATGTGGCAATATATTCATCATTCCTTCAGAGAGCATACGACCAGATAATCGAGGATGTATGTCTTCAAAATCTGCCCATTACCTTCTGCATAGACAGAGCAGGTGTAGTTGGTGCAGACGGAGAGACCCATCACGGAATCTTCGATATCTCATATCTGAAGTCAATGCCTAACATGACTGTACTGGCACCTTCAGAGCCTGAAGAGCTTGAGAAAATGCTTGAGCTGTCCCTTACTCTTGAGGGACCCTGCGCCATCAGGTATCCAAGGGGTACAGGACATAAGCTGAAGGGCAGCTGTGAACCTCAGCCCGGTAATGCCGTAACTGTTAAGAGAGGAACCCAATGCCAGATATGGGCAGCCGGATCCATGGTATCCCAGGCAATCAGTGCAGCCGAGATACTGAAGGGAAGGGGATACAGCATCAGCGTTGTGAACCTTGCATCGCTGAAGCCCCTTGACGAGAAGAAAATCCGGGCTGCCGGAAAGAAATATCCGTTAATAGTAACTGTAGAGGATGGAGTAATTTCCGGAGGAATAGGAGAATCCATCTCAGCACTGCTGTCCGGCTCGGATGCATCGGTGATAAACCTCGGCTGGCCCGACAGGTTTATCGAACACGGCACACAGCAGCAGCTTTATGCCAAATACGGACTTGACGGAGAGGGCATTGCAGCCTGTATAGAAAAAAGACTGAAAAGAAAATGAAAAAAAGATTAGATGTTCTCACAACTGAAAAGGGATTGTTTGATTCCCGTGAAAAGGCCAAGACAAGCATAATGGCCGGTCTTGTACTTGTGGACGGTCAGGTTATTGACAAGCCCGGTACAAGCGTGGATGAAGAGTCCGAAATAAGCCTGAAGGAGGTTCTTTGTCCATATGTGAGCCGTGGGGGGCTTAAGCTTGAAAAAGCACTTGATGCGTGGAATTTCAGCCTTCAGGGCGCCAAGGCAGTGGATATAGGAGCATCCACCGGCGGCTTTACCGACTGCATGCTCCAGAGGGGTGCCTCCAGGGTTTACTGCATTGATGTAGGCTACGGACAGCTGGACTGGAAGCTGAGAAACGATCCCAGAGTGGTAAACATGGAAAAGTGCAATGTAAGGTACCTTGACGTTGACGAGATAGGAAGGGATGTGGACTTCATCAGCATCGATGTATCCTTCATTTCCCTCAGGCTTGTTTTCCCTGTGGCATCAGAACTCCTTTCGGATGAGGGATGTCTTGTGTGTCTGGTGAAGCCTCAGTTTGAAGCCGGCAGGGAGCAGGTTGGCAAGAAGGGTATTGTACGGGATCCTGCTGTTCACAGACAGGTAATAGAGAATGTAATTGGCTATGGAGAGGCAAACGGACTCTATTCCTGGGGACTGGAATATTCTCCGGTAACGGGAACAAAGGGAAATATTGAATATCTTCTTTTCATGAAGAAGAAAAAGTGCGATAATACTGTAGATGTGAATAAAATTGTTGATGATTCACATAAAACTCTGGATTAGAAGCGACAGCTTTTATATAATTTAACCAATTGTGTATTATTAAATAAAATAGGAGGATATGGAAATGGAAATTGCAAAAAGAGTCGCAAGCATGCAGTTCTCACCAATCAGAAAGTTCAACAAGTACGGCTTTGAAGCTGAAGCCAACGGCAAGACTGTGTACAGACTGAACATCGGTCAGCCTGACGTTGAAACTCCTGAATGCTTCAAGGAAGCTATCAACAATTTCGACAAGAAGGTAATCGCATATGCAGAATCAGGCGGCGTTACCGAACTGCTGGATGCGATGATCGATTACATGAAGCTTTATGACATGAACTATGAAAGAGAAGACATTCTGATTACAAACGGCGGATCGGAAGCTCTTACTCTGATTTTCACTTCTCTTCTGAATCCGGGAGAAGAGGCATTAATTGCTGAACCATTTTACACAAACTACAACACTTTCTGCAATCAGGTTAACGGCAAGCTGGTTCCGCTCACAACAAGTGCTGAGGATGGATATGCATGGGCAAAGAGAGATCTCATTGAAGCAGCAATAACACCTAACACCAAGGCAATCTGCTGCATCAGCCCGGGCAACCCTACAGGAAGAGTTCTGACTCTTGATGAAATGAAGCTGGTTGGAGAGATTGCCAAGGAGCACGACCTGTGGATTATCTCCGACGAAGTATACAGAGAGTTCGCATATGATGACAGAGAAGTAACATCATTCGGCATGCTTGAAGACCTTGCTGACAGAGTAATTCTTGTTGATTCTGTATCAAAGAGATACTCTGCCTGCGGTGCCAGAGTCGGTGCTGTTATTTCAAAGAACAAGGAGCTCATGAGCGGAATCCTCAAGCTGGCTCAGGGAAGACTCTGCTGTCCTACCCTTGAACAGGTTGGTGCGGCTGCCCTCTACAGACTGGACAAGAGCTACTATGATGAAGCAAAGGCTGAATACTGCGCAAGAAGAGATGCAGCATATGAAGAAATCTCAAAGATTCCGGGTGTTGTATGCCAGAAGCCTGGCGGTGCATTCTATCTTACAGCTAAGCTGCCTGTTGACAGTACTGAAGATTTTCTCATGTTCATGCTTACAGAATTTGATGATAACGGCGAGACAGTAATGTTCACTCCTGCATCGGGATTCTATGCTACACCGGGCCTGGGCAAGAATGAAATGCGTATTGCATATGTACTGACTCCGGACAAGATGAGAAGAGGCGCAGAACTTATTAAACTCGGAATTGAAGCATATAACAAAAAACTTGGTAAATAACGAATGAAGAAAGAGGCAAAATCGAAGCTGTCACCCATGATGCAGCAGTATCTTGATATTAAGAAGGAACATCAGGATTCAATCCTGTTCTTTAGGCTGGGTGATTTCTATGAAATGTTTTTTGATGATGCCGAAACAGCTTCAAGGGAACTTGAGCTGACACTTACAGGTAAACAATGCGGTTTAGAGGAAAGGGCTCCCATGTGCGGAGTCCCTTTCCATGCCGCAGAAACCTATATTGGAAGGCTCATTGAAAAGGGCTACAAGGTCGCAATCTGCGAGCAGGTTGAGGATCCTGCCGCTTCAAAGGGTATCGTGCGCAGAGAGGTTATTCAGATTGTAACCCCGGGCACGGTAATCAGCAGCGGAATGCTGAAGGAAGACGAGAACAACTACATCGCATCGGTATTTGCAGACAGTGAATCAATAGGGCTGTCCTATTGTGATGTTTCCACAGGTGAAATCAGACTGACCTCAATAACAAATCCGGGGAAGCGTGAAGCCCTGGTTAACGAGCTGGTGAAGATAAACGCCAGAGAGGTTATCATGAATGAGGAAACTGCCGATGCCATTGACATTGAAGACATCAGGCCGATTTGTGAGGCCTGTTTTAATATTGCAGGAAGCTTCTGCTACAGAGAGGAAGCAGCAAGAGATGCCATTTTGAGACAGTTCAAGGTGGGAGCCCTACATGGTATAGGGATAGAGGAGGGTTCAGCGGCTGAATCCGCACTGGGAGCATTGCTCCTTTACCTCCATGACAACCAGAGAAATGAGCTTTCACATATAAGAGAACTGAGTGTTTACTCCATGGAGCAGCACATGTCTCTGGACAAGTCCACAATAAGGAATCTGGAAATTACAGAAACTCTTTTTGAAAAGAAGCTCCAGGGCTCACTGCTGGGGGTGCTGGACAAGACGAATACGGCCATGGGAAGCCGTAAGATGAAGCAGTGGCTCAGGGAACCTCTCAAGGATGTTGACCTGATTAACGGCAGACTTGAAGGGGTTCAGCTTTTCCTGGATTATCCGATACAGCGGAACAATATCAGAGAGTGCCTGAAGCAGGTTTACGACTTCGAGCGGCTGGCAGGACGAATAGCCACGGGAAAGGCTAACGGAAGGGATCTTATCGCCCTGAAGGAATCCTGCAGTGTTCTGCCTGAAATAAGATACGAGCTCCAGAGCCTGGGAGGAAACCTTATTTCGGAGCTTCATGACATGATAAGCCCCCTTGAGGACGTATTTGAAATCATTGACAGAGGCATAGTTGATGAACCCCCTTATACAGTAAAGGAGGGTGGACTCATTAAACCGGGATTCTCCCGTGAGCTCGACGATCTCAAGGCTTCCATTGCAGATGCTCAGCACTGGATAGCTTCCCTTGAGGGTTCAGAGCGGGAGAGAACAGGAATAAAGAACCTTAAGGTCGGATTCAACAAGGTTTTCGGTTACTATCTTGAGGTTACCAAATCCTATTACGACCTTATACCTGAGGACTATATCAGAAAGCAGACTCTGGTAAACTGCGAGAGATTCATAACACCTGAGCTGAAGGAAACGGAAAGACTCGTTCTCAATGCGGAAACGGAAATAAACAGACTGGAGTACGATCTGTTCTGCGAAATGAGAGATCAGCTCCGGCTTCGTATAGGTGAAATACAGAAAACATCTGCCGCAATTGCTGCTGTAGATGTGCTTGCTGCCTTTGCACAGGTTTCCGAGAAAAACGACTACAGACGTCCTGAAATTGACGGAGGGGATGTGATTTCCATTGAAAAGGGAAGACATCCGGTAATCGAAACCACAATAAGAGACGGCATTTTCGTCAGCAACGACACCTACCTTGACAGAGATGGGTCGAGTCTGATGATAATAACCGGCCCGAACATGTCCGGCAAGTCTACATATATGCGACAGACGGCCCTCATTGTTCTCATGGCCCAGGCTGGCTGCTTTGTTCCCGCCAGAAAAGCCCATATCGGAATATGCGACAGAATATTTACAAGAATAGGTGCCTCGGATAACCTTGCCCAGGGGCAGAGTACCTTCTTTGTGGAAATGAGCGAGCTGTCATATATACTGAACACCGCCACATCAAAATCACTTGTTATTCTTGATGAAATAGGCAGGGGCACAAGCACCTATGACGGCCTGTCAATTGCATGGGCTGCCGCTGAATACCTGTGCAGTCCCGATAGGAGAATGAGAACCCTATTTGCCACCCACTATCACGAGATGACGGTGCTGGAGGAAACCCTCAAGGGCGCAAGAAATCTCAATGTTGATGTTTCCGAGGACGACGGAAACATAGTATTCCTTCACAAAATAGTGGAGGGCAGCGCCAGCAGATCCTACGGAATTCATGTGGCGAAACTTGCCGGTGCTCCGGCTGAGCTCCTTGAGAACGCATCAATTCATCTTGATGAACTGAACAGCGGAAATGAAAATAATCCGGGAGCAATGGCCGGCAGCAATCAGAAATCAGGCCATGAAGAATCCCGTGATACAGGTGTGCAGCTTTCAATATTCGACAGTTTACCAAATGAGGCTGTATGTCGCCTGAGAGATATAGATTTAATGAACACCACACCTTCCGAGGCCCTCAGGCTTCTGGAGGAGATAAAATCAATGATTTAACTTGTTTTGATGATACCATGATAAGAGTTCTTGATAAGAAAACTGCAGACAAGATTGCTGCAGGTGAGGTTATAGACAGACCTGTGTCCATAGTAAAGGAGCTTGTGGAAAACTCCCTTGACGCGGGAGCCTCATCAATAACCATCGAAATCAGAGAGGGCGGCCGCTCATACATACGCATCACCGATGACGGATGCGGAATTGAGGGTGATGAGGCGGAGACAGCCTTTCTTCGTCATGCCACAAGCAAAATCACAAGTGAGCAGGATCTGGAAACAATAGGAACCCTTGGCTTCAGAGGAGAGGCTCTGGCCAGCATTTGCGCTGTCAGCCGGGTTGAAATGATAACAAAGAGAGCAGATGCAAAGGCAGGAAAACGCCTTCTGGTTGAGGGCAGCAGTGTGCTTGAAAACAGCGTCTGCGGATGTCCTGACGGCACCACCATAACCGTTAAGGATTTGTTCTTTAATGTTCCTGCAAGATATAAATTTCTTAATTCAGAGGGAGCGGAGGCAAGGAGAATCATCGATTTCGCATCGAGAATAGCTCTGGCGTACCCGGATGTCAGGTTCAGCGTGATTAACGGTTCAAAAAATGTCTTTACCACTCCCGGAAGGGGAGATATCAGAGCGGCGATAATAAATGTTTACGGTGCTGATATCGGCAATGATCTGATTCCCGTTGACAAAACAGTCGAAGGTTTCACCCTTAAGGGCTTCGTATCGGGGCCGGGAACATCAATGCCTTCAAGAAACCGTCAGGTATTCTGCGTCAACGGACGAATAGTAGCCTCAGGGGTGATGGAACGGGCCCTTGACATGGCATACAGCGAAAGGCTTTTTACCGGCAGATTCCCTGTGGCTTTCCTGTTTCTGGCGATGCCCCCTGAGAAGCTGGATGTTAACATTCACCCTACAAAGCGAGAAATCAGGTTTGATGATAACGGTGAGGTTGAAGACTTTGTTCAGATGGCTGTCCGGGATGCATTGATGTCACAGGAGGCGATACCTCAGATTCGCAGCACCGGCAGGAAAAGAGAAAAAACTGAATCCGGTGAACAGATAACCTTCAGCAGACCTTCGTTAAAGACTTATCCGGATTCTATTAAAGATGGAGAATTATCATATAATGGGGAGGAAACTTCCGAAAGGTCAAAGGCCTCTGAGACACCGAGAACAGAAGAAAAGGTTGACATAAATAATATATTGTCTAACTTAAGGGAAAGCCGAAGCTCCGGCAGTCGGGTTCAGGATGTTGTTATTCCTGAAGAAAAACCGAAACCCTTTGATTTTGATTCACTGGAGCTTGTGGGAACGCTCTTTAACACATATATTGCCGCACAGTCAGGGGACGTGTTCTATCTAATCGACCAGCATGCAGCCCATGAGAGAGTGTTTTATGAAAAGCTGATGTCCCTTTACAATTCCCGGGATAAAATGATGCAGCAGATGCTCATTCCCCTGAGCTTCAGCGTTTCTGCCGATGTGACGGCATCGGAGGACATGTGGATCACCGGTGTTACTGAAATGGGTTACAGTGTGGAATACTTCGGAAATAATACATATCTGGTCAGAGAAATACCTGCCTTCATGGAGCAGCCTGAAGCTGAGAGCTTTCTTAGGGATCTGTTTGATGAATTCGCCCAAAAGCCTGATCTGACAAACAGGGCTGTTCTGGAAAAGATAATCAGGCGTTCCTGCAAATCGGCTGTAAAGGCAGGGGATATGCTATCGGATGAGGAAAGCAGGGAACTGTTCAGACAGCTTAAGTGCTGTGACAATCCCTTCTCATGTCCCCACGGCAGACCTACTTTTATCAGAATGACCAGGCACGAAATAGAAAGGATGTTCAAGAGAGTCTGAGATTATGAATACTGCCAAAATACTTGTGATTGCCGGCCCTACAGCCGTTGGAAAAACAGAATACGCCATAAGGGCCTGTAATGCATTTAACGGCGAAATTGTATCCTGCGACTCCATGCAGATTTACAGGTTCATGGACATCGGCAGTGCCAAGCCCACTGCCGAGGAAAGAGATAGAGCCGTTCACCATCTGGTTGACTTTGTGGATCCCCGGGAAAACTTCTCGGCGGCTGAATATCAGAAGCTGGCTCTTAAAGCAATCCATGACATACTGTCCCGGGGAAAGCTTCCGGTAATCTCCGGCGGTACGGGACTTTATCTTAACTCAATCCTTTACGATATGGATTTCGGCGGCGAGGGAGCGGATTCTGAATACAGGAGTTATCTGGAAAGGCTTGCGGAGGAAAAGGGTGACCCGGTTTTGCATGATATGCTCAGGGCCAGGGATCCTGCAGGGGCGGAGAATATACATCCCAACAACCGCAAGAAGATTATTAGAGCCCTGGAGAGGCTGAACAGCGGGGAGTCTTCACTCAGACCCTTCAGCAGCGTGTGCAGGGAGCGACAGGAGTTTGAAGCTGTTCTCCTGGGGCTTACCAGGGACAGAGAGCTTCTCTATGAGAGGATAAATTCAAGAGTGGACAAGCTTATGGAAATGGGTCTTGTGGATGAGGTGCGCCAGCTTATGAACATGGGTCTTGATAAGGAAGACATTTCCATGAAGGGAATAGGATACAAGGAAATATTCGAGTACCTTGAGGGAAGAATGAGCCTTGATGAGACAATTCTGCTGATAAAGAAAAACACCAGACATTATGCCAAAAGACAGTTAACTTGGTTCAGAAGATATGATAAAATGAGATGGTACAATTTATCGGAATACTTGAATGATGAAAGGGCCTTTGAGGATATAGAGGAGTGGCTGAGGAAAAAACTGTAAAGCTTCACAACAGAAGCGACAAACCGGATAATATTATTCTTAAAGAACATGAAATAGTCTCCAGATGCGAGGAGCTGCAAAGGCAGCTTCCCAGCTTCATGAGAGGCTTTTTTGCTTACCTCAGGGGAAATGTTCTCCCAATGTCAAGGCTGGCCTATCTGACGGATATCAGGTTTTTCTGCCAGTATCTTATTAATGAAACGGATCTTACAGAAGCCCGGGAAACAAGAGAAATCAAGCTGGATGAATTCAAAAATATCAGAGCTGCGGATGTTAACCTGTTTATTGATTACTGCCGCAGCTACAGGGTTGAAAAGGAAAATGAAATCGTTGTTTTCGAAAACACAAACAAGACCCTTGCCAGGAAGAAATCATCTGTCTCGGTGCTGTTTAAACAGCTGTACAGGGATGAGCTTCTGGATAAAAACATAACTGACGGCTTCGATCCAATCCGTGTTCCCAAGCCGGGAGAACGGGAAATCAAGGCACTCCAGGATGATGAGGTTATGATAATGCTGGATGCTGTCACCACAGGCACCAGCCTTACCCCAAAGGAGCATCAGTACTGGGAGAAAACAAGGAAACGGGACAAGGCCATACTTATCCTCTTTCTCACCTACGGGCTCAGGCTCTTCGAGCTGCAGCAGCTCAACGTGTCTTCCTTCAATTTTAACAGGGGAGAGTTCAAGATATACCGAAAGCGGGACAAGGAAGCAATTATGCCTATGAACAAGTCCGTTACTGAGGTACTGAGGGACTATATGGACAATGAACGACCTTCAGATGAAAAGATCAAAGAAGGACATCATGATGCGCTGTTTCTGTCCCTTCAGGGCAGAAGAATGACGGAACGGGCAATCCGGGATCTTGTTAAGAAATACACCTCCATCGGTCTGGCAACATCAAGAAAGGGGGGCTACAGCCCTCACAAGCTCAGGGCAACTGCCGCCACGAGTCTTATTGGAAGGGGAAATTCCATATTCGATGTCCAGGCGCTGCTTGATCACGAACAGGTTACAACAACACAGCTGTATGCTTCCCATAAGATGAATGTTAAGAGAGACCTTGTCAGCGACATGGAATGGGAGCTTGAAAGAAAGGAAAGGGACTAAATGCAGAAAAATACACACAATCTTCTTATTAACAACTTCAATATATCAGAAAAGGTGCTTAACATCATTGATGAGGCCGAGAGGGAGGTAGCCGAATGTTTCACAAAGCTTGACGACATAATGGCCTACAACCAGTACAAGGTTCTTGATGCATTCCAGAAGAACGGCATCTGTGACAGACACTTTTCCTGGAACACAGGTTACGGATACGATGATGCGGGCAGGGACGCCACAGAACGGGTTTTCGCAGACATATTCCATGCGGAGGCTGCTCTTGTAAGACCTATAATCGTAAACGGCACCCATGCCTTGAGTCTGGCCCTCACAGGGGTTCTTCGTCCCGGGGATCACATGATTTACTGCACGGGAGCACCCTACGATACACTTGAGGAAACAATAGGAATTCGTGGAGAGGGCAAGGGCTCTCTTAAGGACTACGGTGTGACCTATTCCCAGGTTGAGCTCACACCGGATGGTAGAATCGACCTTGAAGCTGTTGCAAAGGCAATTACCCCTGCCACTAGAATGGTTTGCCTTCAGAGGGCAACAGGCTATGGCTGGAGAAAGGCCATTTCAATCGAAGAAATACAGGAGTGGGCAGAATTTGTCAGAAATATTAACCCTGATATTGTGCGTATGGTGGACAACTGCTACGGGGAGTTCCTTCATGTGAAGGAACCTACTGATGTGGGTGCAGACATAATGGCGGGATCTCTGATCAAGAATCCCGGCGGCGGTCTGGCTCTCACCGGCGGATACATTGCAGGAAGAGCCGATCTGATTGATAAAGTAAGCTACAGGCTCACAACACCGGGAATCGGCGGCGAATGCGGTCTGACCTTCGGACAGACGAGAACAATGCTTCAGGGGCTCTTCATAGCACCGAAGACTGTAAACGGAGCAGTCAAGGGAGCTGTACTCTGTGCACGTGTATTCGAAAAGCTGGGCTATGAGGTATGTCCGAAATCGGAGGATCTGAGAAGCGATATCATTCAGGCTGTTAAACTGGGGTCTCCTGAGGCTGTCATAGGCTTCTGCAAAGGCATACAGGCTGCGGCTCCAATTGACTCCCATGTTTCACCTGAGCCTTGGGCAATGCCGGGATATGAAGATCCTGTAATAATGGCTGCAGGTGCCTTCGTTCAGGGTTCCTCAATTGAGCTTTCTGCCGACGCTCCAATCAGAGAGCCGTATATAGTATATTTCCAGGGAGGTCTTACTTATGAACACTCGAAGTTCGGTGTAATCAAGGCCCTCCAGGAGCTTTGTGACCGAGGAACAGTTTCTTTATAAGCTGATTTTACGACTATGGATGAAACTATAAAAGAAAAGCGAAACAATAAATTTAAAAAAATATCTGCAGTACTGAAGTTGCTTGTTTTTGCTGTGATACTCATTGGTATACCGGCATACATTTACTTTTTTCAGAGGGAATTCCTTTCTGATTTTTCAAGCATCAAGGACATGAGGCTGTGGCTTGAACAGTACAAGCACGTGAGCATGCTTGTATATGTTGGAGCCCAGGTGCTTCAGATTATAATATGTATTATTCCGGGACAGGCTCTGCAGTTCGCCTCAGGATATCTATTCGGATTTGTTCCAAGCATGCTTCTTTCCATTGCAGGTGCTGCGATTGGCTCCGTTATCGTTTACTACATGGCAAGACTTCTGGGAAAGGATGCTGTTCATATGCTCTTCGGAGAGAAGAAGGTAACGGAGATGATAGACAATATGAACAGCCCCAAGGGTTTAATAATAACCTTTGTGATATTTCTGATTCCCGGAGTACCTAAGGACCTCTGCAGCTATGCGGCGGGCCTATCCGATCTGAAGCTGAAGCCCTATCTTATAGTGTCTCTCATAGGCAGAATTCCGGGAATGGTGGGGAGCCTGATAATAGGACATCAGGTGGGCGCAGGGGGATATCTCAGTGCCGGAATAATCGCTGCAGCAGCAGTTGTGCTCTGCGTGCTGGGAGTTATTTTCAGAAAGAAAATAATAGATCTTCTTCACAGGGCAATCGACAGGCTTCTTGAAATGTAGCCGGCAAGAAGCCGGAAAGATAGTGAGTGAGTCAGCAAGAGATAAAGGATAAAGGAGCAAGAAAACAAGGAAACGAACAGGCAGAACAAAAAAGAACAAATTTTCGCAAATACTGTTGACACCGAACAAACATTCTGCTATATTAATACTACGAACAGTTGTTCATAGGGTAGGAAAGTGAGGTGTCACATGAGAAACAACAGCAAAGGCAGAAAAAAATACAGAATCAAATCACCGGTAAGATTTACAGTTTTCCTTGTAATTGTTGTTGGACTCACTGTAGGCGCGTTCGGAATGATTTCAGGATTATATTCAGCTACGGCACTGGATTCACAGCCTAAGGACAAAATCGTTGTGGAAGTTGCTTCCGGTGATACAGTCTGGGACATTGCTTACGAATACAAGAGTACCAATAAGGATACCAGAGAAGCTGTATATGAAATCTGTCGTGAAAACAATCTTAAGGATGGATATATTGAAGAAGGAATGAAACTCAATATTCCGGTAAGTCTTTAACAGGTATCATATATCAAAAGGGTAAAATAAAATCCCTTAAATCGAAAAATAGAGCCTCGATATTTTCGGGGTAAATGACAGAATGGTTATAAATGCTACAAACTATAGGGATAGGCCGTTTACCGCACTTTTTGGCCTATCCCTTTCCTTTTTCGCTATATCTATTCCCAAAATTATGATTATCGGAATAGTTATGAATTAATATAGATGGCCTGAAACACTCTTCGGTATCTCAGGCCCTTTCCTTTTCATAAGTGAGTTATATTGTTATGCAGGATTGCTGTCAAGATAACTCTGAAGAATTATCACAGCAGCCTGCTTGTCGATTACCTTCTTTCGCTTGGCTCTTGACAAGTCGGCATCGATCAGCACTCTTTCGGCCATTACCGTGGTGAGACGCTCATCCTGATACACTATTTTAACATCTCCCATTCTTTCGGCTCTAAGCTTGTTTTCAAGCTTAATTGCAAACTGCCTGACCTTTTCTGTCTGGGGGCTGTCTGTACCGTCAAGCTTAAGTGGCAGACCCATGACAACAGTATCGCACAGATGTTCTTTTATCAGGTCGATTACTGCAGCAGTATCCTTCTTAATGCCTATTCTCTCTATGGTCATTATTCCCTGAGCGGTAATATTTAAGGCGTCACTTACAGCGACGCCTATTGTTTTATCTCCTACATCCAGACCGATTTTTTTCATGAAAAAACCTTCCCGTTTAATTACTTGTGCAGGTATGCCTTAATGAGTTCCTCTACCAGATCGTCTCTTTCGATTCTGCCGATAATGTTTCTGGCATTGTTATGACTGGTAATGTAAGACGGATCTCCCGATAAAATGTAACCAACCATCTGGTCTATAGCATTGTATCCCCTCTCTTCGAGAGCATCATAAACGATAGTAAGGATTTCTTCGATTGTTTTCTGTTCGACTCTGTCGAAACTATCGTACATTCTTGTCTGTCTATCCATTATTATTTCCTCCAACCATCTTGTTGTTAAAAGTATACCATTAAAATACAATTCATTACAAGTTAAAGATTGTTTATAATGATAATTAACCTAGGGTTAAGCCTTATTCATAAGTTCTACAGCCTTCTCGAAGGCAGCATCAATCTTCGAAGGATCCTTGGCACCGGCCTGGGCCATGTCGGCCTTGCCTCCGCCGCCTCCTCCTGCAGCAGCTGCAATTTCCTTAATCATCTTGCCGGCATGGAGACCCTTGTCAACCAGATCATCTGTTACTGATACAAGGAATGTAACCTTGCCGCCGGATACTGCTGCGAATACCATTACAACATTCTTGTTGTCGGCTTTTATCTGGTCTGAAAGCTCTCTTAAATCATTAATGCCGTAATCCTCGAAACCCTTTGTAATAAGTCTGATTCCGTTAATTTCCTCGGCTTCGTCAATGAGAGAACCAAGGCCTTTGCTCATTTCTGCCCTTTTCAGTTCCTCAAGCTCCTTCTTGAGAGCCTTGTTTTCATCCATAAGAGCGGACACTCTTTCAGCAATAATATCCTTGTTTGATTTCAGGGCTGCCGCTATTGAATTAATTGTATCAAGGTCGGAAACATAATTTGCGAGAATCTGCTGACCTGTTATGGCTTCAATACGCCTTACACCTGAAGCAACACCTGTTTCGCTTACAATTTTAAATGCGCCAAGATCTCCTGAGTTCGCTACATGGGTACCGCCGCACAGCTCTCTGCTGAAGTTACCGATTGAAACAACTCGAACTTTGTCACCGTATTTGTCGTCAAAGAGTGCCATAGCACCATCTTTTTTGGCTTCATCTATATCCATTACTTTCGTAGTAACAGGAATGAAGTGTCTGATTTTATCGTTGACTATTTCCTCTACCCTTGCTATTTCCTCATCTGTCATAGCCTGATAGTGGGAGAAGTCAAATCTGAGGCCGTATCTGTCCACACGGGAACCTGACTGCTTGACATGATCCCCCAGAACCTCCTGGAGGGCCTTGTGGAGCATATGAGTTGCCGAGTGGTTGGCAGCAGTCATGTTTCTGTGTGGTGCAGTAACCATGGCGTCAGTCTTGTCGCCAGTATTGAATTCACCCTTCTGAATGAATACCTGGTGGGTGAATACCTTTCCTGACTTTTTAACGTCATCAACTCTGGCAATGCCCCCATTCTCATTGAAGATGAAACCGTCATCTGCCACCTGACCGCCGCTTTCGGCATAGAAAGGTGTTTTATCCAGAACCATAAGGCAGGTGTCCCCTTCCCTTACGGAATCTACGAAGTCATCATCCAGCACAAGGGATTTGATTACAGCTGATGCATCCAGCGATACATAACCCACAAATTCAGTTTCTCCGGAGAATTCAAGGGTATTGTCATCGTTTTTCCAGCCGGCTCCCTCCATATCCTGTTCTGTTCTTGAGCGAAGCTTCTGCTGTTCCATTTCCCTGCGGAAGCCCTCTTCATCAACTTCATAACCTTTTTCGGAGAGTATTTCCTTTGTCAGGTCAATTGGGAAGCCGTAGGTGTCATGAAGCTTGAAGGCCTTTGCACCCTCTAATACCTTGCTTCCTGCAAC
>X136_Domestic_Pig__coassemble_50_pt1 | contig 25882 bp, 21 predicted proteins | sample X136_Domestic_Pig__metabat2_low_PE_007 | metagenome-assembled genome bin X136_Domestic_Pig
ATTAAGCAGCAAGGAGAAATTATGAGACGCAAAGCAATTATAGAAAAAACCGCCAATATCATATTCCTGATATGCGCCGTGATAGCTATATTTGCGGTATGTGCAATAACCTTCTACATGTTCATCAAGGGTACCCCGGCACTTAAACAGGTCGGGGTAGCCGATTTGCTGTTTGGAAGTGTGTGGCAGCCGGCGGCGGAGAACCCTTCATACGGAATACTGTACATAATCTTATCATCCCTTGTGGGAACTGCATCAGCTATCCTTATCGGTGTTCCAGTGGGTCTTCTGACAGCTGTGTTCCTATCCGAAATGGCAGGAAAGAGGCTGGGAAGCTTCGTGGGAGGAGCCGTTGAACTCCTTGCAGCCATTCCTTCCGTAATATACGGTCTTATTGGAATGATGGTGCTGAACCCTATAATGTTCAGTATCGAAAATGCAATATTCGAGGGAGATCCGGACCACCAGTTCACCGGGGGAGCCAATATGATATCGGCAATAATTGTACTGGCGATAATGATTCTGCCAACGGTGATAAGCGTCAGCACATCTTCAATGAAAGCTGTACCGGATCATCTCAGGGCAGCATCCCTTTCCCTGGGAGCAACCAAAGAGCAGACAATATTCAAAACAGTAATACCCGCTGCGAAATCAGGAATTCTCACCGGGGTCGTTCTGGGAATAGGAAGAGCCCTGGGAGAGGCCATGGCAATTAACATGGTTGCCGGGGGAGCAGTAAACCTTCCGCTTCCTTTCAATTCGGTAAGAACTCTCACAACCCAGATAGTAAGTGAGATGGGATATGCTCAGGGGTTGCACAGAGAAGTACTTTTCACAGTAGGGCTTGTGCTGTACATCTTCATCATGATAGTTAACTGGATGCTTCTAAGAGCAAGAAAGGCAGGTGCTGAACATGCAGAGTAACAGAAGGCGCATTAAGGATGCATTTGCAAGAATACTCATTTACATATGTGTTGCCCTTTCGGTGGCATTGCTGTTCGGCATTATCGTGTATGTAATGGTTAAAGGAATAGGGTCAGTAAACTGGTCCTTCCTGACAACGGTTACAAGTGTGCTGAGCGGAACCTCAGGCATAGCCGGAAATATAGTTAACACATTGCTGATTATCTTAATTACAATGCTGATAGCAACTCCGGTGAGCATTGGAGGCGCAATCTATCTTAATGAATATGCGAAACCGGGAAAGCTTGTGGAGCTCATTGAATACGCCACAGAGACTCTTTCGGGAATTCCATCCATATTGTTCGGGCTTTTCGGCATGATGTTCTTCGGAGCCAAGCTGGGTCTGGGATACTCGATTCTGACAGGAGCTCTGACGCTGACCCTTATGGTTCTGCCCCTTATTACCCGAAACACCCAGGAGGCGCTTAAGACCGTTCCGGCATCATACAGAAACGGTGCCATAGGTCTGGGAAGCGGCAAGTGGCACATGATTAGAACAATTCTAATCCCAAGCGCAATGCCGGGAATAATCACCGGAGCAATACTGGCTGTGGGAAGGATTGTGGGCGAGTCTGCTGCACTGCTTTTCACTGCAGGAAGCGCCAAGCTTCTTCCACCGGATTTCATGGGACTTCTTGACAAGCCGTTTCAGTCAGGTGGAACCCTGACGGTACAGATGTACCTCTCTGCCACAAGCGAAGGAGATTTTGATACAGCCTTTGGAATAGCAGTTGTTCTGCTGGTTATAGTGCTTGGCATAAACCTTAGCACCAAGGGCCTGACGAAGCACTTTGATTTAACAAGAAAGGATTAGCAGCAATGACAGATACGAAGATTTCCGTGCGTGATCTAAATCTGTATTACGGAGATAATCACGCCCTGAAAAATGTGAATATGAACATTAGAGAGAATGCCATAACCGCCTTTATCGGGCCATCGGGATGCGGCAAGACAACATTCCTCAAGACCCTCAACAGGATGAACGATCTAATTGACAGCGTCAGGATTGACGGGCTGGTGGAAATAGACGGCGATAACATATACTCAAAGAACATGGATGTCACTGTGCTGAGAAAACGTGTAGGAATGGTCTTTCAGCAGCCGAATCCATTTCCCATGAGCATATACGATAATGTTGCTTACGGACCCCGGGTTCACGGCATCAAGGACAAAAAAACTCTTGACCGAATAGTTGAGAAGAGCCTTAAGGATGCCGCCATATGGGATGAGGCAAAGGACAGACTGAAAAAATCTGCACTGGGCATGTCCGGCGGTCAGCAGCAGAGAATATGCATCGCCCGTGCCCTTGCAGTGGAGCCCGAGGTGCTTCTTATGGACGAGCCCACATCGGCGCTGGACCCGATTTCCACATCTAAGATTGAGGATCTCATGGAGGAGCTGAAGAAAAAGTACACTGTGGTTGTGGTTACCCATAACATGCAGCAGGCTGTGAGAGTATCGGATTACACGGCATTTTTCCTTCACGGAGAGATGGTGGAGTTTGGTGAAACAAGACAGCTGTTCAGCTATCCGAAGGATAAGCGGACAGAGGACTACATAACGGGACGATTCGGTTAAACCGAAGTAATCTGTTATTTCAGATGATTGAGAAAGAAGGTTAACATGAGAAGCAAATTTGATGAACAGCTGGCGGATCTGAACAGGGAAATGATTGAGATGGGCAACGGAATTATCCACTCAATAAAGATGGCGATTGAAGCTCTGATTTCCCATGATGCTGATAAGGCCCGTCAGATAATGGAGAATGATATTGAGATAGACAGGCAGCAGAAAAGGATTGAAGGAATCTGCTTCAACCTTCTTATTCAGCAGCAGCCTGTAGCAAGGGATTTGAGAACGGTAACGGCGGCAATGAAGATGGTAACGGATATGGAGCGTATCGGAGATCATGCCGCGGACATCTCGGAAATAACAGTTCTCATGGGCAGAAACAGCTCTGTGGAAAAGTTCGAGCACATCCGCCGGATGGCGACGGAGACCATGATGATGCTGAACCACAGTATAGAAGCCTATGTCCAGAGGGATACTGCAAAGGCAAAGGAGGTCATTAAGCACGACGATATTGTGGATGACCTATTTGATGAAGCCAAGAAAGATGTAATAGAGCTTATTCTCAGCTCCCCGGAGGAGGGTGAAGAGGCCACAGATCTGCTCATGATTGCCAAGTATTTCGAACGAATCGGAGACCATGCCACAAACATTGCGGAATGGGTGATATATTCCCTGAGAACCTCACAGTCCGCTGAGGAAGTCTGATTTTTACATACATTTTACATAACAGGAACCATACTTTTTACTTTCATGAAATATTCTTTACTTTGTAAAGAATATTTTTTCGAATCATGAAAGGGAATGGTATGAATATCTTTGACGTTTTGAGCATGATTGGCGGACTGGCACTGTTCCTTTACGGAATGAACGTAATGGGAGACGGCCTTTCGAAGATGGCGGGAGGCAAGCTGGAGTGCATCCTGGAAAGACTGACCACAAGGCGAATCTTCGCGGTGTTTCTGGGGGCCGGTGTTACTGCAGTCATTCAGTCATCCTCCGCTACTACCGTAATGGTGGTGGGGTTTGTAAACTCCGGCATCATGAAGCTTGGACAGGCAGTTGGCATCATAATGGGAGCAAATGTGGGAACAACCATAACCTCCTGGATGTTATCCCTTACGGGAATTGAGGGTAACACTCTCTGGCTTACCCTGCTTAAGCCCTCATCATTTTCACCGGTTCTGGCTGCGGTGGGAATCATACTCATAATGGCCTGCAAGGGAGAGTCCACAAAAAAGGATGTGGGAGGAATTCTTCTGGGTTTTGCTGTACTTATGTTCGGAATGGAGACAATGAGCGATTCCGTGGCAGGTCTTGCGGACAATCCTTCATTTACCAGTCTCATGACAGCCTTCAGTAATCCGGTTCTAGGTTTGGCTGCCGGCGCCATACTAACGGCGATAATACAGAGCTCTTCGGCATCTGTGGGAATTCTTCAGGCGCTGTGCGCAACAGGCGCCGTTCCTTATTCGGTAGCATTTCCTATAATTATGGGCCAGAACATAGGGACCTGCGTGACCTCCGTCCTGTCGGCGGTGGGAGCCAGCAAAAACGCCAAGAGGGCGGCCATGATTCACCTGTATTTCAATATTATAGGTACGATAATCATCATGGGTGTGTTCTACGGATTGAACGCGTTTATGGATTTCGCCTTCCTGGATAATTCCGCCAATGCGGCGGGCATAGCCATAATCCACAGCCTGTTTAACATCGGGGCAACAGCAATACTGTTCCCGTTTGCAAACAAGCTGGTAAAGCTGGCGGAAATAACCGTAAGGGACAGAGACGAGGATAGGGAACAGGGCAGGGAGGAAGAGGTTGATCCTGTATCGATCGATGAGAGATTCATGGCCAAGCCTGCCTTTGCAATGGAAGTATGCAGGGGAAAGGCCCGTGATATGGCCAAGGTATCCCTTGAGGCAATAAACCTGGCACTTGATGTTCTTGTTTCATACGACGAGAATAAGGCTAGGGAGGTTGTAAGGCTTGAAGGCCTGGGAGACAGATACGAGGATACATTGGGATCATATCTTGTTCAGCTGTCAAGCAAGGATCTTTCTAAGGCGGACAGCCAGAGCATGTCTGTAATACTTCACAGCATAAGCGACCTGGAGAGAATATCAGACCATGCCCTTGATGTTGTGAAATCCGCTGAGGAAATACACAGCAAGAAATTATCCTTTACCGAACAGGCCCGTCAGGAGGTGGAAACACTGTCCAGGGCTGTGAAGGATATCTGCAGGCTTACAGTTGACAGCTTTTGCAACGACGATGATGAGGCCGCTTCACATGTGGAACCCCTTGAGGAGGTAATTGATACACTTTCAAAGAAGATAAAAGAAAATCACATTCGCAGGCTCCAGAAGGGAAGGTGCACCATAGAGATGGGATTTATCCTGGAGGACATTCTCACGGGACTGGAGCGGGTATCGGACCACTGCTCCAATGTGGCGGTGGAGATGATTACCATACTGGATAACGGATACAGCACCCACGAGTATTTCAGAAACTTCTCAGTGGAGGAAACGGAGGAGTTTACAAGGGAATACGAGGAACTGATAAAGAAGTATCCTATCGGCCTGCAGGATGGTATTATTAAACAGTAAGGAAGAACATAAGAGAAAAGGAGAAGTCTTATGGCACTTATATACATAATTGAAGATGATGACAGTATTAGAGAAATTGAGGAATTTGCCCTTATAAACGCGGGACACAAGGTTTTGGGGTTTGCCTGCGCGAAGGACTTTTACAGAAGACTTGATGATGTCATTCCGGATCTGTGTCTGGTGGACATCATGCTGCCGGATGAGAGCGGCAACGAAATAGTCCGGAAGCTGAGAAAAAATCCGGATACGAAGAACATTCCTGTAATAATGGTTACTGCCAAGACCACGGAGATGGATCTGGTTAGAGGTCTTGAAGACGGAGCTGACGACTATATCAAGAAGCCTTTCTCGGTAATGGAGCTTATGTCCAGGGTGAAGGCGCTTTTGAGAAGAGTTCAGCCACGGGAGGTTGAGGAGCTTGTGCTTGATGAGCTTGTTATGAACAATGTGAAGCATGAGGTCACAGTAGAAGGTCGAGTGGTGGAGCTTACCTTTAAGGAGTATGAGCTTCTGTCCCTGTTTCTTGTAAACAAGGGAATTGTGCTGAGCCGTGATACAATCATGGACAAGGTGTGGGGTACGGATTACGAGGGAGAGTCCAGGACAATTGATATGCATGTTAAAACCCTGAGACAGAAACTGGGCAATTACGGTAACAGAATAAGAACAATCCGCAATGTGGGATACGTAATAGAATGAAGAACGAGATAAACAAAAGACTTGTGGGAATTGCCATACTGGCAATTATCGCAACGGTGGTTGGAATAACAATAATAAACTACGGGCTGTTTCAGAAACAGGTTCGAGGGGATCTGGCCATATGCGCCAAGCTCCTGAAGGAAACCCACTTCTTTGAATCGGTAAACAGAGATACAGGAGAGGCGGAGATAGAGCTTTCAATGGATACGGAGAAGTTCCGTGTCACATGGGTGGACAGCGACGGTACGGTGCTCTATGACAACGATGCTGCCGCTGCGAACCTGTCGAATCACAGCGACAGACCCGAAATCAGCGAAGCCTTCGCTGAGGGGGTGGGGGAGTCCGTCAGAAGATCCGACACAATGAACATGAACACATATTACTATGCGGTGCTCCTTGATAACGGAACCGTTCTGAGGGTTGCAACCCAGGCTCAGAGTCTCTGGGCTGTTTTCAAATCGGTGTTCCCAATTATCGCGCTGATAATACTCGTGATTATCGCGATATGTGTTGCCCTTTCCCATCTGCTTACAAAGCAGCTTCTCAAACCTATTGAGATGATGGCATCAAACCTGGACAGCGCAGACTACTCGGCACCTTACAGGGAACTGGAGCCTTTCTCGGAGACGTTAAGAACCCAGCACATGGACATTCTGTCTGCAGCCAAGGCGCGGCAGGACTTTACCGCCAATGTTTCCCACGAGCTGAAGACACCACTGACGGCCATCTCCGGGTATGCGGAGCTTCTTGAGGGGGGCATGGTGTCAGGGGACATGCAGAACCATTTCTACCGGGAGATAAGGAAGAATTCGGACAGACTGCTTGCTCTGATAAACGATATTATCAACCTTTCCGAGCTTGATCGGAAGGAGGAGGGGAAGCTGAATTTCTCAGAGGTGGATCTTAATGAGATTCTTCGGGAGTGCGAAAGCGAGCTTGCAGAAAACGCCCGTCAGAGAGACGTTGCAATAACCTTTGAGGGAAAGTCTGCCATGGTAAGGGGAAACAGAAACATGCTGAAGGAGCTGGTGGAAAACCTGGCCCAGAATGCAATAACCTACAACAATCCCGGAGGCAGGGTCACTGTTTCGGTATCAGAGGATGGAGGCAGAGGCAAGCTGATTGTCAAGGACAACGGAATTGGAATTCCTCTGGCAGAACAGCAGAGAGTATTCGAGAGATTCTACCGGGTGGACAAGAGCAGATCCAAGGCTACGGGAGGAACGGGCCTGGGGCTGGCAATAGTGAAACATATTGTGGAACTTCACGGAGCACGGATAGAGCTTGACAGCGCTCCGGGAGTGGGAACAACAGTTGCCGTATTTTTCTAAGCGGGGTTAATAATTGCACAAAAAAGGAAATTCTGTGCTATAATATCTTATTAGGCTGACAAATTGATATTCAGTTAATATTATATTACAGGAGAACGGAAATGACTAAGAGAAACGAAAGCTGTATAGACTTTGAAAAACGGGTAAAGGATATTATCGGGGAAATTAAAGGCTACGGTTTCGGCATGCTGAATGATATGATTGACCCCCAGTATGTTTCCTGTGATCCGGAAAAGAAAACAGTTAAAGTAAGGTACAAGAAATTCAAGTGGGAAGACAACGGCAGAGGAGAGGTTCACGGCGGTGTGATTTCGGCTATGATGGACACCACCATGGGAATAAACGCCATCGCTCTTACCGACGGTTCTGTTTCCACAGCTGATATGACCATAAGCTTCCTGAAGCCATTCAGAGGTAAATCCTTTATTATTGAGGCTGAAGCGGTTCAGGTGGGCTCCAGAGTGATAAGACTTATGGCGAAGGCCTATGATGAGGATACGGGAAAATGCCTGGCACTGTCCACGGGCAGCTTCATGCATGTGAACTACGAGCATCCTGAAGGCAAGCAGCTGGGAGTGTAGTGTAATATACAGAAATAATTGCAAGAATTGAAACAATAAGATACATACAGCACAGAAAGGAAGATATAAACATGAGCAGAGATTACAGTGTTGAAACTAAATGCGTACAGGCGGGATACACACCGGAGAACGGGGAACCCAGACAGATTCCGATTATTCAGAGCACCACTTTTAAATATGCAACAAGTGAGCATATGGGAAAGCTCTTTGACCTGGAGGCAGAAGGTTATTTCTACACAAGACTGCAGAATCCCACAAATGACATGGTGGCAGCGAAGATATGCGCTCTTGAAGGGGGCACTGCGGCAATGCTGACATCCTCGGGACAGGCAGCCAATTTCTTTGCAGTGTTCAACATAGCAACTGCCGGAGATCATGTGGTGGCATCAGCATCCCTTTACGGCGGCACATACAATCTCTTCGCAGTAACGATGAAGAAGATGAACATAGATTTCACCTTCGTATCGCCAACAGCAACAAGGGAGGAGCTGGATGCAGCATTCAGGGACAACACCAAGGCAGTATTCGGCGAGACAATTACCAATCCGTCACTGGATGTACTTGACATTCCTCTCTGGGCAGAGGTGGCTCACGACCACGGAGTTCCTCTTATTATCGACAATACATTTGCTACACCTGTAAACTGCAGACCTTTTGAATGGGGAGCAGACATTGTAACACATTCAACAACCAAGTACATGGACGGTCACGGCACCCAGGTAGGCGGCTGCATAGTGGATTCCGGCAAGTTCGACTGGATGGCTCATGCAGACAAGTTCCCCGGACTTTGCACACCTGACGACAGTTACCACGGAATAACCTATGCTGAGAAATTCGGCATGGAGGGAGCATATATTACAAAGGCAACGGCGCAGCTCATGAGAGACTTCGGATCCACTCCGGCACCACAGAATTCATTCCTTCTGAATGTGGGACTTGAAAGCCTTCATGTTAGAATGAAGAAGCACTGTGAAAACGGAATGGCTGTTGCAGAATATCTGAAGGGTCATGATAAGATTACCTGGGTTAACTATCCGGGTCTTGAGGACAGCAAGTATGCCGATCTTGTTAAGAAGATGCTTCCTAACGGAACCTGTGGAGTAGTATCCTTCGGAATTAAGGGAGGAAGAAGCGCTGCAGAGACCTTCATGAAAAACCTTAAGCTGGCGGCAATTGAAACCCATGTTGCAGATGCCAGAACATGCTGTCTGCACCCGGCCAACGCCACCCACAGACAGATGAACGAAGCAGAGCTTGAGGCCTGCGGAATCGGACCGGATCTTATCAGATTCTCGTGCGGTCTTGAGGCGGCAGAGGACCTTATAGCAGACATTGAGCAGGCTCTGGAGAAAGTTGAATAGGAGAAACAAATGCCATTAATAATACCTGATAGACTTCCGGCAGCGGGAGCGCTGAAGGATGAAAATATATTTACAATGAACAGGGCAAGGGCCGTGTCCCAGGACATAAGACCTCTGAAGGTTATTATTGTTAACCTTATGCCCACCAAGATTGCAACGGAGATACAGCTTGCCAGAGTGCTGGCAAACAGCCCGCTGCAGATAGAGATGCAGCTTGTGGGGATGGATTCCCACAAGTCAACACATACATCCCAGGATCACCTGGAGGCTTTTTATACCACCTTTGAGGAATTCAAGGACGAGTACTTCGACGGCATGATTATTACGGGAACTCCTGTTGAACTTATGGATTTCGAGGAGGTCGATTTCTGGCCGGAGCTGTGCGAAATCTTTGAGTTTGCCAAGACTCACGTATACAGCAACATGTTCATATGTTGGGGTGCCCAGGCTGCCCTGTATTATTACTACGGAATTCCGAAGCACATCCTTGACAAGAAGGTGTTCGGAGTTTACGAGCATCGCAATCTGAGGCCTACAAACCCTCTCATGAGGGGATTTGATGAAATCTTCTATGCACCTCACTCCAGACATACCGAGGTGCGAAAGGAGGATATACTGAAGCATCCGGAGCTGAGGATTCTTGCGGAATCACCAGAGGTGGGACCGCATATCATCTCAACGGAAAACGGCAGACAGATTTTCGTTCTTGGTCATCAGGAATATGACAAGACAACTCTGGCTAATGAGTATTTCCGTGACATTAACAAGGGAATTGACATTGATGTTCCTGCCAATTATTTCAGGGATGATGATCCTAACAAGGAAATCATGTTCAGATGGAGAGGCCACGCATCGCTGCTGTTCTCCAACTGGCTGAACTATTATCTGTACCAGGCAACGCCGTACAACCTTGAGGATTTAAGGGATGGCAAGGAGGACGCCTGGAGGGAGGCCTTTGAGGAATGATGAAGAGAAGAGTATTAAGCCCCGGCGCCGTAATGGCGCCGGTTCCTGCTGTAATGGTAAGCTGCGGCAGGGAGGGGGAGACGCCTAATATTATAACGATTGCATGGACGGGAATTGTTAACTCCAATCCGCCAATGACGTACATTTCGGTAAGAAAGGAGAGGTTCTCCCACGACATTATCGCCGATACGAAGGAATTCGTAATAAATCTGACAACAGAGGAGCTTGCCTTTGCAACAGACTGGTGCGGTGTTAAGTCGGGAAGAGATTTTGACAAGTTCAGAGAGCAGAAACTCACGCCTGTGACTTCGGAGAAGGTTTCCTGCCCATCCATCGGTGAATCACCGTTGAGCATTGAATGCAGGGTGACGGAGGTGAAGGAGCTGGGCTCCCATGACATGTTCCTGGCGGAAATCGTAAGCATGACCGCCCAGGAGGAGCTTATGGACGAGAATGGAGAGCTTCATCTGGAGAAGGCGGGACTTATGGCATACAGCCACGGTCACTATTTCCCGGTGAGCAGCAGAGAAATAGGCAGGTTCGGGTATTCCGTAATGAAACCTAAAACCCGGAAAAAGTACGAGGCAGCCAAACGGGCCAGACGCCGCCGGGGCAGCAGGATAAGAGCCGGAAAGAGATAATAAGTAGCCTTGACACCCATTTTCCTATTAGGTATCATACAGTTGTAGGTATGTAATAGTTAGAGGAGAAGACATTTCATGGCAAGAACAAACAAAACAAGAGACAAAGCGGCTGAGAAGGCGGTAAAGGCAAGGCTTCAGCAGACCCATCTGAAATCGGTAAGGATTCTCGGATCCGATGTTAAGGAGGGAATGACAGAGGTATTTGTGCTGAGGATGGTTGGCGTTGTCAACTATCTGTTTAAGGTGTATTGTGTTAAGTCTTCAAGCGGAGGCTATGACATGTCAGGACTTGTTCCGGTAGTTAAAGCAGAGGATTTCGGCGAGTACAGGGTGTACAATCCACAGCCTGCTTCTGCAGATGCCCTCAGACCTACCGAAAAGGAAAAGAAGTTTACCGGTTACGGTAAGTAAGAAAAGACTGCCCGCCTGTTTTTGGCGGGCTTTTAGCGTGCGATAAGCCGGGAGGAATTAAATTGATTAACAAAGCATTACTCAAGAATCTTTCTAAGCAGTACCCTGACATCAAATCCGCAACGGAAGAAATAGTAAATTTAAGCGCAATTCTGAGTCTCCCCAAGGGAACGGAATATTTCCTAAGTGACCTTCACGGGGAACACGATGCGTTTATTCACATGCTTAAGAGTGCATCGGGGGTAATTCGGGACAAGATTGACGACATTTTCGGGCCGACTCTTTCCAATGAGGAGAGGGATGCGCTGGCTGCTCTGGTATATAATGCAAAGGCAGAGCTGGCCCGCCGCAAGCAGAGTGAGGATGATTTCGAGAAGTGGTGCAAGACTGCAATCATTCAGCTTACTGAGGTTCTGAGATCCGTAACCAACAAGTACACCCAGTCCAAGGTCCGCAAGAGACTTCCCAAGCAGTATGCGTACATCATCGACGAATTGCTCCATGCCAATTCGAAGTACAACATGGGCGAGTACTACGTGAAGATTGTTGACACCCTGGTTGAGTGCGGAGAGGCTCAGGATTTCATCATTGAGATGACAGATGTTATCAGCAGTCTGGCTGTTGACAGACTCCATATAATAGGAGACATTTGGGACAGAGGCGCTGCTCCTGATAAGATTATGGATTATCTCATGAACTATCACGATGTTGATTTCCAGTGGGGCAATCACGACATTCTCTGGATGGGTGCGGCAACGGGAAGCTGGGCATGCATTACCAATGTGCTGAGAATAAACATCAAATACAACAACTTCGACATGATGGAGGTGGGATACGGAATAAACCTGAGACCTCTGGCCACCATGGCGGAGAAGGTTTATGCCGATGATCCTTGCAAAGCATTCTGGCCGAAGACAATAGAAGCTAACAAATACGATCCGGTGGACGAGCAGCTTGTGGCCAGAATGAACAAGGCAATATCCATATGCCAGTTCAAGGTTGAAGGTCAGCGGATAATGGCTCACCCTGAATACGAACTGGAGAACAGGCTTCTTCTGGATAAGATTGATTACGAGAAGGGCACAATAATGCTCAGGGATGGGGAGCATGAGCTTAACGATAAGAATTTTCCTACCATAGATCCCGGGGATCCTTACAGACTTACTGAGGAAGAGAGGACGATGCTTGAAGCAATCGAGCCTAGTTTCACCAAGAACGACAAGCTTCAGGCTCATATCAAATACATGTTCACCCACGGCTCTCTGTACAACGTTGTAAACGGAAACCTTCTGTTCCACGGATGCATACCGATGAATGCAGACGGAACCTTCAAGGAAATCGAACTGGATGGACTGAAGCTCAGCGGCAAAGCTTATATGGATTATCTGGATGAACAGGTAAGACTGGCATACTTCAATCCTAAGGATTACGAGGAGGTGGGCTACAACGGAGATCTGATGTGGTATCTCTGGCTGGGACCAAACAGTCCGCTTTTCGGAAAGGATCAGATGACCACTCTGGAAAGATGCCTCATTGATGACAAGAAGACCCACAAGGAGCATACTGTTCCGTACTACAAGCTCATCGAAAGGGAAGATATAGTAGACAAGATTCTTACCGAGTTCGGTCTTGACACGGAAACCTCGATTATTCTCAACGGACACGTTCCGGTTAAGATTAAGGACGGAGAGAGTCCAATAAAGGGAGGCGGCAAGCTCTTCATCATAGACGGGGGAATGTCCAAGGCATACCAGAAGACCACAGGAATTGCCGGTTATACCTTCTTCATAAACTCCCGATACATGGCGCTGGCTGAACACAAGCCGTACAGCCCTTTGCAGCCTGACGGAACTCAGGTATTCCATCATCCTGTAATATCCATAGTAAGAAGGATGAAAAACAGAATGCTGGTTGCAGACACTGATCTAGGTATCGATCTCATCAGAGAGAGAGAGGAACTGAGAGCTCTTGTTGAAGCTTACAGAAAGGGCACTCTGAAGGAAAAATAAGACAGCAAAGTAATAATATTCTGACAATAATAAAGTACCATAATCCCCTTGTCAAACAAGGGGATTTATGGTTTAATTGGGATGGTATGATTTGTTATAAATGTAACAAATGTAATTATTAATTAAGGAGGCAATATAATGAACTTTTCACTGACGAAGGAACAAGAATTCGTAAGAAAAATGGTAAGAGATTTTGCCGAAACAGAGGTTGAACCTCTGGCTGCAGATATTGATGCGGAACATAGATTCCCTGAAGAAACTGTAGCTAAGATGGCAAAGTACGGATTACTTGGCGTTCCGTTCCCAACTGAGTACGGCGGAGCAGGCGGAGACCACATCTCCTACGCTATCACTGTTGAAGAACTTTCAAAGAAGTGCGCATCAACAGGCGTTATCTGCTCAGCACACACTTCACTCTGCTGCTGGCCTATTTTCAACTGGGGTACAGAAGAACAGAGACAGAAGTATCTCCCTGACCTGCTTTCAGGAAGAAAGCTTGGTGCTTTCGGACTTACTGAGCCTAATGCAGGTACAGACGCATCCGGACAGCAGACAAGAGCTGAGAAGGACGGAGATTACTACGTACTGAACGGAGCAAAGGTATTCATCACTAACGGCGGATATGCTGAGACTTTCGTAGTAATGGCTATGACTGACAAGTCAAAGGGAAACCACGGAATCAGTGCATTCATCGTAGAAAAGGGTGACGAAGGATTCTCAATCGGAAAGACTGAAGACAAGATGGGTATCTGCGCATCATCAACTACAGAACTTATCTTCCAGAACTGCAGAATCCCTGCTGACAGACTTCTCGGAGAAGAAGGACAGGGCTTCAAGGTTGCAATGAGCACACTGGATGGCGGACGTATCGGTATCGCTTCACAGGCTCTGGGTATCGCTCAGGGAGCTCTCGATGTAACAATTGAATACATGAAGGCTAGAAAGCAGTTCGGAAAGAGCCTTTCAAAGTTCCAGGCACTTCAGTTCATGGTTGCTGAACTGGCAACAGAAATCGAAGCTGCAAGACTTCTGGTATACAGAGCTGCAGACATGAAGGACAAGCACCTTGCTTACGGTCCTGCTGCTGCAATGGCTAAGTACTTTGCTGCTGAAACTGCTATGCACGTTACTACTAAGTGCGTACAGCTCCACGGCGGATACGGCTACACTAAGGATTATCCTGTAGAAAGAATGATGAGAGACGCTAAGATCACTGAAATCTACGAAGGTACAACAGAAGTTCAGAAGATGGTTATCGCTGCATCAGTTCTTGGTAAATAATTAGAGAGGGAGGAAAATATAATGGCATTTAATATTATAGTATGCGCAAAGCAGGTTCCTGATACTAATGTTATCAAAATCAATCCTAAAACAGGAACACTGATCAGAGACGGCGTACCTAGCATTCTGAACAACGACGATGCTAACGCTCTCGAACAGGCTCTTCAGATTAAAGATAAGTTTGATGATGTTCACATCACAGTAATCACAATGGGACCTCCACAGGCTAACGATCTGCTCTTCGAGTGCATCGCTAAGGGCGCTGACGAAGGTATCCTGGTATCCGACAGAGCAGTAGGCGGATCAGATACATGGGCAACTTCAAACACTCTGGAAGCTGCAGTAAGAAAATGGGTCAAGGAAAACGGCGACTACGACCTTATCTTCACTGGAAGACAGGCTATCGACGGAGATACTGCACAGGTTGGACCACAGCTTGCTGAAAAGCTGGATCTGCCACAGGTATCATACGTAGAAGAGTTTGAAATTGCTGACGACAGAAAATCAGTAACAGTTAAGAGACAGCTGGAAGACGGATATGAACTCATCGAAGTTCAGCTCCCTTGCCTGCTGACTACAATCAAAGAACTGAACACTCCTAGATACATGACAGTTGCCGGAATCTACGGTGACAAGGAAATGAAGGTTTGGAATGCTAAGGACATCGAAGTTGACCTGACTAAGGTTGGTCTGGAAGCATCACCTACAAACGTATTCAGATCATTCACACCAGCTCCAAAGCAGCCAGGCGTTAAGATCGAAGGCGATACTGAAAATGCTCAGGCTAAGAACTTACTGATTAAGCTTAAGGGCAAGCATGTAATCTAAGAAGGAGGAGGAAATTTAAATGGCTATTAACATTATTAAAGAAAAATGTATAGGATGCGGACAGTGCTTCAAGAGCTGCCCTAAGGATGCATTTTATTTCGAACCATATGATGGCAATAAGCTTGGTAAAGTTGCTGCCATCGGACCTAGCTGTGACTTCTGTAACCAGTGCCTGACTTCATGTAAGTTTGGTGCTATCGAAGAAAAGAAGGTAGAAGTACAGGCTGACCTGGGCGACTACAAGCACGTATGGGTATTCGCAGAACAGAGAAACGGCAAGCTCATGAACGTTGCTCTGGAACTCATCGGCGAAGGCTACAGACTGGCTAAGGAAATCAGCGAAGACACTCAGGTTTGCGCAGTTCTCATCGGTGATGAAGCTGACATCGCTCCACTGGCTGAAGAATGCTTCGCTTACGGTGCTGAGAAGGTTTACAAGATTGCAAGCCCACACCTCAAGAACTACACTACAGACGGATACACATTCGCTCTGAAGGAAGCTATCGACGAATACAAGCCTGAAATCGTTCTGTACGGTGCAACTCACATTGGTAGAGACTTCGCTCCAAGAATCGCCGCAAGATGCAACACTGGTCTGACAGCTGACTGTACAAGACTGGACGTAAGAGTTTCAAGCTACATTGAGTACACTTCAAAGAACACTACTCTTGATACTTCAACTCTGGACCCTAACGATCCATCAACCGGTATCAAGCAGACTCGTCCTGCATTCGGTGGTAACCTGATGGCTACTATCATCTGCCCAAGAACTAGACCTCAGATGTCAACAGTTCGTCCTGGCGTAATGCAGAAGAGAGAACCTGTAGCTGGAGCTACCGGTGAAATCGTTGACGTTAAGACTACTGTTTCAGCTGACGATATCCACATCACAATCAAGGACATCGTTAAGTCAGCTAAGGAAATGGTATCACTGACTGACGCTGAAATCATCTGCTCAGGCGGAAGAGGCCTTGGCGATGCATCAGGATTTGAACTGATCAAGCAGTTCGCTGACAAGGTTGGCGGAGTTGTTGGTTCATCAAGAGCAGCTGTAGATGCTGGCTGGATTGATCACTCACACCAGGTTGGTCAGACAGGAACAACTGTAAAGCCTAAAATTTACTTCGCATGCGGTATCTCCGGCGCTATCCAGCACCTGGCAGGTATGCAGACATCAGATTGCATCGTAGCAATCAACAAGGATGCAGATGCTCCTATCTTCGAAGTTGCTGACTTCGGTATCGTTGGCGACCTCTACAAGGTAATTCCTGAAATTATCGCAGAGTGGGACAACGCTGAAGCTCTCTACGACGCTTCAACAAAATAAGTTCAAACTGTCAACGATCATAATTCTTCATTGAATCAGTTGAAAGTTCACTTAATTAATAAAGGTGTCTGAAGACTTAGTCTTCAGACACCTTTTGAATTGCATTGATTTGCAGTACAATTATTACGGCTTATATTACAGATACTTCTTAAGCCGCGTAAGGGGCAGGCCTATTACATTGTCGTAGTCTCCCTCGTAGTGATCCACATACTTCCCGAAGGTTTCCTGTATGGCGTATCCGCCGGCCTTATCGTAGGGTTCATCCGTATTGACATATGCCATAAGCTCTTCATCGCTGTAATCCGTGAAGAACACCCGGGTATCCTCATAGAAGCATTCCTTGGATGCTGTTTCAATAGGGGAGCCAGCCTCAACTGTAATAACACAGCAGCCGGTAATAACGTTATGCGATGTACCTCTGAGAGCCGCCAGAATCTCGAATGCCTGCTTTTTATCCTCGGGCTTGCCGATTATCCTTCCTTCATGTACAACCACCGTGTCAGCGGCGATTATCTTGAGACCCTTTCCTGGGGGAGGCCAGTCCCTGACGGAATCGTAGGGTTTCCCGGTTATTTCCTCGGCAACTGCCATTCCCTTGGATAGAGCCAGATACATTACAGCTGTTTCCGGCTTCATGGGGAAGGGCAGCTCCTCGCTTATGGAAGCAGGTTTCACAACGGGATTGAAGCCTGCGGCCCCAAGGAGTTCAATGCGCCTTGGGGAAGCTGAGGCAAGTATTAAAGTGTAGTTATTGTCTTTCATGGTTAAGGGGTATTTGTTCCTGGAACTGTAGAAGGTTCCGTCGGATCTGTGATATTATCTGTAGAAGGTTCCGTAATAGGAACAGTTGTAACAGTTTCCGGAGGAACAGTTGTCTCCGTTTGAGTCTTGGAGTTCTTTGTCTTTGTCTTTTTCTTTACAACCTTGGCATATGTTCCCTTGATATAGTATTCTCCGCCGACATTTACAACATTGTCCGGCATAGGGAAGTAGGATTCCCTTGGGATATCCTCACAAACTCTGCCCATAATGGCTGCCCAGAACTGAGCTGCCTTGTAGGAGTAGTTGGATACAGACATGTTTATGTCATTACCCATCCACAGGGCCATAGAGTACTGAGGTGTGAATCCGGAGAACCAGATATCGTACATGTTACTTGTTGTACCTGTCTTACCGGCGGCAGGCTGGGAGCTGATGGATGCGCTGCGTCCTATACCGTTTGAAACAACGGATCTGAGCACGTCTGTCATAATCCAGGCAACACCCTTATCGTAAACCTGAGTTTCTTCAGTTTTCTTTTCAAAGAGAACCTCGTCCTTTGAGTCAAGAACCTTAGTGTAGAAGATAGGTGTCTTGTACACTCCGCCGTTAGGGAATACCGCATAGGCGGCAGTTTCCTCGAGAGGGGTGAGGCCGCGGGTTGTTCCGCCCAGAGCCATTGCAGCAGGGTTGCAGTCCGTTTCCTCATCAAGGGTTGTGATTCCGCACTTCTTCAGCATTTCGATGCAGTATTCAGCACCTTCATTTCTGTCTATCTGCTGGAAGATCTTGTAGGAGCAGACGTTAAGTGACTGCTGAAGGGCTTCTCTGACTGTCTGAGGTCCGTGGTAACCGTGGTCATCATTGAGAGGCCAGGTTCTGCCGTTTCCATCAGTAGTTCTGGCATCGTTTATAACGCTGCCGGCTGTTACATAATCACCCCAGTCGGAGCCTTCACTTGTATCGAGGCTCATATCCTTGTTTGCCTCGTGGTATTCGTAACTCATCTGGAGCGCTGGGCCGTATACGGCAATCGGCTTAATGGATGATCCCGGCTGACGAGGATTAACTGCTCTGTTGTAGAGCTGCTTGCCTGTAGCGCCGCGGCCGCCCATCATGCCCTTGATTTCTCCGGTCTTCAGTTCCATTATTACTGCGGCTGCCTGAGGCTGACGAACCTTCTGCTTCAGAGTGTAGAAGTTGCTGCCTACCTTGTAGCCTTCGTCTGTTTTCTTGAAGAAGTCAGGATAGTCGCTGAAGAACTGAGCAGATATTACACAGTTATCGTTGTTATCGAATGACTTGTATTCCCTTGGTATTGACAGGGCACCGCTTTCGATAAAGTAGAACTTGCCGTCATTGTCCACTTTGTACATTCCCTTAAACTCAACGCTGATATCGGTACCTTCAGAGGTTTCGGTACTGAAGAGGTTAAGTCTCTTGCCCTTGAGAATGGTTAAGCTGCCGTCGCTGTTCTTCTTGTATTCATTTTTGCGGAGAAGGAAATTTCCTCCGTCATCAATGTAGTTGGAGTACTTGTAAGCAAGAACCACTCCTTGATCGCTGATTATATTGCCGTCAGCATTTGTTCTGGTATAGGCGATTGTGGTAAAGTTGCTGTCTTCACTGAACTCCTCCTCCATAATTTTCTGAATGTTGGAATCCATGGAAGTATATATCTTAAGACCCTTGGTGTAGATCATGTTCTCGGCATCGCTCTCGCTGATGTTGTACTCTTTCATCATATCCTTAACAAGCTGCTGGAGACAGTAGTCTGTGAAGTATGATGTCTTGCTAGCATCTACTGCTGCACCGATTTTGATTTCATCCTGAAGATCCTTGCCGACAGCCTTGTTGTACTGAGCTTCAGTAATAAAGCCCTTGTTCAGCATATTGGAGAGCACAAGCTCACGTCTGTCCTTCGTCATGTCTCCGTTGTAGAGATAGGTTACAGTGTCGGTTTTCTTTATTTTAGGAAGGGCAGTGTTCTGTCCGTAGTAATCCGAATAAACAAGAGCGTAAGTATCAGGTGACTGAGGCAGGGCAGCCAGTGCCGCACACTGCTCCAGAGTAAGATCCTTGGCGGAGACATCAAAGTAGCTTTCAGCTGCTGCCTCAACACCGTAGGAGTTAAAGCCCAGATAGATGGTATTCAGGTATGCCTCCATAATCTGTTCCTTGGACATGTTCTTTTCAAGGATGATTGTGCAGTACATTTCCGTCAGCTTACGGGAAATTGAGCGCTGACTCTTGATTTCAGCCAGATACACGTTTCGTGCAAGCTGCTGTGTGACAGTGGAGGTACCGCTGATTTCACCGCCTCCGAAGACGCTGTCGCGGATGGCACCGATAACTCTGATGAAGTTGAAGCCGTTGTGGGACCAGAACTTCTGGTCTTCTATTGCTATAACGGCGTTAACCATGTTTTCAGGTATCTCATCATACTGAATTACAGTTCTGTTTCCGTCGGAGAAGTACAGGTTCTCGATTTCATTTCCCTCGCTGTCATACATTACCGAACGCTGGCTGATGTGTGAATAGATATCGTCAGTGTCGATAATCGGAGCTTTCAGAAATACAATGCCTACGAAAATTCCCACAGCAAAAACCCCCGCAAGGACTATTGTGAGAATTATTTTGAAAAGTGACTTAGGTCTGGATTCCGGCTTGAGGGCCTTGTAGCCTGATTCTCCTGATGCGCTTCCACCGAACTTGGATGATGCAGCCACAGCCTTTGCCTTTGCTCTCTTGGCCTTTGACTTGGCATCAGCGGCCAGGTCCTTCGCACATGAACGGCTTCTTTCTCTCTTTGCTTTGCCCTTCGACGCAGTATCAGCGTTTTCACTGCTGCGTGCTGCCTTCCTGGAGGAGCGGCTGGCTCTGGAAGGTTTTATTTCTTCGTTCTTCGACTTGCGACCGCGGTAATTCTTGCCGCCGCCATAGAAGAACTCTTCATCACCGGCTTCGGCACTGTAGGTGTCCGTGTCGGCAATTTTGCTCTCATGAGTGTTTGCCATCTCGTCAAATTTGGCAAAAAAATCATCATTATAATCGTTAAACTTATCTGACAAAACTCTATCCTCCGATATATTTATTACAGTAATTGATATCCTAACAAACAATTACTGTAATTGTACCATAACATCCCCCGCAAGACTATAACATAAACATTTTTTTAGTGGTAATATATGGAAACAATTCTTGAAATTTACATTTGTCGGCAATATAATTATATGGGATTCAAAGATATGTTAAGAGGTACTGGGATGATAAGACGACCATTGTTATTTGCTGCCATGGGACAGGCTGCAGGAGTTTTAATCGGATACTGCTTTAGCAGATGGGTATGGGCGGTTTGCGTTCTGTGCGCAGCAGGTCTTCTTTTTTATGTGCAAAGGCAGCCGGCCAGAGTTAGAAGAATTGTTTCTCTGGGGGCGGCCGCCTTTGTGCTGGGCAGTTTTTGCTTCTGGGGATGGGACTGTGTTCTTCAAAAACAGGAGAACAGCCTTGCGGGAGGAAATACGGCTATGGGAAGGGTGACTGATACAGAGAAAAAAGTCAGTCAAAAGGGAGAGGAGTATACCCGGGTTACGGTGAAGACTGGTTCCGGAAAAATACTGATAAGCTGTTATGGAGACAGCTTGACCCATACACCTGTACCGGGCTGTCTTGTGAGGGCTGAAGGAAGCATAAGGCCGCCGGATGGCCGGCGCAATCCCGGATGCTTTGATTACCGGCTGTATTTGAGGTCAATCGGGATAACAGCTGTTATGACGGCGGACAATCTGGTAATACTCCGGGAGTCAGAGTCGCCGGCAGGGCGGCTGTTTCTTTTAAAGGAGAACTTCGCCGGAAGAGTTGAGAAAATCTGCGGCGGGGATACGGCGGCCATGATTAAGGCTATCATGTTCGGTGATAAGGGGGAGCTTGACGGGGATACGCTGGAGGTGTTTCAGAGAAACGGCACCGCTCACATTCTGGCTGTCAGCGGACTCCACATTGGAATCATATACGGATTTCTTCTGAAAATATGGAGGGGCAGAAGGGGATGGGCTTTTCTGGTATTCACCTGTTGTTTCTTCTTTTGCTATGCAGTTATGGCAGGGTTTTCTCCTTCTGTTGTAAGGGCGGTTGTGATGGTGATTCTCCATTCCCTGGCATCACTTACAGGCAGGCGATACGATCTTGACAGCGCAGCTTTCGCGGTGGCATCAGGTGTGCTGGCGGCAAGACCCTTCATGCTTTTTAATGCAGGCTTTCAGATGTCATTTCTGGCGGTTCTAACACTGACTTTAGCCATGCCGTACATAAAGTCATTCTATTCGGGAATGTTCACCACAAGCCTTGCTGTACAGCTGGGTCTTGGACCTTTCATATGGTATAACTTCAATTATCTGTCACTTCTGGCGGTATTCATAAATGTACCGGTTGTTTTCCTGGCGGGGGTTATTGTGCCGGCGGGTCTTGTGGGACTGGTGCTCCATAATACACCTATGTTTGATTTCTCAGCCCGTCTTATTGATTTTCTGTGCAATTTGCTGACCGGTATTAACAGAATTGTTGAGATTGAAGGGATTACTACATTCCAGCTGCCAAGTCCTCCTGTTTGGACAGTAGCAGCATTTTATCTTGGGGTTCTGGCTTTTGCATCGGAGGAGGGAAGGCTGGCTGTGTTAAGAGCCGCGAATAAAGGGTCACATATTGCTAAATACTCCGCTGCTGTTATCGCTGTTTCTCTGCTGCTGGGCGGGGCGTCGTCCAGCGGTTTTAACAACTGTAACGTCACCTTCGTGGATGTGGGGCAGGGAGACTGCATTTGCGTTAATACCGGGGAAGAGGTCTATCTCTTTGATGGGGGCGGAAATGAGAACTACAATCTTGGGAAGGGTACCCTAAGACCCTATCTTTTGAAAAACGGGATGGGTAAGGTGGATGGCGCCTTTGTAACTCATCTGCATACGGATCATTACAAGGGAATTTGCGAACTTGCCCGGGAGGGAATGGTGGAGAAGCTTTATATATATGAAGCAAACAGGCTGGTGCAGGAGGAAATCCTCAGAGATACAGGTCTTCAGCCGGAGGATATCATTTATCTCTGCAAGGGACAGGAGGTAAAGCTGGATGAAGGATATTCTGTTGAAATACTGTGGCCCGCCGGGAAGACGGAAAGTGAATACAGGGAAACGATTACCCGGGATGAGGATGAAAACGTTAACAGTCTTGTGATGAAAATAGATGTTCAGGGAACAGAGCTTCTGGTGACAGGGGATATTGATGAAACCGGTGAGAGGATCCTGCTTGAGGAGGGCATGGAAGCCCTTGACGCAGATATTCTGAAGGTGGCCCATCACGGGTCGAAATACAGCTCATCGGATGCGTTTCTGGATGCGGTTTCCCCGGATATTGCAGTAATACAGGTGGGAAAGAACATTTACGGACATCCCACACCGGAAACGCTGGAGCGGCTCGAGTCGTGGGGAGTGAGTGTGTACAGGAATGACGAGTGCGGGGCTGTGGGATTTGAGATTGATGATGGGGAGATTGAGAAAATAAAGACGATTATTAACTAAAGTAATGGGAAAAGGATTAAACAGATACGCCATCCTTTCTGAGATCTCATAGACAAAATCTACAATCATACCTGCAAAAAAGGAAAATAATGTTAGGTAAATCGGCATCACAAAGATTTGTGCAAAACAAGTAGCAAATTAGTACATTTTATCCTTAAAATTGTTTGAATAATAAGAAAAATTGCAATGCATTTTTTTTAGAGCAAAGGTAAAAAACAGTTGAAATAGCGAAACAAATTGTTATAATTATTACAAATACAGAATTATTTTGCGAAAAAATTTTATGAAGTTTGCGAAGTGCCTTCGGGATGCTCGCAAAATGGTTAAAATTTTCAAATATTTCTTAAGCACGAGGAGACTCGAGAGACAGCAAAGTTGTTAGCAATTTGAACACCGTGCATTTTTTTATTTGCAGGGCACTTCATTTTTAGAGGATTCATCAAAAGAGGATAAGGATTACATGGAGTTTTTGAATGAGACGTTTCTGACGGCGGCGGGAGCTGTTGTTCTGGCGATAGGCGGATTCGCAATGATGAGAATGCGCAGACATTCCATAATAGAGGCGGCCTGCTTTGCCGGAGGGGTTCTGGGGATGATTGGCGTACTTTATTTGATAAAAACGATAGCGTTTTGATTAAGGCTTTACAACGGCGACGTTTGAGCAATATGAGTTTTTATGATCAGTTATAGTTTTGTTATCAAAAGGAGGTTTTATGTCAGACGAAAACAAAGTTGTTGGAACTGAAGAACAGGAACTTAAACGTGGTATTAAGGGCTGGCAGGTAGCTTTCATCGGCCTGGGCGGCGTTATCGGTTCGTGCTACTTCCTGGGAGTAGGCTGGTGTATCCAGGTAATGGGACCGGCAGTATTTCTGGCATTCCTGATTGTGGGAGTAATCGTATTCGGACTTATGATTGCATATGCAGAATTATTAGTTAACCTTCCACGTTCGGGATCATTCGTTGCGTATACCCATGAATTCCTTGGGCCTACGCTTTCAGTAGGTATGGGATGGTCATTCTGGTTTAACTGGGTTTGCTACTGCCCTTCAGAAGCGATCGCTGTATCCTATGCACTTCAGGCACTTACAGGCAACACAAGTCCGATTGCATATGTTGCATTCGCTGTAGGTACAATGCTTGCTCTGACAATCATTAACTGCTGCGCAGTAGATATCTTTGCTAAGATTGAGTCAGGACTGGCTATTACTAAGGTTTGCGTAATCATTCTGTTCATCCTGGTTGCATTTGGTATCTGGGTAGGTCTCTGGGGTAACCCTGATGGCGGCCTCACAAATGTTGCAGGCGAACACATTAAGGATGGATTCCTCGGAACAAGCGTAAACTTCGGTTCAGGCGTTGGCTTCTATGGCGACGTATTCCCTAACGGCTTCGGAATCTGCGTAGTACTGATGGTAGTAGTACTGGTAACATTCCAGGGTACAGAAATCGTTGGTCTGGCTGCTGCAGAATCACAGAATCCTGACGAGTCAGTACCAAAGGCATGCAGAAGCGTAACATATCGTATCGTTCTGCTGTACCTGCTGCCAATCCTGCTGGTTCTGCTGATTTTCCCTACAGAGCTGGCAACAGACGAAAGACCTGTATTCGCAGATGTAATGACTGCATACGGACTTACACCGCTGGCATACGTATTCCTGGCTGTAGTACTGGTAGCTGCATTCTCATGTGCTAACACAGGATTCTACGGAACAGTAAGATGTATGTACGGTCTGTCAGTTGAAGGACTTGCACCTAAGTTCCTCTCAAGACTGAGCAAGCAGGCTGCTCCAAGAAATGCCGTACTCTTCACACTGGCATTCATGTGGGTTGTACTCATCATCGGTCTTGTATCAGAACTTACAGGAGCTCTTTCAAATCTGTACGGTTCACTGCTTTCAATGTCAGGCTTCACAGGAACTCTGGCGTGGGTAGGAATCATAATGTCACAGAAGAGATTTAGAAGCAAGCTTAAGAAGAACGGTTATGACCCAGAAACTTGCCTGAAGGCAAGAGTTAAGCCTGGTCTCTCATGGGTACCATGGTTCGCTATGATTGCACAGCTCATCTGTCTGATTATGCTGGCATTCGGTGACATCATCGACCCTGAAGGAAATGCAGGCGGCGGTCTCGTAATCTTCTGCATCGCAACATCAGCGGTTATTATCCCAATGATCGTTTACTGGATTCAGAGAAAGAGAGGAGTTATCGGAACTATCAATACTCTGAAGCATGGTGAAAAGTCATTTGATGAGACTTTCCCTCCACTCAACTAGTAAACAGGTTGCGGTAATATAATTCATAAAAACTAGTATTTCAGGATACCATTTTCCCGGGATGAATCCCGGGGGAATGGTATCTTTATTGTATGACGGGTAATTAATGGTAAAAAAACGGCAGGCTATATGCACCTGCCGAAAAACTACAATTTTTTTCTGTTTTTATCTACCGTATACAACTATGTCAATAAGTTCTGCAGCTTCTCTGATAGTTTCAACGATTGATTTTACAGCTTTCATTGTTATCCCTCTTTTCTTAATTCTTTGCTGTTTTGTTTCCTTACAGTTATTAGTATAGTGTTTAATTTGCTGATTGTCAAGCAAAAGCGCGTATTAGTTTGCTGTATTATCCGTAAATTGGCAGCGAAAGATGGCTCATATATACTGAATTGTCTGAAAACAAGCAATACCTGCAGCTTGGTAAAAGCGCTACAAACCCCTTTGTACCAAGGCCTTTGACGATTGTGAGCCTCTGGGGGCGACAATAGTCCGGGCTTATACTAATTTGTTGCAGAATAAGCCTCCGAGTGTTGGAATTACTGTGATATAATTAGGAAACTGATAATGTTACGACAAATTTAAGGGAGAAAACAAACTGTAACGGAGGGATATATGAGACTGCTTGTGGTTGAGGATCAGAAGGATTTATGTGATATTATTGTCCGCAAACTCAAATCAGAGGGATATGGAGTTGA
>X136_Domestic_Pig__coassemble_53_pt1 | contig 25112 bp, 20 predicted proteins | sample X136_Domestic_Pig__metabat2_low_PE_007 | metagenome-assembled genome bin X136_Domestic_Pig
GCATTTCAGCCAATTTCAACGGGTTTGAGATTTTCTATACATTGAACAGGAAGTGACAGATGTCTCCGTCCTTCACTTCGTAATCCTTGCCCTCGGATCTGAGCCATCCGTGCTCCTTGGCAGCGGAAAGCTTTCCTCCTGCCTCCATAAGCTTATCGTAGGAAATGGTTTCGGAGCGAATGAAGCCCTTTTCGAAATCCGTATGAATCTTGCCGGCAGCCTGGGGAGCCAGGGTGCCGCGTTTTATTGTCCAGGCTCTGGTCTCGTCCTCACCTGTAGTGATAAATGAAATCAGGTTAAGGAGAGCATATGAAGATTTGATGAGTTTATCAAGCCCCGATTCGCTTATGCCAAGCTCCTCCAGGAACATGTCTCTCTCCTCGTCATCAAGCTCGGAAAGCTCCGCTTCAACCTTGGCACTGATAACAACAACCTGGGATCCCTCCTCTTCGGCCAGCTTTCTTACGGCAGCAACGTGTTCGTTATCTTCAGAGCCGTCGGCAGCATCCTCCTCGGATACGTTAGCCGCATAGATCACCGGCTTGAAGGTGAGAAGGTCAAGGCTCTTCACAAAGGCAGCCTCCTCCGAATCCAGTTCCATCATTCGTGCCACCTTGCCCTGAGCCAGGAAGTCGCTGATTCTTGTAAGGAGATCAATCTCCTTCTGGAGAGACTTGTCTCCCTTAAGCATCTTTGTTGCCTTTGCAATACGTCTCTCGAGAACCTCCAGGTCCGAGAAGATAAGCTCCATGTTTATTGTCTCAATGTCCGAAACCGGATTGATTTTCCCGTCAACATGAACAACATTTGAGTCGTCGAAGCAGCGTACAACGTGAACGATTGCCTCAACCTCACGGATGTGTCCCAGGAACTTGTTTCCCAGTCCTTCTCCCTTGCTGGCGCCCTTAACCAGGCCTGCAATGTCACAGAACTCAATTGTCGTATATATAGTCTTCCTGGAATTGTATATTTCCGAAAGCTTTGTCACTCTCTCGTCAGGTACGGTAACAACACCCACATTAGGCTCGATGGTGCAGAAAGGGTAGTTGGCCGCTTCCGCTCCGGCCTTTGTGATGGCGTTAAAAAGGGTGCTCTTGCCAACATTAGGCAGTCCTACTATTCCGAGTTTCATTAGTTATCTCCTTGTTTCCTTACAGTATTGTCCTTATTGTCTGCATTCTCTGCCGGAGTATCGCCGGCTGTATCTGATTGGTCCTCAAAGGGCGAGCCCTTTGACCGCCTGTCCAGTATAACATATAAAACCAAACATATGAAAAAAATTACGAGACTGATGACCTGGGCCTGCTTGAAGGGGCCTATCATCAGACTGTCAGTTCTGAGAGCTTCCACGAAAAACCTCTCGAAGGAATAGAACATTCCGTACAGAAGAATTACCTGCCCCCTAAATTTCCTATTCCTGTCAACAAGCAAAAGCAGGAAAAACAGCAGCAGGCACCAGATTGATTCATAGAGAAAGGTAGGGTGGTATGTCCTGCCGTCGATGAGGACGCCCCATGGCAGATCCGTGGGTCCACCGTGGGCCTCCGAATTGAAATAGTTTCCCCATCTGCCTATTGCCTGCCCGATTGCAATGGAAGGGGCGCAAAGATCCAGAACCTCCACAGGGTTCACCTTGAATACCTTGCACAGCACCGCGGCGGTGCCCAGACCCAGAATCAGTCCCCCGTGGATGGCAAGGCCTCCCTGGCGAATGTTGATTATTGCCATGATATCTCCGGCGTACCAGTCCCAGTGAAAAAGAACATAGTACGCTCTGGCTCCTATGATGCCCATGGGTATGCTGATTATCATAAAATTCAGCAGTCTGTCCGGGTCCAGGTTGTGTTTAGGAGCCCGGAAATATGCCAGGGTGCACGCGACTAGAATGCCTAAGCAGACGCATATGGCATACCACATAATATCGATGTTAAACAGGGTAAATGCTACAGGGTTTGGTTGCGGCATGGATGATTCCTTTCCTATCATTGCTTCTCAATTGCTATCTCTTCATTGTTCTCAGAAGACATATATTGAATTTTACAACGGCAGAGGCTCAGGTTCAAGGGGACCTTTGGAGATGGAAGCAGGAAGATGTGTGGAGGAAATAGCCCTAAAAGTGTGGAGTGGTGGAGTGAAATGGTTGACAGTGGAATATAAGTGGATTAAAATGGAGTAAACTAACCGCAGAATCATTCTGCTCATTTTGCCGTGAGGGCTGAGAATGTTTGTAGGAAAATATCAGAACTCAATAGACTCCAAGTCAAGACTGATAATACCTTCCAAGTTTCGTGAAGAGCTGGGAGGTCGTTGTGTTGTGGCTCAGTCTCTGGATAAATGTCTTACAATCAGCACTCTTGAGGAATGGGAGAAGTTTCTTGGAGAACTGAACCAGCTTCCGCGAAGCAATCCTGAAGCCAGAATGATAAGAAGATATTTCAACCAGTCTGCAGCCATCTGCGATGTTGACAAGCAGGGCAGGGTGACAATTCCCCAGGAGCTTAGGGAATATGCGGGAATCACCAAGGAACTGGTAACCATAGGAAACATTAACAATATTGAAGTCTGGAGCAAGGAGCACTGGGAAAAGGATGCCTTCGCCCAGGCAGGTGAAAACATGAGTGCAGGTGATATAGACGCTAGCGCCATTGCAGAAAAACTGGAGAAGTTTAATTTCTGATTTTTGAATAATGACTATTGAATTCAAGCATGTACCGGTTCTCTATAAGGAGTGCATGGAAAATCTGAATATCAGACCCGACGGCATTTATGTTGACGGAACACTGGGAGGAGGCGGTCATGCCTTTGGAATAGGAAGCCGGCTCAGCGAGAAGGGAATGCTCATAGGAATAGACCGTGACCGGGACGCCCTTGCAGCGGCAGAAAAAAGGCTGGAGCCTCTTAAGTGCCGCAAGACTCTGGTTCACAGCACCTACGCTGAAATCAAGGATGTTCTTGATTCCCTGGGAATCCGGGGCATAGACGGGGCTCTCCTGGATATAGGAGTTTCCTCGTTTCAGCTTGATAACAGCGAGAGAGGTTTCTCGTACATGCAGGATGCTCCCCTTGACATGAGGATGAACAGGGGAGATTCCTTCACTGCCTACGATGTGGTTAACGGTTATTCCGGCAAGGAGCTGGGACACATTATCAGAACCTACGGTGAAGAGAAGTGGGCGGCAAGAATCGCGGAATTCATAGTAAGAGAAAGAAAGAACAAGCCGATAGAAACAACAGGGGAACTAGTTGAGATTATTAAATCGGCAATCCCTGCATCAGCCAGAAGGGAAGGCCCCCATCCGGCGAAGAGAACATTCCAGGCTATAAGAATAGAGGTAAACAGCGAACTGGAGCAGCTTAAGGAGGCTGTGGATGCCTTTTGCGATGTGCTGAACCCGGGTGGAAGACTTTGCATAATCACATTCCATTCCCTGGAGGACCGCATCGTGAAGGAGGCCTTCGGGAGAAGACTTAATCCATGCACCTGTCCGCCGGAATTTCCAATATGCGTCTGCGGCAAGGTGTCGGATGCGGTAAAGGTTACGGGAAAGCCCATTGTGTCCGGCGAGAAGGAACTTGAGGATAATCCGAGAGCCAGAAGCGCGAAACTGAGGGTAATAGAGAAAAAGTAATACGAAGGGGAAACAGAAATGATTGCACCGGAACAATGGTATGAATACCAGAAACAGTATCAGAAATACGGCTTGGACATGAAGCCGGAGTCTGAACGGGTTCCCGTTACTGAGCGCAGAAAGCAAAAGAAAAAGGCGCTGCTGTCAAGGGGGGTCGTTCTTAACGTATCCAGCGATCACAGACTCATGCTTTATGTTGTTTCAATCTGTGTCGTTGTTTTGCTGTCCATAGTAATTCTTGCATCTGCATCAGCAAAGATTACATACGATATCAACAAGATAAAAGCATCAAATGAGGCCCTTAGCGGAGAGATAGAGGACCTTGACGTTCAGATACTGAGTTCAAGCACCATAACATACATCGAAGGTCAGGCCAAGGGGGAGCTGGGAATGAAGAATGCTGATTCGAAGCATTGCATATATCTTTCGTCGATAGACACTCCTGAGAAAGGTTTTGCTGACATTCTCAAGGAGAAAGCGTATAATTAACATCAGAAGAAGTAGTATACCCGGGCATGAGAATGGGAGAAGTGTCCGGGATACTTTTTTATCAAGGAGAGGTAAATGCCTGCAACTAACAGAAGCAGAAGAAATTTAATACTGGTAACGATAATACTGTTTGCATTCATTCTGGCTGTAACCCTGAGGGTGGGATACATTCAGATAGTGAAGGGGCAGGAGTACAGCGAGAGGGCTCTGTCGCAGCAGACCACCGACACCTCCATTGAAGCGGAGAGGGGCATAATATATGACAGAAACCAGGAAAAGCTTGCCCAGAGCGTGAAGTGCTACACGATTCTCGTATATCCTGCTGAAATAGGCAAATACGATTCCAAGAAAAAGCAGAGAATAATGCAAATTGCTACGGCAGACGGACTGGCTGAGACTCTGAATCTTGATAAGGAAGAGACGAGAAAGAAGCTGGCGGGCAAAAGCGGCGAGGTAATTATCGCCAAGAATATTGACAGGGAGACAGCCCAGAAGGTAAGAAAGCTGGATCCTTCGGGCACAATCATCAGCTCCTCCACAAAGCGTGAGTATCCTAACGGGACCCTTGCAGCCAATGTTATGGGAATGGTAAACGAGGAAAATACGGGACAGTCCGGACTGGAGCTTGAATACAACAACTATCTCAGCGGAATAGCCGGAAGAACGGTTCAGTATACGGACACCAACGGCAAGAAGCTGTCCTACTCACCATCCAACGAGAGATATTACGAGCCTGAAAACGGCTGCGATATTATTACGACTATAGATTTGGTAATACAGAGCTACACTGAGAATGCGATAGCCAAGGTGCAGAAAAAGACCAATGCAGACAGGGTATTTGCCATAGTGATGGATCCGGAAACGGGGGACATTCTGTCAATGGCCCAGACACCATCATTTGACCCTAACGATCCATATGAGCCTTCATCCTCTTACGAAAAGGCGAAGTTCAAGAACATGTCCACGAAGGAGCAGTCTGAGTATCTCAGCAAAATGTGGAGAAACCCGCTGATAAGTGATGTTTATGAACCGGGATCGGTATTCAAGCTTCTCACCACCGCAATAGCCCTGGAGGAAGACGCTGCATCATTAAACAGCACTTTCTACTGCAGCGGTGCCAAACAGGTTGCGGGAGAGACGATACACTGCTGGAACAGGGGAGGTCACGGCAGCCAGACACTGGAGCAGGCTGTAGGTAATTCCTGCAACCCGGTGTTCATGACCCTTGCAACGGAAGTGGGAATATCCAAGTTCTATGACTATTTGGACAACTTCGGAATCACGGGAACAACGGGAATAGATTTCCCTGCAGAGGGCAATTCAATCCTCCAGAGCGAGGATTCCGCTGGACCTGTAGGTCTGGCCACCATAGGCTTCGGTCAGGGTGTTGCAGTTACACCTATTCAGCTAATTACGGCAATCAGTTCTCTGGGAAATGACGGCAAGCTCATGAAACCGAGACTTGTTAAGGGAATAAAGGACAAGAAGACAAACAAGGTTCAGGAAATCAGGCCTGAGGTTGTGAGAAAGACCGTATCAAAGGAAACTGCTGATGAAATGAAGGAAATAATGGAATATGTTGTTGCTGAAGGCGGAGGCGGTACAGCATCTGTATCCGGCTACAGAGTCGGAGGCAAGACCGGTACGGCAAACAAGCCGAAGAATGGCGGATACAGCGACTTCACATATTCATCCTGCCTGGGAATGGCACCCATGTCGGACCCTAAGCTCAGCGTGCTGGTAATCGTCGACAGCCCTAGAGGAGCCAAGTTCGGCAGCGTTGTAGCCGGACCGGCAGTAAGTGAGATACTGGAGAAGACTCTGAAATACATGAATGTCCAGCCGGACAGCAAGGAAAAGACGGAAAGCGACAAAATAGATGTTCCGGATATTGTGGGATACAGTGCCGATGATGCCATAGGTATTCTTGGAGGAGCCGGATTGAAATACGACATGAAAGATGGAGCGGAAGAGGAGAACTTTATAGTTACGAAGCAATATCCTTCCGCCGGAAGCAAGGTTAAGAAAGGAACCAGAGTATTCATCTATAACTAGGGAATATCTCTGTACAAGGCAAATGAGAAAGACAACAATTGAGGAAATAATTGCTGCCGCAGGAGGAAGTCTCATTCAGAGGGCTCCGGGGCCTGAAGCGCAGGCAATCACCGGGGTGAAACACGACTCCAGGGAAGTGGAAGAAGGAGACATGTTTGTGGCTGTAGTTGGAGAAAACCAGGATGGTCACAGATACATTCCCCAGGTGGCAGCCAGGGGATGCAGAACCGTGCTGGTATCACACCGGGAAGGCTGGATGGAGGAGCTTGCCGGGATGGGAATGAGCATTAATGCCATTCTCGTTGAGGATACTGTGGCTGCAGCGGGAAGACTTGCCAAGTGGTATCTTGAAAGTCTGAATATCCCCAGGGTGGCAGTAACCGGCAGCGTTGGCAAAACCTCCACAAGGGACATGATTTACTATGTTCTCAGCGAGAAATACAGCTGCGGCAGAAATCTCAAGAACTACAACAATAACATAGGGCTGCCTCTGTCCATATTCAGATTTGACAGCAGCACCCAGACGGCGGTTCTGGAAATGGGAATGGATGCATTTGGAGAAATCGAATATCTTAGCGACATTGTGCAGCCAAGGATAGGGGTCATAACCAACATCGGCGTTGCCCACATGGAAAAGCTGGGAAGCCGTGAAGGAATCTTCAGGGCAAAGATGGAAATAACGAAAAACATTGCCGGATCCCGGGATGGAGGAACCCTGATATACGCGGGAGATAATGAATTTCTCACCAGAGAGAGAACAGCCGGAGACTACTGTCAGCTGGAGGTGGGAAGCGGCCCCGAAGCGGATTTCAAAATATCCGATGTTGACGATTTCGGCATAGAAGGAATAGAATTCAATGTGGAGTATCAGGGAGAGTCTGCAAAGGCAAGACTGCCTGTTCCCGGAGTTCACAATGCCACAAATGCCGGACTGGCACTGGCAGTGGGAAAGTGTCTTGGTGTATCCCTTCAGGAGGGAATTGCCGGACTGGCAAAGGCGGAGCTGACAGGAAGCAGACTGAAGAAGATACAGGGAAAGAGCATCACGATAATTGATGATACCTACAATGCCAATCCCGACTCCATGAAAAGCGCCATCGATGTTCTGGCAAGAAGCAGAGCCGCCAGAAGGATTGCCATACTTGGCGACATGTTTGAGCTGGGCGAAAACACCGCGGCTCAGCACAGAGAGGTGGGGGAGCACGCAGCCCTGATGAACATCGATGAGGTAATATGCATAGGAGCTCTTGCCGGGGAAATTGCCGCGGGCGCCTCGGGGATTCACTTTCCTGACAAGGAATCCTTCATAAAAGTTATTGATGAATACATAGCTCCGGGAGACCTGGTTCTGGTTAAGGCCTCCAGGGGCATGAAAATGGAAGAAATAGTATCTGAACTTGAGGAGAAGTAATGAATATACACGCAATACACATATTGATGGTATTTCTTGCAGCCTTCGTGATTTCACTTGTAATCACAAAGCTTGAAATACCTGTTCTGAAAAAGAAGGCAGGCCAGAATATCAGAGAAGAGGGGCTGAAATCTCATTACTCCAAAGCGGGAACGCCTAGCATGGGAGGAATAAGCATAATCATCGGAACCTGCATAGCCGGTTTCCTGGGAACCCTTCTCTTCGGGGGAACAATAGGGGACGAACTTCTCATATTGCTTGTTTTCGTGGGATTCGGGCTTATCGGATTCATCGACGATTACAGAAAGGTAATCAAAAAACAGAATGAAGGACTGACTGCGAAACAGAAATTCGGGCTTCAGATGATAATCGCCGTTGCCTTTGCAGTGTTCTTTGCCCGCTATTCATCCTTCGGTACAGAGGTGTTCATTCCGATAGCTGACGTGTTTATCGATTTCGGATTCTTCTACTACGTGTTCGTTGCCTTTGCGGTTCTGGCAATGACCAATGCAGTAAATCTTACCGATGGACTTGATGGACTGGCATCAGGAGTTACGGCACTGGTGTGCATCTTCTTTGCCTTTGCGGGATTCATGGGAGGAGCCTTCTGCAGATTCGGAGGCTTCATAGGTCAGGCCTCGGAAACCTTCTTCTTCATTGCTCTTGCGGGAGCATGCCTTGGCTTCCTCGTGTTCAACAAGAATCCGGCCCGGGTTTTCATGGGTGATACAGGCTCGCTGGCACTGGGAGGCGGCGTTGTGGCAGCAGCCGTAGTTCTGAAGCTTGAACTTCTTCTGCTGGTGGCAGGCCTCTTATATGTAATCGAGGCTCTGTCGGTGGTGCTTCAGGTATCATACTTCAAGCTGACCCACGGCAAGAGGCTGTTCAAGATGGCTCCGATTCATCATCATTTCGAAATGTGCGGATGGTCGGAGGTCAGAGTTGTTATTACCTTCTGGATATTTACATTGATCTGCTGTCTGGCAGGATTGCTTATAGTATAAGGAGTTAAGGATGAAAGGCAAAAAAGTATTAGTAGTTGGAATGGGAAGATCCGGCAAAGCGGCGGTGGAGGCTCTCTGCCAGGCAGGCGCAGTTGTATCTGCCCAGGACAGCAAAACAGCCGATACAATGGAGCCGGAGTTTATCCGGTTTCTCGAGGAAAACAATGTCAGTACATATTTTGGAAAGATACCGTCTGACATGGGGGATTTTGACAGCATAGTTCTCAGTCCAGGAGTTCCCCCTTCACTGGATTTCATAAGAGAGGCTGAAGCGAAGGGAGGCGAAGTTATCGGTGAGCTGGAACTTGCATACAGATTCTGCAAAGGCAGATTTGTTTCCATTACAGGCACAAACGGTAAAACCACCACAACAACCCTTGTGGGGGAAATATACAAAGCTGCAGGCAGGGACACCTGCGTAGGCGGCAACATCGGCAGAGCCATTGCGGTGGACGCCATGGAGGCCGGTGAAAACACTTGGATGATAACGGAAACCAGCAGCTTCCAGTTGGAAACCATCGTGGATTTCAGACCGGAGGTTTCGGCAATTCTGAATCTGACACCGGATCATCTGGACAGGCACAAGACCATGGAAAACTACGGCCGTGCCAAGGCTGCCGTATTCAAAAACCAGACCCCGGATCAGTATTGCGTGCTGAACATGGATGATCCGGCATGCTATGAGCTTGGGGAACGGGAAGGCTGCAGGGCGAAAATTATTCCATTCAGCAGAATGAAGGAACTCAGCCTGGGTGCCTTCGTAAAAGATGACAGTATCGTGATAAGGAACGAAGCCGGGGAAGAAATTGTTATTTGCGGAACGGAGGAGCTTAAGATTCCGGGCAGTCACAACCTGGAAAATGCACTGGCTGCAGCCGCAATAGCCTACTTCGGCGGAATAGATCCTGCAGTTATCGGTGATGTGCTGAGAACCTTTGCAGGGGTCGAACACAGAATCGAATTCATATGCGAGAAAAACGGAGTCCGTTTCGTTAACGATTCCAAGGGAACGAACACCGATGCGGCAATAAAGGCTATTGAAGCCATGAAGGAGAACATATTGCTGATTGCAGGCGGTTACGACAAGGGCTCGGAATATGACCAGTTCATCGATGCCTTTGAGGGAAGGGTGAAAGCTCTGATTCTCATGGGGGTAACAGCGCCAAAAATCAGAGCGGCAGCAGAGGCGAAGGGCTTCTCTGCCATATACGATGCAAAGGACATGGAAGAATGCGTTAGACTGGGCTATGAAATGGCTCAGCCCGGAGATGTTGTGCTGCTGTCACCGGCATGTGCAAGCTGGGACATGTATGACAACTTTGAACAGAGAGGAAATCATTTCAGAGAATGCGCTCAGAAACTGTGAAGGCCGGCAGAGCAAAAAAAAGGCGCGGAGAATTCGCCCTCATAATGGACAGTGCCCGCAGCCGGCTGAAGGAAGTGGACTTCCCGCTTCTTACGGTCACACTATTACTGGCTTTTTACGGGCTTATTATGGTGTTCAGCGCCAGCTACTACTTTTCCATCAGTGAAAACGGCAATCCCTTTTACTATCTCATAAGGGATGGAATATGGGTGGCTCTGGGGCTTGTACTTATGTGCCTTGGTGCCATGATAGACTACAGAAAGCTTGAGGGCAGGAGACTGATCCTCGGAATTCTGCTGGTGTGCTTCCTGCTGCTCATAATAGTACTGACACCCCTTGGCTCGGAGGCTAACGATGCCACAAGGTGGATAAAGCTGGGACCAATTACCATAATGCCCGGTGAGATAGCCAAGATGGGAATGATTTTCTTCGTGTCATGGTTCTACGCATCCGATACAAAGAGAATAGATTCATTTGTCAGGGGAATGCTGCCTGTACTGGCGGTTATGGCTGTTTTCGCCCTGCTGATTATTAAACAGCCGAACCTCTCCACTGCCATTACTCTCTGCGGAATTGTGGCGGTAATGATGCTTGTGGCCGGAATGAGATGGATTTACCTGGGTGGAGTGACAGCGCTGGGAATCGTTGGCATAGTGGCCCTGATACTCATAAAAGGGGGATACTGGCTGGAGCGTTTCACAACCTTCACCCATCCCTTTGACTATGAGGCAACCAGCGGATATCAGATAGTTCAGGGACTTCAGGCCCTTGGTTCAGGAGGACTCTTCGGAGTGGGCCTGGGAAAAAGTGTCACAAAGAGCCTCTATCTGCCGTATCCTCACAACGACTTCATTCTGGCGATAATAGGAGAAGAAACAGGGTACATTGGAGTACTGCTGCTTATTGTGTTATACACTGTTTTCATATGGAGAGGAGTCAGGATAGCCCTTAACTGCCCGGATCAGTTCGGAATGCTGATGGCATCGGGAACTGTAATAATGGTGGCCATACAGGTTGTTCTGAATCTGGCTGTTGTAACATCATCCATGCCTGCAACGGGAGTAAATCTGCCATTTGTTAGCTACGGAGGAAATGCTCTGATGATGTTCATGCTGATGTCGGGAATAATGCTGAACATTTCCCGCAACATGCCTAAGAAACCAAAGGAAAGAAAAGAGGAAAGCGATGAAAGTGATAATGACCGGAGGCGGTACAGGGGGTCATATATACCCGGCGGTGGCCATAGCAGATGAAATCAGGAGGAGAAATCCTGAGGCGGAAATTCTCTTTGTGGGAGCCGAAAAGGGTTTGGAAAAGAAGCTTGTTCCAAAAAGCGGTTATGACATAGAACTGATTCCAGTTGCAGGCTTCGACAGAAAGAACCTGATTAAAAACATAGAAGTTGTGAGAAAACTGATAAAGGGCAATGCCCGGGCGAAGAATATAATCAAGTCATTCCGCCCGGATTTTGTGGTGGGAACGGGAGGCTATGCCAGCGCTCCCATGGTGAAAACAGCCCAGAAAATGGGCATTCCCACATACATTCACGAACAAAATGCCTATCCGGGAGTAACAAACAAGCTTCTGGAGCGAGGTGCCAGGAAGGTGTTTCTCGGTTTTGCAAAGGCAGGAGAAAACTTCAAGTGCCGGGACAAGATTGTGGTAACGGGAAACCCGGTGCGGGAAGAGTTTATGAATCCGGATAGCAGAGGGTCCAGAGAGAAGCTGGGATTTAGAGATGATGAGTTTGTTGTGCTTTCCTTCGGCGGGAGCCAGGGAGCCGGCAGAATCAACAAGGCGATGATTGATGTTATCAGGAAGTACAACGGCTGCGAGGGAATCAGAATCTGCCTGGGAGCGGGAAGTTACTACTATTCCGCAATTATGGAGAGCTTTGCCGAGGAGGGCTTTGTTCTCGGAGATAATATCTCAATTATGGAATACATAGATGACATGGCATCCTATCTTGCTGCAGCGGATCTGGTAATAAGCAGAAGCGGCGCGCTTACCGTTGCAGAGACAACCGTTAGCGGTGCTCCGGCTCTGTTTATTCCTTCGCCGATGGTAACCGGAAATCACCAGTATTACAATGCTCTGGCTGTGGCTGAGAAGGGCGGCGCCATAATAATTGAGGAGGCAGAGCTTGAGGATGAGGTCTTGTCAGACAGAATTGAGGAGCTGAGAAAATCTCCGATAATGCTGTCGGAAATGGCTGAGGCCAGTCTCAGCTGCGGTCTGCCCCAGGCGACGGAAATCATATGTGACACAATACTTGGAGACTATCGGAAGTGAGCGAAAAGAAGAAAAGAAGAAAAAAGCGTCCATTACTTACGCTGCTTATAATAGTGGCGGTTCTGGTGTGCGCCGGTTTCGCTATGCATATTGATTATTTTGATATCACCGGGGTGGCTGTAATCGGGAACAAGGACATACCCGATGAGGAGATAATCCGGCTGTCGGAGATTGAGACGGGAAAAAGCGTATTCGATGTGCATCCTCTCATTGCACAGCACAGGATAAAGAAGAATCTGTATGTGGAAAAAGTGAATGTTGACCGGGTTCTGCCGAATCGTGTGGAGATACACATTACCGAGAGGTCCTGCACAGCCCAGTTTGTCAGGGGGAAGAATTATGTGGTAACGGCATCTGACGGCATGGTTATCGACATAGCGGATCAGGAACAGAAGACGACTCTGGTTGAGGGAATAACAGTAAAAGAGGCGGAGCTGAAAAAGGATATCAAGGTCAAGGAGGAGGAAAACTTCCAAAGGACCATGAAATTCATAAGATTTACCCACAGAAACGATTTGTATTTTAAGAAGCTTGTAATGGATGACAGCCGTATGGAGGCATATGTGTACGACGAGCTGAAGTGCGTGGGAAAGTACGACGATATGGTTGATGTAATCAAGTCGGGAACATTAAAAAACGTAATTTACGACCTGTATCAGAAGGGTATTGAAAAGGGTACCGTTAATGTGTACGGCAACGATTATTGTTCCTTTACGAAATAGATTGAATATGCTATAATCAGGCATAAGTATGAACAACTCTCAGGGAGGTACTATAATGTTACAATTTGAAATGAACGAGAACGCCTTACAGGAAATTAAAGTAATAGGTGTTGGCGGCGGCGGCTGCAATGCCATCAACAGGATGATCGAATCCGGAATGAAGGGCGTGTCATTCGTTGCAGTAAATACAGATAAGCAGGCACTGGCGAAGAACAAGGCTGAAACAAAGATACAGATCGGTGAGAAGGCAACAAGAGGTCTGGGAGCAGGCGGAAATCCTGAGGTTGGTCAGAAATCCGCTGAGGAAAACCTGGAGGATCTGGAGAAGTTCATTGCCGGCTCAGACATGATTTTCGTTACCTGCGGCATGGGCGGCGGTACAGGAACCGGAGCTGCTCCGATTATTGCTAAGATTGCAAAGGACATGGGAATACTCACGGTGGGAGTAGTAACCAAGCCTTTCAGATTTGAAGGAAGAAAGAGGGGAGAGCATGCGGAACTGGGCATCAAGTTCCTGAAGAAGTATGTGGATTCCCTGGTGGTTGTTCCTAACGACAAGCTTCTGGAGACAGTTGTGGAGGATACTTCTCTGCTGGATGCATTCAAGATGGCAGACGATGTTCTCAAGCAGGGTGTTCAGTCAATTTCCGATATTATCGTGGACGACGCTCTGATCAATCTGGACTTCGCCGATGTTACAACAATCATGAAGGACAGAGGCATAGTTCACATGGGTGTTGGTCGCGGAGTTGGCGAGAACAGACTGAACGAGGCGGTGGAGAGCGCTGTGAACAGCCCGCTGCTTGAAACAAAGATCGAGGGTGCCAGAGCCGTTCTTATCAACATTACAGGTGGCAAGGATCTGACAATGTTCGATGTTGACAAGGTTGCTTCCCAGATTGATGAGAAGGCAGATCCGAATGCAATCATCATCCTCGGTACTTCCATCAAGGAAGAGCTGCATGATGAAATTGCAGTAACAGTTATTGCTGCCGGATTTGAGAAGCCAAGAGACCTCGGTTCAATGATTCCGGGAGTGCCGGCTGAAGGCGAAGCTGACAGGGTTGAACCTGAACATTTAAACGAATCGGCAGATTTTGAAAGCTTGAAAGGAATGGACATTCCGGATTTCTTACGCAGAAAATAGCAACTAAAGCTTTTTATAGCCGGCAGAACTGCCGGCTATTGCTTTTTTCATGGAACCGGGAATAGGGAGGTTGGCTTAATGAAAAACATTACATCGCGAAACAATGAAATATTCAAGAATGCCCTGAAGCTGACGAGAAAGAAATACAGGGATGCTGAAGGCAGATACCTCCTTGAGGGAGTTAAGCCTTTGAGGGACGCATTTGCCCAGGGACTGGATGTGGAATGGGTATTTCTACGAAAGACATCAGCCCCGGGAATCGGTGTTATCGGAGAGGATATTCGCATCGCTGTGCTGGAGGACAGGCTGTTTGATGAAATATCCGATACGGAAACATCCCAGGGAGTGATAGCCGTGGTAAGAAAGAATCCACGGGACTGTTTCGGGTTTATGGGCCCGGGGACTGCAGTCATATTGGACAGACTTCAGGATCCGGGCAATATAGGAACCATAATCCGAACGGCAGAGGCGGCAGGATGTTCAGCGGTGCTGGCGGTTAAGGGCACCGGAGATATCTATAGTCCCAAGGTTGTTCGTTCTGCAGCAGGGTCAATAATGAGAATGCCCGTAGCGGACAATCTGGAGCCGGAGGAGGCGGCAAGTCTCTGCAGACAGGCAGGCAAGAAAATAGCTGTCAGCTGCCTTGAGGATGCGGAGAGCTACATGGAGGCCGATCTGGGAGCAGACACGGCAATAGTCATCGGTAACGAGGGCCGGGGCGTTTCCGAAGAGTTTATGAAACTGGCGGATGTTAAAGTGAAAATTCCCATGAAGGGTGAAATAGAATCATTAAATGCAGCAGTGGCGGCGGGAATACTCATGTTCGCCGCTGCAGGAAAGGTGAAATAATGCAGGCTCAGTTAAACAGAATTTTAGAAGAAGCAAAGGTTCAGCTTCAGAAGGCTGAACAGCAGTCCCAGCTTGAAGAAATCAGAGTTAAGCTGCTGGGCAAAAAAGGTGAACTGACACAGATTCTCAGAGGAATGGGTCAGCTTTCCCCTGAAGAAAGAAAAGAAACAGGCGCTCTGGCCAACAGAGTCAGGGGAGAAATCGAGCAGATGCTCAGTGAGAAGGTTGAGGCGGTAAAGAATGCTGCCAAGGCCGCACGATTTAAACTTGAGAAGGTTGATGTAACGGAACCGGGAAAGAAGGTTACTCTCGGAGTCAAGCATCCTCTGACAATTACAATGGAGGAAATCTCAAGAGTGTTTATGAATATGGGCTTTTCAATTGTTGAGGGACCGGAGGTTGAAACGGTATTCAACAATTTCGATGCACTCAACGCGGGACCGAATCATCCTGCCAGAGACATGACAGATACATTCTATATCACAGATGATGTGCTGCTGAGAACACAGACATCCCCTGTGCAGGTAAGAACACTGATGAAGCAGAAGCCTCCAATCAAGGTTATATCACCGGGCAGATGCTTCAGATGCGATACTCCGGATGCCACTCATTCACCGATGTTCCATCAGATTGAAGGACTGGTGGTGGATGAAGGAATCACGATGGCGGATCTCAAGGGAACTCTGGACAGTTTCGCCAAGCAGCTTTTCGGACCTGAAACAAGAACGAAGTTCAGACCGCATCACTTCCCGTTTACTGAACCTTCGGCAGAGGTTGACGTATCCTGCTTCAAATGCGGAGGCAAGGGATGCAAGGTATGTAAGGGCTCTGGCTGGATTGAAATCCTGGGCTGCGGTATGGTTCACCCGAACGTGCTGAAGGTGGGAGGACTTGATACCGAGAAGTATACAGGTTTTGCATTCGGAATGGGTGTAGAGCGTGTTGCGATGCTCAAGTACGGCGTAGATGATATCAGACTCTTCTACGAAAACGACATGAGATTCATAAATCAGTTCAAGTAAAAGGAGAAAAGCAAATGTTAGTTCCGGTAGAATGGATAAACGACTATATAGATCTTAAGGATATTCCCACAGATGAATTCTGCGACCGCATGATTATGTCCGGCTCAAACCTGGAAACATGCGAGTACCTCTGTGAAGGAATCGAAAATGTTGTAGTAGGCAGAATCAAGGAAATAAAGCAGCATCCCGATGCTGACAAGCTGGTAATATGCCGTGTTGATGTAGGTGAGGCGGAAGCAGCCGGCAAGGATGAAGATGGACTTCTTCAGATTGTCACAGGTGCACCGAATGTGTTTGAGGGTGCGTATGTTCCGGTGGCACTTCACAATTCCCGCATTCCGGGACCTTTCCACGGACAGCCGAAGCATGAAGGGGGAGAGGTTATCAAGAAGGGAAAGCTCAGAGGAGTTGAGTCCTTCGGCATGCTCTGCTCAGCAGGTGAGCTGGGATTTGAAGACAAGGTTGTTCCCGTTGCCCATAGAGACGGCATATGGATTCTCGAGCCTGAGGTTCATGAGGGCATTGAGAATCAGATAGGGCAGGATTTCGCAGAGGCGCTTCAGCTGAGACAGGCTGTTGTTGACTTCGAGATTACCCCTAACAGACCTGACTGTCTGGCTCAGATAGGAATGGCCAGAGAGGCTGCAGCAACCTTCGGAAGAACCTTCGAGTATCCGGACATCGCCCTTGAGGAAGCTGGAGACGGCAAGGCATCGGATTTTGTGGATGTGGAAATCAGAAACAAGGAGAACTGCAGAAGATACGTGGCAAGAATCGTAACGGATGTTGTTGTTAAGCAGTCGCCGTGGTGGCTGCAGAAGAGACTCATGTATGCAGGCATGAGACCTATCAACAACATCGTAGACTTCACCAACTTCGTAATGCTGGAATACGGTCAGCCTCTCCATGCCTTTGACATCAAGGAGGTTCACGGCGGTAAAATCATAGTGGAGAATGCAGCGCCGTCAGAGGTATTCACCACCCTTGATGAAACAGAAAGAAAGCTGGATTCCGACATGCTCATGATTAAGGACACCGAGAGAAGCATTGCCGTTGCCGGTGTAATGGGCGGACTCAATTCGGAGATTCAGGATGATACAAAGACAATCATAATCGAATCAGCCAACTTTAACGGTGACAGCGTCAGAACAACGGCCAAGAGACTTGGACTGAGAACTGAAGCCTCCGCAAGATTCGAGAAGGGAATCGACCCTAACCTTACAGAGGCGGCTGCAGACAGAGTTTGCAAGCTGATAGAGATGACAGGTGCAGGCAAGGTAATGAAGGGAAGTGTAGATGTGTATCCTGAACCGGCAGGCGCCAAGACCATGGATGTGAGAGTAAGCAGAATAAACTATGTTCTGGGAATCGAGCTCAGCCGTGAGGAAATGGTAAGAATGCTGGAAGGCCTTGAAATAAAGGTCGAAGGCGAAGGCGACATCATGAGGGTTACACCTCCTACCGTCAGACAGGATCTGCTGGAGGAGGAGGACTATGTTGAGGAAATCGCCCGCATGTACGGCTACGACAGACTTCCTGTTACACTGCCGAAGGGAAACAGCGAGGCGGGAATGCCTTACGAAAGATCCTTAAGGGATGCTGCCAGAGAAGCTCTCTGCGGCATGGGCCTCAACGAAATACAGACTTATTCCTTTGTCAGCCCTTCAGGAGTTGACAAAATAGGAATAGGGGAGGATTCCTGGGAGAGGGCCTTTGTGAGAATAATAAATCCTCTCGGAGAGGACACCTCGGTAATGAGAACTGTTCTGACACCGAACATGCTGGATGTTCTGGCAAGAAACTGCTCCAGAAACCTGAATGATGTAAGGGCATTTGAAATAGGAAACACCTTTATGGACAATCCTATCAGCAGGGACAATCTTCCGGATGAGGATTATGCCCTTTGCATAGGAATGTACGGACAGGATGTGGATTTCTTCACTCTCAAGGGAATCATTGAGGAACTGCTGGCAAACCTGGGAATCACAGATGTTTCATTCCAGGCCGAATCCGAATACGGAGTATACCATCCGGGCAGATGCGCCAGAGTGCTGGTTGAGGCATCGGATGCCATGAAGATGGCCGGTGAGGAGTACGAGGAACTGGGAATAATGGGAGAAATACACCCGGACGTTGCCGAAAACTACGGAATGGACGGCATGAGAATCTACTGCTGCGAGCTGATGTTCGGGCAGATAGTACGCAGAGCCGACACCGAAATCGTTTATACTCCGCTTCCTAAGTATCCGTCAACATCAAGAGACATAGCTTTGCTTGTTGAGGAGGAAATGGAAGTCGGCAGAATAGAAAAGGTTATCAGAGAGCGCGGCGGTGCCATCCTGGAAAGCGTTCGCCTGTTTGATGTTTACAGAGGAAAGCAGGTTGAGGAAGGCAAGAAGAGCGTTGCGTTCACCCTGGTCTACAGAGACATGAACAAGACTCTCACAGACCAGGAGGTAGCCGAAGTTCATGAGGGCGTATTGAAGGCCCTTAGAGAAGAACTGGGTGCAGTTCTGAGAGAAATGTAGTTGTAAGTGAAGGAGACATTCACCATGGGAAACAACAGAGTAAACGTTAAGATTTACGGACAGGAGTACATTATTGCAGGAGATCTTCCGAAGGAGGAAATTATCCAGTGTGCTTCGATTGTGGATGCCAAGATGCAGGAGATTGCAGAGGCTGCATCTTCTGCCGGCGCGACACCGCAGAATGTGGCAATTTTGGCGGCAGTAAATATCGTAAGTGAAAGCGCTAAGCTCAGCAGGGAACTTGATGAACTCAAAAGCATGAACGTGCAGCTGGAAAAGGATGCCCAGCACTATGTTCAGCTTTGGGATGAAAGCAAGAAAACCTATTCCGAATACAAGGAAGAAACACAGGCAATAGTTCTTCAGAAAGATAATCTGCTTAACCAGCTGAGGGAAAAGGATGCTGAAATACTCAGACTCCAGCAGGCTTCCGAGGAGGCAAAGAACCAGATTCAGAGCGGAATGAAGGATGTTATCAACGAGGTTGAGGGCAAGTGCCGCGAGCTGGAAAACAGTTTCTTCGATCTGCAGATGGAGAACCTCCAGCTGAAGAAGGAGCTCGAGCGGCTCAAAAGCAGTACCGGCGAGTTTTAAATGAAAGACAAAACATTAAACGTTCTTGAGTACAGCAAAATAATAGAAATGTTAACCATGCAGGCAGGCTCCGAAATGACAAAAAAAGTCATATCGGAGCTTAAGCCTGTCTATGATGTGCGTGAAATACGGGAAAAACAGCAGGAAACCACGGAAGGGGCAAGACTCATTATGGCTAAGGGTCCGTTACCGGTCGGTGGTTTTTATGATATAGAGGGTCTCTGCAGTTTCACCAGAAAGGGCGGAGTTCTGACCATGGCCCAGCTTCTGCAGGTGCTCTACAACATGAAGGCGGCAGAGCGGACGGTGTCATTCATGAAGGGTGACAACATGCCGAAGCTGCCTTTGATAGAAAGCATTGTAGAGGTAATGGCTGTACACAGAAACTTCTCTGCTGAAATCGACAGATGCATACTTTCAGAGGATGAGATGGCAGATACAGCCAGCAGTGAGCTCAATGCCATAAGAAGGGCCATAGTCCGCCAGAATGACGCTGTTAAGGCCAAGATGAACCACATACTGAACGCCGAGAGAACAATTCTCCAGGATGCGATTGTTACCATAAGAAACGGCAGATACGTGATTCCCGTGAAGCAGGAGCACCGGGGAAAGATCCCGGGAATAATTCACGATCAGAGCGGCAGCGGCGCGACGCTCTTCGTGGAGCCACAGGCAATTGTCAACATGAACAACGAGCTGAGGCAGCTGGAGCTTGACGAGAAGGCTGAAATGGACAGAATTCTGGGAGAACTCTCCTCTGGAGTATCAGAAATATATCATGATCTGGTGAACAATCAGAAACTGCTGCTGGCCCTTGATCTTATCAATGCCAAGGGAAGACTCTCACTGGATATGGATGGCTGTGAGCCTCTCATATCAACAGACGGGGAGCTGAAGCTGAGACAGGCCGCACATCCACTAATAGACAAGAAAATCGTAAAACCGATAAACATAGCCCTTGGAGGGGAGTACAACACCCTGGTTGTTACAGGTCCCAACACAGGGGGCAAGACTGTAACACTGAAAACCGCGGGGCTTCTATCACTGATGGCCCAGTCGGGACTTCACATTCCATGTTCCCCGGGGAGCAAGGTTCCTGTGTACAGAGAGGTGTTTGCAGACATAGGTGATGAGCAGAGCATAGAACAGAGTCTGTCAACCTTCTCCTCCCACATGGCAAATATTGTGGAGATTCTTGATGAGGCTGACGGAGACTGCCTTGTTCTCCTAGATGAGCTGGGAGCGGGAACCGACCCCACAGAGGGGGCGGCTCTGGCCATAGCAATTCTGGAAACCCTGGGGGCGAGAGGCACAAGCACCATTGCCACAACCCACTATACGGAGCTAAAGAAGTTTGCCATCAAGACAAAGGGCGTTGAGAATGCCTCCATGGAATTCGATGTTGAGACATTGAGTCCAACATACAAGCTGACAATAGGTCTTCCGGGAAAGTCCAATGCCTTTGAAATATCAAGAAAGCTGGGGCTGAGCTCCCGGGTGGTGGACAGAGCGGGAAACCTTCTGGAGGCGGGAGACATTGCCTTTGATGATGTTATTGCGGCGATAGAAGAGGATAAGAAGAAGGCTGAAGCCGAAAGGGATGAGGCCATAGCAATAAACGCCGAAATGAAACGCCGAAGCGAGGAGCTTGAGATAAAAAACGAGAAACTCCGTAAGCAGAGCGAGAAGGAACTGGAAAGAGCCCGGGAAAAAGCCCGGGAGATAACAAGAGAAGCCAAGGAAACTGCCGATGAATTCAGGCAGGAGCTCAAGGAGATAGCCCGGCTTGAAAGCATGGGGGAAAGAACAAAAAGATTTGACCAGGGCAGACGAAGGCTTCGTGAAATCGAAAAGAAAAACAGAAGTGTAATTAAACGGGAAACGAATGACAAGCCTGTTGACCCTGAAACCCTTTCCCTGGGCGACAGGGTAAAAATTCTCACCTTCGGGCAGAACGGGGAAATTTGCGGACTGCCTGACGACAGAGGAGAAATGCAGGTTCAGGTGGGAGCCATGAAATTCGGAGTCAATGTGAAGGATATCATGCTCATTGACAAGCCGAAGAAGACCGGCAAAAACAGCAGGACATCCTATGGCAGCCTGTACAGGCAGAAGGCAAAAACCGTATCCTCATCCCTGGATGTCAGAGGAAAAAACCTTGACGATGCAGTGATGGATATGGAAAAATATATAGATGACGCTTTTATTTCAGGGCTTCCTGAAGTAACTGTGATTCACGGCCGCGGAGAGGGAATTTTGAGCAAAGGCCTCAGAGCGCGGCTTAGAGAAAACAAAAATGTTAAGGAATACCGCCGCGGCGGATTTGATGAAGGTGGCGACGGCGTAACTGTTGTCAAGCTGAAATAAGGAGAAGAAGATGATTAATTACGTTGACAGAATTGCAGATCTTATTGCACCGCAGGTTGAAGGTCTGGAGAAGGAAGAAATCAGAAGCATGATTGAAACACCGGCAGACAGCAAGATGGGGGATTACGCCTTCCCTTGCTTCAAGCTGGCTAAAATACTGAGAAAGGCTCCTCCGATGATTGCCAAGGGCATTGCCGAGGCTATCGGAGATGATGCCATGTTCGAGAAGGTGGAGCAGGTAAACGCATACGTGAACATGTTCCTCAAGAAGGATGCCTTCGCGAAGGAAGTAGTATCTGAGGTTGTTGCCGCAGGAGATGACTACGGCAAATGCAGCCTGGGAGAAGGCAAGACAGTTATTGTGGAATACTCCTCACCTAACATTGCGAAGCCTTTCCACATCGGACACATAAGAAGTACGGTAATAGGCGCCTCAATCGCCAAGATATACGACAACCTGGGCTTCAAGGTGGTAAGAATCAATCACCTGGGAGACTACGGCACACAGTTCGGAAAGATGATTGTTGCCTACAGACGCTGGGGCAACAAGCAGGATGTTATCGATGCGCCAATTAAGACGCTGCTCAGCTACTATACGAAGTTCCATGTTGAAGCGGAGAATGATCCTACACTGGAAGACGAGGCTCGTGCAACATTTACCAAGCTGGAAAACGGCGAGCCTGAGGAACAGGCACTGTGGCAGTGGTTCAGAGACGAATCCCTCAAGGAATTCAGCAGAGTATACGACATGCTGGGAATCACATACGATTCATACGCAGGAGAGTCCTTCTATTCCGACAAGATGCCTCGTTTCGTTAAGGAACTGGAGGAGAAGGGACTTCTGGAGGAGGACAACGGTGCTCAGCTGGTAAGACTCGACGATTACGGTCTTACCCCGGCTCTCATTACCAAGTCAGACGGTTCAACACTCTACATCACAAGGGATATCGCGGCTGCAGTATACAGAAAGGAAACCTACGACTTCTACAAGAACATCTATGTGGTTGCCTCCCAGCAGAATCTCCACTTCCAGCAGTGGATTCAGATTCTGGAGCTTATGGGCTACGACTGGGCAAGAAGCTGCATCCATGTTCCATTCGGACTTGTAAGTCTTGAGGACGGAACAATGTCAACAAGAGAGGGAAGAGTTGTTTTCCTTGAAGACGTTCTCAACGGAGCAGTTGACAAGACCCGTGAAATCATAAAAGAAAAGAATCCGGATGCCGATGCGGAGACAGTTGAAGATATTGCAAAGGCAGTAGGCATCGGAGCAGTTGTGTTTAACGAGCTTTCAAATTACAGAATCAAGGACTACGTATTCTCATGGGAACACGTGCTGAACTTCGAAGGAGAGACAGGTCCGTACGTTCAGTATACCCACGCCAGAGCCTGCAGCATTCTCCGCAATGCGGGTGATGATATTGTTGCAAAGGCAAAGGCAGGCTTTGATGCGAAGTACCTGACGGGAGAAAGCGCTCATGAGCTTTCCAGGCTTCTGTACGAACTGCCTGAGGTTATCGTTGAGGCGGGAGAAAAGTACGAACCGTCAATAGTAACAAGACACATTGTGGATATTGCTCAGGCCTTCAACAAGTTCTATCACGATGAACACATTCTCGTTGATAACGAGGATGAGAAGATTGCCAAGGTGGCTATGGTTCTTGCTGCCAAGTCAGCAATCAGAAACGGACTTGATCTGCTTTGCATGAAGGCACCGGAGAAGATGTAAACAGGAGAATAAATGAGATACGAAGGAGATATTTACAGACCGCCAAGTGAGGCATACAGTCTGCTTGTGCAGGTTACCATAGGATGTACCCATAACAAGTGTACATTCTGCAGCATGTTCAAAAAGAAAAAGTTCAGAGTCAGGGAACTGTCAGAGGTTCTGGAGGATCTTGATGATGCCAGACGGCAGTACAGGCGTGTCAACAGAATCTTTCTCTGTGACGGGGATGCGCTGGCTTTGTCCAACAGAAGACTGATGCCGATTCTGGAACATATCAGGGAGCTTTTTCCTGAATGTGAGAGAGTTACGATATACGGCAGAGCCACCGATGTGCTAAACAAAACAGATGAGGAAATGAGACAGCTGTACGAGGCGGGAATTACCATGGTTTATCTGGGAGCCGAATCGGGAAGCGATGAGGTTCTCAGGAGAATAAACAAGGGCGAGACCAGACAGCAGCTGATTGAGGGCGTTCAGAGAATCGAGGCCTGCGGAATGCAGGCATCGGTAACATTCATCTCCGGCCTTGCAGGCAAGGAGGGCTGGAAGGATCACGCCATACAGACGGGAACCATGATTTCGGAGATGAACCCTTCATATGTTGGTCTGCTTACCCTTATTGTTGATCCGTCGGTGCCGATGGCCAAGGAGATTGAAAGCGGCAGGATGCAGCTGCTGACAGCAGAGGAAGTGATGGAGGAAACACTGCTTTTGCTTGAAAATACAAATGTTACGAAGACCTGCGTATTCAGAAGCAATCACGCTTCGAATTATGTTTCTCTTCGGGGCAATCTTCCTGAGGACAAGGAAGCCATGATGGCTGTTCTCAGAGAGGCAATGGGAAATCATGACATGTTCAAAAACGAACTTTTCCGTGCACTGTAGAAGGAGAAAAGATGAGTATCAGAAAAAACAAGAAACTGCAGCAGGAGCAGGTGATTCACCAGAAAGATCAGACATTCCTGCAGTCCGTGGGAATCACCAGAACGGTGGAAAGACCAAGGGAGGAATCAGATATCCAGCTTAGGGAGGACAGAATCGGAAGGTATTTCAGGAAATACCTGAACAAGTTTGTCTTTGTTGAGTTTTCGGAGGAATTCATTGCCCAGTCAAAGGCGGGGGATCTTCTGAAGGGTGTACCTGTTCCCCTTAGAAAGAAGGAGGTAAAGGACTTTGCCGGAGGCAAGGGAATCAACTTCCTGGTGCTGGCCGAGAATATGGCCTGGGTAATGGGCTGCGATCCTCATTTCAAGCACACTAAGGATTATTGCGCGATTCTCCACAGACTCTACAACAAGAAGCTTACAGAGGGAATGCTGAAGGAAGGCAGAGATGCTGCTGAGCAGGGCGAAATGGACAATGCCTGCATCCACTTCAGAGCCGCCCTTTGCATGCAGTTTGATTACATGCATGCAATGTATTCGTATGCCCGCGCCTGCCGCGTGATGTATGAAAACAGCAGAAACGAGGAGTATGTTGGACGCTTCAAGGCGGAAGCCCTGGAGTGGTTCGAACTCCTTACGGAAACCCATCCGAGATTTGCCATGGGTTATTATTATCTGGGATACTCATACCTTAACATGGGATTATACGGCAAGGCTCAGCTGGCATGGCAGAGCTTCCTGAAGTTCACCAAGAACAACAAGGACAGAAAGGAAATAAACAAACGGCTTCAGCAGATTGCCGACCCTGTTGCAATTGAGGATGCATGCCTTAAGATCGGCTCAGGCAGATACGAGGAAGGCATCAGAGTTCTGGAGCACTACGACAAGACTCAGTTTAACGACTGGTGGCCTTTGCATTACTATCTGGGCAGAGGATATGTTCAGGCGGGACGTATCGCTGATGCGGTTTCGGAATACAAGAAGGTTCTCATGACAAACGGAAGTCATCTCGAAACCATGAAGG
>X136_Domestic_Pig__coassemble_55_pt1 | contig 24358 bp, 25 predicted proteins | sample X136_Domestic_Pig__metabat2_low_PE_007 | metagenome-assembled genome bin X136_Domestic_Pig
TTCCTTTCTGTCGAAATATATCGACTCTTCACGCCGGTATCTGCCGGCTACTTCCTCCGCAATTTGGGGTCCCTCTGTATAAAAAAAGCCGCACAAAGCATACTGTGCGGCCTGTTATCATACATAACACTGTCTTTTGCGAGCTTGGAGCTAGTCCATTCTGGCGCCAGTCTTTATCAGAGTATTGCCCCCACTGTAAGTGCTAAGTCCAAAGTGAGTGCCCCCACCGTAATTGTTCACTCTGCCGCGGTTGCTTACTCTGCTGTGTTTGTTCAGACACATGGCTACGCGTCACCGGATTTCCCCGAGTTTGCCTTTTTACCAACTTTATTCTGTTTTTGTAATAAAAAAGAGTCTATAGCTATCGTCAATTAACGATGCTTCTGGCTCTTCTTCATTTCGAGGTCATTGTACTAGATAACAATTCCCCCGTCAATATATTTTTCTATTCACGGCCTTCAGTGCATGTTCTATTCACGGCCTTCAGTGCGTAGCCATGCCAGCTTTATCAACCCTTATACCGTATCAGCTCCATGCAATGCCAGACACATCTGCCTCAGCAAGCCTCAGCAGTTCTCCTTCAGCCACAGGATTGCTTCTCCGTATCCTTCGAAGCCCTTGCCTGTTATTGTTGCGGCGGCAGCCAGTCTGATATATGAAATCTGCCTGAAGTCCTCCCTCTCGCTTACCTTGGACAGGTGCACCTCCACAGTGGGAATTCCCACTGCCTTCACCGCATCCAGAATCGCGATGCTGGTGTGGGTGTATGCAGCCGGGTTAATAACAATCCCGTCAAACACACCGTAGGCCTGCTGGATTTTATCAACAAGCTCCCCCTCCCGGTTTGTCTGAAACATCTCATACTCAATGTCGTTTTCCCGGCATACGTTGTCAACATATTCCTCCAGATCCCGGTAGGTCTGCCTGCCGTATATTTCCGGCTCCCGTATTCCCAGCATGTTCAAATTAGGTCCGTTCAAAACAAGTATTTTCATAAGCTATCCCTTTCTGCGAAACCCACCATGGCTGCTATCTCTTCCGCCGTTTCGGTAATTCCGGTATTATCCATCCGGATGTCGCTCCAGGCCTCGTATACAGGTCCCCGTTCTTCATACAGCGCTTCCACTCCCATGCGTTTTGAGAGAGGTCTGTCGCCGGTGGCAAGCTGCTCCAGCTCCCGCTTAACATAAACAACAATGCTGTTCGCTCTAATAATATCCCTGTTTTCTTCTCTGGTTACAACACCTCCGCCGCAGGCGAGAACAACACCGCCTGTCAGTGCCTTGTCCAGAATCCGGGTTTCAATTTCCCTGAAAGCGTTCTCTCCATCTGCCTCGATAATCACCGAAGGGGCTCTGCCGGTTTCCGCCTCGATCATCTCATCGAGATCCAGGAAGCTCCTTCCCATCAGGGAGGCCAGTTCCCTGCCGATGGAGGTTTTGCCTGCGCCGGGCATTCCAATCAGAACTATGTTTCCCTGTTCCGCCTCTGTCTTACAGGTCAGTCGGTCAATCTCTGCATTGGAGGTTTCCTTTCCCGTAAACAGTGCGCAGCCCTTTGCAGCCTGTGCCACCAGCATTTTCATTCCGCCGCAGGCAGGAATTCCAACGCGCTGGGCATCGAGAATAAATTTCGTACGCAGAGGATTGTAGATTAAGTCTATGGCGCCTTTGCACCTTGTGAATTCGGTGATGTCCACAGGGGATACTCCGGTGTTCGGATACATTCCCACAGGGGTTGCGTTAACAACAATATCAGCATCATGGTGTTTTCCAATGTTTTCGTAATTGTCCGAGCCGCTTCTGGAAATAATCGTAACCGAAGCCGCTCCCATATCCTCAAGGGCCTTTTTTACCGTGCCGGAAACTCCTCCCGAGCCCAGGACGATGCACTTGGCACCCTCAATGGGAAAGCCTTCACTCTCAACCATGTATCTGAATCCGAAGTAATCGGTGTTATCTCCATACAGACTTCCGTCGGGCCTTCTCACAATGGTGTTCACGCTGTTGGCAGCCTCTGCAACCCGGGATATTTCCCTGCAGTACTTCATAACATCCCGCTTGTAGGGAATGGTCACGCAAAGGCCGTCAAACTCGTCGCTTCCCATATATTCTTCAATCTCCTCCGGCTCCTTCTCGAACAGTCCGAAGTCATAGCCTCCAAGAGCCCTGTGAATCTGGGGAGAGTAGCTGTGACCAAGCTTGCGGCCAAGCAGGCCGTAACGGGGCACCGCCGCCTCGGCTCTGTCCTCCTCAAAGGTGCGGCACTGCTCCATTATCTTCGCCATTATCCTTTCCATATATGGCCTCTTCTCGGGAGCGGTCAGCTCTCCCAGAGCCTCGATCTTGGCATTCTCCCTTACCGGATCATACATGGGCAGGTTTTGGGCTTCCTTGTACCTGCCTATGGCGCCTGCAGTCTCCATTCGCTCATCAAGGAGCTTCAGAAGCTGCCTGTCGATTGCATCTATTTTATCTCTTAATTCCTTCATCTTTTCCTTCCCGATTATCTCTTCAGTCCCCCAGCAGCATGTCATAAACAGCAATTGCCGCAGCCGCTTCAATGCAAGGCACAGCCCTTGGCACTATGCACGGATCATGACGGCCTCTCACCGCCAGCAGTGCAGGCTCCATCCTCTCAAGATCCACACTTTCCTGCTCCCTTCCGATGGAAGGCGTCGGCTTGATTCTGACTCTGAAAACAAGAGGCATTCCCGAAGATATTCCCCCAAGTATTCCTCCGTGATTGTTGGTCACCGTCTCAACCCGGCCCTCTCTTATGCAAAAGCTGTCATTGTTCTCAGAACCGAACATCTCAGTCCTGCCGAACTCAATTCCCTTGACGGCAGGCACTGCGAAAACCGCCTGGGATATTCTGCTTTCCATACCGCCGAACAGGGCGTCACCCACACCTGCCGGCATTCCGGAAATCACGCATTCAATCTGTCCGCCAACGGAGTCGCCTTCGGCTCTGGCAGAGGCAATTTTCTCTTTCATGAGTTCTCCAGCCTCCTGGGACACGGCAGGGAAATCTGTTCCCGTCTGCCTCAGGCTGCCCATAAGTCCTCCCCGGCCATCAAGGAGCGCCTCGTCATGAACTCCGCCTATCTCGCAGACATGGGCGGCGATTTTAATTCCCTTCGCCTCCATGAACTGCATGCAGATTCCCCCGGCAATGCAAAGGGGAGCCGTCATTCTGCCGGACCACCTGCCTCCTCCGGTTTCTATCTTTCCCTGTTTCACCCAGGAAGTATAGTCGGCATGACCCGGACGGGGCACTGTTATAACATTGCCGTAATCATCCGGCCTGATATTTGTGTTGTATATTACGGCTTCAAGGGTGCTGCCGTCAGTCACACCCTCCTTAAGACCCGAAATTATTTCGGGAGCATCTGCCTCTTTTCTGGGGGTGGACCAGGCATTCCTTCCCGGAGCCCGCCTGTCCAGAAAGGCCTGGAGCTTTTTCATGTCAACGGGAAGCCCCGCCGGCAGACCGTCTATCTTAACTCCGATTCTGTCCGCATGGGATGCACCGTATATGTCCACTTTAATATTTCTTCCGAAAGCTACAGACATGTAACCTCACCTCCAAGACTGACATAATCCTCAAAAAACTTCGGGTATGATTTGTTCACCGCTTCACAGCCTGTTATAACCACATCCCCCAGGGATATGCAGGCCGCTGCAGCCGCCATCATAACTATTCTGTGATCGTTGTGACCCGGTACTGTTCCTCCCGAGAGAGTTTCCACTCCTTTTATTACCAGGGAGTCCTCCTTTTCGATAATATCTCCCCCAAGAGCCCTCATCACCTCTGTAACGGCTTTGAGTCTGTCACTCTCCTTGTATCTTAACCGGGCACCGTTAACTATGTTGGTAACTGCCCCCTTCCTTCGGGCACTGGCCAGCACAGATAGAATCGGCACAAGATCCGGAATGTCACCTACATCTATATCCACGGGTTCATCATGCTCCAGAATGCTGAGCCACCTTACTATTTCCTTGTCGCCCTGGGCAGAATCACTGTCCAGCCCCAGGCAGTCTATTCCGGCAAACTCTCTGCCCCCGGCACCGCCCTCAGAATTGGTACCGGCATTAGCTCCGGCTCCTGCTCCCATACGGGAAACCGCGTCCATAACAATCCAGAAGGCTCCGTTCGACCAGTCTCCTTCAATTTCATCTATGTATTTTGCAGGCAGGCTGTACTTCTGACTGCCCGGCACCCGGAACACCGTCTGAAGCCCGCAGGAGCCGGAAGCCCCCTCTCTCGTCTCTTCATAAAAAGCAATTCCTGCCTTTGCAAGGGTGTCCAGAGTCATGTTCACATAGGGTCTCGACTGGAGGACTCCGTCAACGACTATCTCGCTGTCACCTTCCAGCAGTGGCAGAGCCATAAGCAGGCCGGTAACATACTGGGAGGAAACATCTCCCGGTATTTCATACACTCCTGCTTCCAGCTTTCCCTCAACTCTTATGGGATTCTCTCCCGGGCCGCTCATGGTGCATCCGTGGGCCTCAAGCTGCAGCTTCAGTGGTTCCATGGGTCTTTCAGGAAGCCTCCCCTCTGCCGCAAACTCGCTGAAGCCTCCAATTGCCGCCGCCACAGGCACCATAAAACGGAGAGTCGATCCGCTCTCCCTGCAGTTCATTCTTCTAATTGTATCTCCTTCACCGGTTCCCCTTACATCTGCGTCTTCCCGATTTCTCAGCAGCACCTCAATGCAGTCCTTCGTGGCGGAAATGTCCTGGGAAAGGCCATCTGCCCTGCCCTCAAGGGACAGACCCGAAAGACCCGCCGCAATCATCAGCCTGTGGGCCGCGGATTTGGAGGGAATCGCCTTAACTGTTCCGCCGGTTACCGGCCTTGTTATTCTGCAATCCATAATCTATTCCTGTATCTTAAGCATGGACTTCAGCTCCTGAAGCCCCGTCTTCACTATGGCAACCTCTCCCCTGCCAAGGGGCATGATGAGATTTATCGAATCTCCGGCTGCCTTCTTGTCCATTCTAATTGCCTCAGCCACCGCCTCATGGGAATAATCCGCATGCAAAGGCAGACTGTACTTTTTCAGAGCAGCTTTGAGGGTTCCGGTGCAGTCTTCGCTGCACATGCCCCTATCCTCTGCTATCTCGCATATTTTAACCATGCCGCAGGAGATTGCCTCCCCGTGAAGCAGGCTGTAATCCGATAGCTTCTCGTAGGCATGTCCTATGGAATGCCCGAAGTTCAGAATCTGGCGCCTGCCGGATTCAAACTCGTCCTCCTCCACTATTTCGGCCTTGATTTCCACACATCTTCTGATTATTTCCTCAATGTCCGCACCATCAAGCATAGCGAATATTTCATCGTCTGCAATCATGGCGTATTTAATAACCTCAGCGAAGCCGTTGTTGTAGTCCCGCTCAGGGAGAGTCTCGAAGGTGTCCGTATCGCAGATAACCAGCTCCGGCTGATGGAATGCTCCCGCCAGGTTCTTTCCCTCAGGAAGATCCACCGCGGTTTTTCCTCCCACCGAGGAATCCACCGCCGCCAGAACTGTTGTGGGCATCTGTACATACCTTATTCCCCTCATGTAAACTGCCGCCGCGAAGCCGGTAATATCTCCTATAACTCCGCCTCCCAGAGCTACGGCAACATCATTTCTTGACAGGTGATTTGCCGCCATGAAGGACAGAATCTCCGAGAGAGTCCCCAGATTCTTGCTGTCCTCCCCAGCGGGGATAACATACTTGACAGCTTCATAGCCAGCCCGGCGGAGAGACTCAGTTACAGTCTCTGAGTGGTATCTATCCACATTGCTGTCGGTAATCACTATGGCCTTCTCGCCGCCTGCAGTCTCTCTAATAAGGCTTCCTGCCTTTGGGAGAAGCTCCCTTCCAATCAGTATATCGTATTTCTTCGATGCATTTACGGGTACAGTAATCATTTACCGTCAGTTTCTTCCTTTCTGATTCTTCCTTCCTTCAGCAGCTCTCTCAGGGTGTCAACATCCCCGGTCTTCAGCGCATCCCTGTATTCGCACAGGGAGTCTATTATGTGATCGAGCTCAAATATGAGGTTCTGCCTGTTGTCCATAAACAGCTCCGACCACATGTCTTCGTTAAGCCAGGCAACCCTGGTGAGATCCTTGTAGCTTCCCGCCGAGAATCCCCTGTGGGAGCTGGCTGTGGGACTCTTCATGTATGCGTTTGACACAACGTGGGCCAGCTGGGACGTGAAGGCAATCAGCCTGTCATGCTCGTCAGCCGTAGTCACGCTGATACTTCCGAAGCCTGCCGGAGCCAGAAGCTCCTTAACATGGCTCAGCAGCTCGATATTGTCAAAGCTCTCCGGAACGATAACCATGGGAGCTCCTCTGAAGAGCTTCTCCGTTGCATATTTGTACCCTGAGAAATGCCGTCCGGCCATAGGGTGTCCCCCCAGATAGGTGAGCCCGTACTCCTTTGCTATTTCGAAGCATGGACCGCACACGCTCTCCTTGACGCCGCAGCAGTCCAGAATCACGGCATCCTTGGAAATGTGAGGCGCCATCCTTCTGAAATAATCTATTGCCGCCTCAGGATATATGCACAAAAGCAGGAGATCGCATTCTCCGATGTTCTCTTCTGTAAGCTCACCTTCCAGGTCCTCTGCCAGTATGGCCAGCTGGTTTATCCTGCTGTCCCTGTCATAGCCCAGAACGCGCCAGTCCTCTTTTTCGTTGTATGCTTTCACGAAGGATCCGCCTATAAGACCCAGCCCTGCTACTCCCAGTGTTTTCATTAGATCATCGCCTCTCTGATTCTTCTTACCTTCTCAGCAACTCTTGCAAACTGCTCCGGTGTCAGTGACTGCTTGCCGTCGCAGAGAGCGGCTGCAGGATTGTTATGCACTTCAATCATGAGACCGTCTGCACCTGCTGCCGCTGCAGCCATTGCCATTGGCTCAACCATTCCGGCAATTCCCGTGGCGTGGGACGGGTCAATTACAACAGGAAGGTGAGTCAGTTCCTTCAGTGCAGGTACTGCTGAAAGGTCAAGGGTGTTTCTGGTGTAGGTTTCGAAGGTTCTTATTCCCCTCTCACAGAGAATAACGTTTTCGTTACCCTCGGCCATAATGTATTCCGCACTCATGAGGAGCTCCTTCAGGGTGTTTGCCAGGCCTCTCTTGAGGAGCACCGTTTTGTCGGTTTTGCCCACTGCCTTCAGCAGCTCGAAATTCTGCATGTTTCTGGCTCCTATCTGAACAACATCGATGTTCTCAAAGAGGTGAAGGTGGTTGGCGTTCATGATTTCGCTTACGAGAGGCATGCCAGTGTCAGCCTTTGCTTCCTCCAGAAGCTCGATGCCCTCTGCCTTCATTCCCTGGAAATCGTATGGGGAAGTTCTCGGCTTGAAGGCTCCGCCCCTGAGCATTGAAGCACCCCCGGCCTGGACTCCCCTGGCAACTTCAATAATCTGTTCCTTTGATTCAACTGAACAAGGTCCTGCGATAATGGCGAAATTGCCTCCGCCTATCTTCACACCGTTAACATCGATTACCGAATCATCAGGATGGAATTTCCTGTTTACCCTCTTGTATGGTTCGCTTATTCTCTTGATTGTTTCCACTATTTCAAGGGATCCCACCAGTTCATCATCTATCTGAGTCGTGTCTCCCACAAGGCCAAGCACCGTCTGAAATTCACCTACGGACACGTTAACCTTCAGTCCCTGCTGCTCAAACCATTTGATGAGCTTATCCCTCTGTTCTGCTGTTGCTCCGTTTTTTAATACTGTAATCATTTATTTTCGCCTTTCTCTATCTTTACTCTTCCCTAATAATCTTTATTTTTCTCTATTATACTATATTTTCTCAGTGTAGCTTCCCAGGAATGTCATGGAATCGCAAAGGTTGTCCAGTTCACACAGTGTGTTGACGAACTCTCCGTGATACATTGATGCTTCGTAATCAAAGTAGAACATGAATTCGAAATCCGTATCAGGAATCGGTCTTGATTCCAGCTTAATCAGGTTGTAACCCTTCTCCTCGAATTTTCCCAGAATTCTGTAAAGGCTTCCCGGTCTGTGTGGGATTGTTGCCATGATGCTTGTCTTGTCGGCTCCCGGATAAATCTGAGGCGTCTTGCTGATGCAGATGAATCTTGTGAAGTTGCTGTCGTGATCCTGAATTGACGGTCCGATGTTCTTCAGGTTGTACAGCTGAGCACACCTGTTGGAGCATACAGCTGCCAGCGGCTCATCGGATTCCGCCACCCTTTTCGCAGCCTCGGCAGTGTTGCTGCAGGCAACAAGCTTGGCATTAGGATAGGTCTTCTTGAGATAATCCTCGCACTGGGCCAGAGCCTGTTCGTGGGAATAGATTTCCGTTATTCTTCCCGGATCCGTACCCGGTTTTACCATGAGGTTGTGCTGGATATGAAGCCTTGTGCTTCTAACGATATAGAATTTGTGATCCACCATCAGGTCGTATATCTTGTTCACAGAACCGGCGGTGCTGTTTTCGATAGGCAGAATTCCGTATTCGCAAAGGCCCGCTTCAATTGCCGAGAACACTGCTTCGAAGGACTTGAAATACATCATGTCCGGGTGCCTGAACATTGTTTCGGCAGCCTCCTGGGAGTTTGAACCCTCAATTCCCTGACATGCCACAGATGCACATTCCGGCCAGTTCATAGGCCCATTGGCAAGTGCACTTTCAAGGAAAACTCTGAATTCTTTGTCCTCGTCTGCTATTTCCTCATTAAGTCTGATCTTTTCCTTGTAAAGCTGTGAGATCTGTTCATCAAGTTCCATCCTTCTGGCGTTAATATCCATTATCTTTCCTCCTTAATAAAAAAACGGTACCTGCGCCCTGCAAATACCGTAATGCTTACTGTAGCTATCACCTGTCAGCACTCCACATATCACGGTCAGGGCATTAAAAATATCCAGCGCTAAAGTAAAAGCTCTGGCTAAAATAAAAGTAATATGCCTTTGTTCCGTTTAAATTAAGTCTTCCGTTCATGATAGATTATTACCTTTTCTCGGCGGCAGTTTCTCTCCGCCGATTCCTACAATAAGAGTAAACCACTATTTCGGGGAAATGTCAAGGGTGTATTGTTTCGATTCAATACTTTTTTGAAATTTATTTGTGTATTCTCACAAAAGGCGATGTGAGCATTTTACACCGGCTTTATATTTTGTTTATACTGTTCACATGATTTGAAGGCATAATGCTGTTTGAAGATAGTATTGAATCGAAAGGAAGTGATATACATGTGTACAGCTGTAACTTACAAGACAAGGGACTCCTACTTCGGAAGAAATCTGGACTATGAGTTTTCTTACGGGGAGGAGGTTGTGGTGATGCCAAGAAACTACCCCGTCGCATTCAGACATGCTCCGGGATTTGAAAGCCATTACGCCATTGTGGGAATGGCATTTGTGGCGGAGGAGACGCCCCTGTTCTATGACGCCATGAACGAACAGGGGCTGGGAATGGCGGGGCTGAACTTCGTGGGAAACGCCAGATACAGCAAGCTCGATACCCGCAGCTCCGATTCCGGCAGCTCAGTGGACAACATTGCCCAGTTCGAGCTGCTGCCGTGGATTCTGGGACAGTGCAGGACTGTTAAGGATGCGAAGAAGCTCCTTGAGAGAATCAACATTATAGATGAAGCCTTCAGCAGCAGTCTTCCCGTATCACAGCTTCACTGGCTGATTGCGGACAGAAACGAGTCCATCACACTGGAGCTTACCGAAAAGGGCATGAACATATATCCCAATCCCGTGGGAGTGCTGACAAACAACCCGCCCTTTGATTATCAGATGTTCGCTCTGAACAATTATATGGCACTGTCGCCGAAGCAGCCGGAGAACAATCTGGGAGTTCCCCTTGATAAATACAGCAGAGGAATGGGTGGTATGGGCCTTCCGGGAGATCTTTCCTCCCAGTCACGTTTCATCCGGGCAGCCTTCACCAAACTGAACTCCCGTTCAGAGGATACGGAGCTTGCAAGCGTGAGCCAGTTCTTTCACATTCTGGAATCGGTGAGCCAGCCCAGAGGCTGCTGCATGGTTTCTGAGGGAGAGTACGAGGTGACACTCTATTCCTCCTGCTGCAATCTCGACAAGGGAATCTACTATTATAATACCTATGATAACCATCGCATCTGTGCAGTGGATATGTACCGGGAGAATCTGGAGAGCAGCCGCCTTGCCAGATATCCCATCACCGGCAAGGAATCAATTCTGTTTCGTCATTAGAGCAGATACCGAAGGGGGGAGGCATCCCGGTAACGGATGCCTCCCCCTTTCGGCTTTGTAGTAGTTTTTGTAGTATATGATGGTGCTTATACGTCGGGTACGAAGTTTACACGTCGAAGGATTCAGCCATGTTTTCCTTGCCCTTGAGTTCTTCAACATTTATGCAGAGAATGGCAGTCTTGCCTATTGCTCCGTTGACGAATTTCATTCCCCCTTCGATGAAGTCCGGTGTCATCTTGTAGATGAACTGTTCCAGAACGTGTCTTCTGATTTCTTCATCCTCCACGATTTCAATTGTTCCCGTGGCGATGACACTCTGGAATGCAGCTGTTACCTTGTTCTGCACAATCTTTGAATTCAGTATCGCCGTGAAGCAGGCCTTGTTGTTCTTCTGTATCGCATCGATTTTGTAGCCGTATTTAGCAGAGTGGATGTAGATCTTGCCATCTTCATAGATGTAGTTTACAGGCACTGCGTAAGGGTAACCCTCGTCGCCGTTAACAGCCAGTATTCCGTGATTTCCCGCTGCGAAAGCTTCCTCTGCCTTTGCATGGCTCATCTGCCTGTCTTCTTTATACATTTTTCTCATGACTTTTCCTCCTTGTTTCATAAGCTACGACAACAATATGCCACCAGGCTTCTGTTGTATGTTGCCATTGCAACACTTTTTGTTTTTTTGTATTATCTTTGTAGGATATTGCGCATTAAAGCTCATGGAAGCGGGGAGGCGGACATGAATCTGGAAAAACTATCGGAATACGGACTTTTCAATAATATCAGCGTGGATGAGCTGTCAGTGATGTTCGGCTGCCTTAAGCACCGTCAGCGGCACTTCGAAGCCGGGGAAATAATCGGCATCACCTCTCCGGACAGACAGATAGGAATAGTAACAGAGGGCCGGGTTAGCATGGTTTCCGAGGATGTCTGGGGCACCTCCACCCTGCTGGCTGTTCTTTCCGAGGGAGATGTCTTCGGGGAGAGCTTCATATGCGGTGACAACGAGAACGATCTCATCACCTTCGTTGCCCACAGCTCCTGCAGCGTTCTTATGATCGACTATTCCCAGGTGTTTCATTCCTGTACGGTTTCCTGCATATTCCACCACAAGCTTATTGAGAACATGATAAGCCTGATTGCCGACAAGAACTGCAAGCTGATGGTTAAAACCTGCATCGTTTCCCAGCACTCCCTGCGGAGAAAGATTCAGATGTTCCTTTCCATGCAGGCCCGGACAAAGGGCTCCACTGCCTTTGAGATTCCATATAACCGCACCCAGCTTGCGGAGTATCTTGCCACAGACCGAACCGCTCTGGCCCGTGAGCTCCGGAAAATGAAGGAGGAAAATCTGATAGACTTCCACAAAAACACCTTCGAGATAATCATATAAAAAACCCCGGGGATTGCCCGGGGTCATCCATTGCTCTGTGAAATTATTCAGCCTTCCAGAGTCCGTGGAGGTTGCAGTATTCGTATACTGCAGTCACGGATTCGCCATCTGCCAGAACAAACTCTGCAGCAGGCTTTTCACCCGGCTTCAGAGCCTTTCTCTGAACACCGTTGGCAGTTTCCACTGCAATCCATTCAATGTAGTGTTCCTCCAGCATAGGATGCTCAACTGATCCTACAGCAACTGATACCTTGTTTCCGTCAACTGTAACAGCCGGAACGTGCTTCTCTGCTGCTCCGTCAGTTGTTCCCGGAACCAGCTCTGTCATAGGCTGTCCGCAGCACATTACAGGAACTCCTCTGTCCCTGATCTTTTCAACTATGTTTCCGCAATGTTCACAAATAAAAACCTTCATTATATTAATGTCTCCTTTCTCCCGAAAAACCCTATAGGGCTTTTCCCATATTATCTAATGCAAAGACTGCAACAATCTGCTGTAGTAATTACACTTACATTTTAATGCATATCCCCCTGTTTGACAAGGCGCCATGTTATATTCGCCCCTCGAAAGCGTCTCAGTTATAAATATGCTAAATTGTTGCATATTATAAATAAAATAAAAAATCTTTGTTTTTATAAACAAAAACCATTGACTCTTTGCCGATTTTGCTGTACTCTATGGGAGTAATAAAAACTATTGGGAGAAAACTGAAATGACAAAGAAAATTAACGAAGCAGTAGAAATAAGATGGCACGGCAGAGGCGGCCAGGGAGCGAAGACGGCATGCCTCCTTCTGGCGGATGTTGCCTTCAATTCAAACAAGCATGTTCAGGGTTTTCCGGAGTACGGTCCTGAACGAATGGGGGCCCCTATTACAGCATATAACAGAATTTCAGATGAACACTGCAAGGTTCATTCTAATATATATACGCCGGACTATGTTGTTGTTGTAGACGAGACTCTGCTGAACTCAGTGGACGTGACAAAGGGACTGAAGGAAACAGGCGCCCTTATCATCAACAGCAAGAAGGATCCTGAGGAGATTCGTCCTTTGCTTAAGGGATACAAGGGCAGAGTATGCTCAGTTGATGCCGAGAGAATTTCTATGGAAACCCTGGGCAGGAATTTCCCTAACACTCCGATGCTGGCAGCAGTAGTTAAGGTAAGCAACATCCTTGAGCAGGAGAAGTTCATAAAAGACATGAGAGAATCCTTCAGACACAAGTTTCTCCACAAGGAGAGTCTGGTGGAGGGCAACATGAAGGCGCTGCTCCAGTCAATGGATGAAGTTAAGGTGGGCTAAAGCCTGAAACACATTAGATCAGACGAGGAAAAACCCAATGATGAAACGAAGAGCACAGGACATAAACGAAAAAATAACTTGGCAGGAGGTTACCACCGGAGCGGAGATTTTCGAACCGGCAACCTCCCTTTTAGTTAATACAGGGGAATGGCGGGTTATGGTGCCCGTATTCAAGGCAGACAAGTGCAGGCACTGCATGCTCTGTGTACCATTCTGCCCCGACAGTTCAATACCGGTAGAGGGAAACAAGCGACTTGATTTTGATTTCGATCACTGCAAAGGCTGCGGAATCTGCGTCAAGGTCTGCCCATTTGATGCGATAGATTTTGTGAAGGAGGAAAAGTAGTATGGCAAAACGAGACAGAATGTCAGGAAACGAAGCTGTAGCAACAGCCATGCGTCAGATTAATCCCGACGTTATGGGAGCCTTTCCTATTACACCTTCCACGGAAATACCGCAGTACTATTCCCAGTACATAGCAGACGGACTTGTAGACACTGAGTTTGTGGCGGTGGAGTCCGAGCACAGCGCCATGTCGGTATGCATGGGTGCGGCAGCCGCCGGAGCCAGGGCCGTAACGGCAACCTCTTCGGCAGGTCTGGCCTACATGTGGGAACTCCTTTATGTTGCAGCATCCTCCAGACTTCCCATCACAATGGCTGTTGTAAACAGAGCCCTTACGGGACCTATAAACATCAACAACGACCACTCCGACTCAATGGGAGCCAGAGACTCCGGCTGGATTCAGATTTACGCCGAAACAAACCAGGAGGTTTACGACAACTACATCCAGGCAATGCCGATTTCCGAGGCAATACGTCTTCCGATCATGATTTGTCAGGACGGATTCGTTACAAGCCACGGAGTATCAAACATAGAACTGCTGGAGGACGACGAGGTTAAGGAATTCGTAGGAGAATACAAACCGGAGAACTACCTCCTGAAACACGAGAATCCACTGGCTGTAGGACCTTACGGAACATCTCCGTACTACATGGAAGTGAAGAGAGCCCAGGCACAGGCCATGAAGGACTCAATGCCTATTATCCTTGATGTGGCCGAGAAATTCGAGAAGCTCAGCGGCAGGAAATACGGCTTCTTCGAGGAATACATGATGGACGATGCAGAGGTTGCTCTGGTAGTAATAGGCTCCAGCGCCGGAACCGGCAAGGAGGCTGTGGACAGACTGAGAGCCGAGGGCAAGAAGGTAGGACTCATCAAGCTGAGAGTGTTTAGACCGTTCCCGAGAGTACCCCTTGCAGATGCAATGTGCAAGGTTAAGGCCGTTGCCATTATGGACAAGGCAGAGAGTTTCTCAAACAGCGGCGGTCCCCTCTTTAATGAAGCCAGAAGCTCACTTTACGACCTGCCGGGAAGACCATATGCAATAAACTACATATACGGACTTGGCGGCCGTGACATTACAGTTGACGACTATTACGAAATATTCAACGACCTGTTTATCATCCACGAGACCGACGATCCGGGAGATGTATACAGATATGTCGGAGTAAGAGACTCAAGATACGAGGAAGGCGGCTTCGACCACAGAAAATACTGATTACCCGCTATTTACACAATAACCTGAACCAAGCAATAAACAATATTGGAGAACAAGATGGCATACAGTTTAAAGAAAGAAGTGCAAAAGCCGGAAAGGCTGGCAGGAGGTCACAGATTATGTGCCGGCTGCGGTGCAGGCATTGCCGTAAGAGGCGTGCTCAGGGCACTGGAGCCTGAGGACAAGGCCGTAATCACCAACGCCACCAGCTGCCTTGAGGTTTCCACATTCATATACCCTCACACAGCATACTATGACAGCTACATTCATACTGCCTTCGCCAATGGTGCGGCAACTATGTCCGGGGTTGAGGCAGCATACAAGGTCCTTAAGAAAAAGGGCAAGATAGATGACAATTTCAAATTCATCGCCTTCGGAGGAGACGGGGGAACCTACGACATAGGAATCCAGTCCCTGTCGGGAGCCATGGAGCGCGGCCACGACATGGTCTATGTCTGCTACGACAACGAGGCATACATGAACACGGGAATCCAGCGTTCATCCTCCACACCGAAGTTTGCCGATGCCACCACATCCCCTGCAGGAGATGAGATACCGGGAAAGATTCAGAACAAGAAGAATCTGACTGCCATTGTGGCGGCTCACAACGTGCCTTATGCAGCCCAGACTACATTCCTTGGGGATTTCAGGGATCTTCACAACAAGGCTCACAAGGCTATCTACACCAAGGGTGCCTGCTTCCTGAACGTGCTGGCTCCATGTCCCAGAGGCTGGAGGTACGAGACCGAGGATCTGGCGGAAATCTGCCGGCTGGCAGTTGAAACCTGCGTGTGGCCTTTGTACGAAATCGAAGAGGGCGTCTGGAGGCTGACCTACGAGCCGAAGAAGAAGCTGCCTGTTGAGGAATTCCTGGCAAAGCAGGGCCGCTTCAAGCACATGTTCGCCAAGGGAAGCGAATGGATGATCGAGGAAACTCAGGAATATGTTGACCGGCAGTGGGAAGAGCTGCTGAGCAAATGCAAATAGAATAAAAAAACATAACATGGAGCTGCCCACTATGAACCGGTGAACAGCTCCTTTTCTTATGTCATAAAAAGCTCGCCCAGGGCCTTTGCGATTCCATCCTCATATATGGAGCCCGTCACCCGGTAGCGTTTCTTCAGCTCCTCCGGGGCGCTGCCCATGACTATACCAAGACCCACAGCGTCAAGCATGGAAATGTCGTTGGCGCTGTCACCGAAGGCTACGGCATCCTCCCTGGTGCAGCCCAGGGCATTCAGAATCTGCGCCACTCCGGTGCCCTTGGAGTATTCCTTATGGGTAATCTCAATGTATTCATATTCATCGTGAACTATCACATCGAACCACTCTGACAGAGCTTCTCTGATTTCTCCGCACCGCGAGCGGTCCGAGGGATATCCCGTTATTTTCTGAATGAAATCCGGAAGCTCACTTACCGGTCTGTATTTCCCCGGATATCTGGCCATCATGGTATCAATCCTGGATGCAAGGCCCTCAGGGAGAAACTCCATGTCCAGGTAGTAATAGTCGGAGTTCTCAATAAAGAAGGGGCAGTCATATCTGTGGAGGATTTCCAGAATCCGCCTGCAGTCCTGCCCGGACACTCCCCCGTTTGTCAGCACCTTCCCGTCAAGGGACACGTAGCTTCCGCACTGGCAGATTCGTCCTCGAAGAGGAAGCTCCTCCACCTGGGCAGGCAGCATGCAGGCCGCCCGGCCTGTGCAGAGTATTGCCGAGTGGCCCTTTGCCTCGCATTCTTTCATTGCACTGATCGTGCTCTCCGGGATGCCGCAATCATGGCGGTAAAGAGTCCCGTCAACATCATAAAAAATTACTTTTCCCATTTTCTAACCTTCCATATCAGCGGGATTATCATGAACACCCAGGTGATAGGCTCCACCAGAATCACTCCCATGTAGCCCATAACCGGCACCAGGGTGTATGTCATTATTATCTTTCCAATCATCTCTATGCCGCTTGAAACAAGAGGTGTAATCCTGTCACCCACTCCCTGCATGGAGAACCTTATGGTGAAAATTACAGCCACCAGCACATACAGAGCCGAATCCACCTTGAGATACAGCACCGCCGCATCAATCATCACCCCGTCATCACTTCCCGTAATGAGATATATCATGTCCGGAGCGAACAGCCATACTATTGCGGCAGCAGCCAGGCACCAGGAGCAGGTTATTATATATCCTGCCCGCATGCCCTGGTGAATTCTCTCCCATCTTCCGGCGCCGAGATTCTGACTGCAGTAAGGTGCCATGGCATTTCCCACGGCAACAAACACCGTCATCAGCACATCGGTAATCCTTCTGGCTGCGCTCTGAGCCACAATATATGAAGGCCCCAGGAGATTTATGGCAGTCTGCAGAACAAGAGAGCCTATGGCAATCAGCGTTCCCATAAAGGCCATGGAGAGACCGCTGAGCATCATGTTTTTCATAAGAGGCAGCTCCAGATTTCTGAAATCCCCTTTATGAATCCTGAAGAAGGGATATCTTCGCAGCAGATATATTCCGCATGCCGCCAAAGTAATTGACTGGGCGCCTATGGTTGCTATGGCAACTCCCTCAACTCCGAAATCAAGGCAGACGATCAGCAGGATATCCCCGGCAATGTTAAGTCCCACTGAGACAACCAGCGTAAGCAGCGGAGTCAGACTGTCCCCTATAGCTCTGGCGGAGGCCAGGAGAACATCGTATATCATAGTAATGCAAAGGCCGGCTATCACTATTCGTATATACAGTCTCGAGTCTCCCATAATCTCCTCAGGCACATTCAGAAACCTGAGAAATGGATTCATGGCAAGCTCAACCCCAATGGAAATGACTATTGTAAGTCCCAGACCCATAACCAGTGCAGCCACGAAGGTTTTGTGAACACCCTCCATGTCCTTTGCGCCGAAATACCTGGCTGTGGAAATGGCGAATCCGTTGGCAAGCCCCATAAAAAAATACACGAAAAGAGAGAACATGGTGGCAGTGGCTCCAACAGCGGCCAGTGCCCCATCTCCAATAAAGGACCCTACAATTCGCGTATCCGCAAGGTTATATGTAAGCTGTAGTATGTTCCCCAGAAGAATCGGCAGTGTGAATCTGATGATGACTCTTATGGGAGAACCCTGTGTCATGTCATGCATCCCAGGCTCCCGGCTTTTGCGATAAAAGAGATTACAGGTTTTGCACTATAATCATATATAAGACTGTGCTTATACCGATACTGAGCAATGTGTTTCTCTTCCAGGCGTGAAGCGCCATGGCAACTCCCACGCAGATCAGCTCCGGAATTCCGTGGCTTCCCCCAAGGAAGTCGACGTTTCTCAGGCAAAACACAACCAGCATGCTCATTATTGCCGGAGGTAGAACTTTGCCCAGATAGAGAATCCATTTCGGAGTTCTGTCTCCATGATCGAACAGGATAAAGGGCATCGCCCTCAGCAGCAGAGTAACGATCGCCATTACGGCGCAGACCATGATAATATATCTGTCACCCATGGGTCCCCTCCTTTTCCTGCTTTTCATCTCTTTTATCCAGAACAGGTCTGAGACAGAGGAGTGCGAAGGACAGCACGATAAGAGTCGGAATAAGCAAGTTGTCGGCTCCGAAAATGATGAGCGCCCCTATTGTTATGGCGAATCCTAGTATTGCAGGAAGGTGTTTGCTGTTCGTCTTCCATTGCTCAACTACCAGTATAGCAAAAAGAGCTGTCATTACAAAGTCAATACCTGTTGTGTCAAACGGAATTACGCTTCCCGCCGCGGCGCCTATTACGGAGCCGCATATCCAGTAGCAGTGATGCATTATGGTTATGGCAAAATAAAAGTCCCTGTCCCTCATGCCCTCGGGAACCTTGAAGCCTGTAAGAAGAGCGTAGGTTTCGTCTGTAAGCCCGAAGATGAGGTACGCCTTCCTGATGCCTGTGCCCCGGTACCTTTCGATCATGGAAAGACCGTAGAACAAATGTCTGAAATTAATCAGAAAAGTCAGCAGAGCCACCTGCAATAGTGTTGACCCTGCTGCCAGAAGTTCCACAGCCAGAAATTGTGCCGAGCCGGCATATACCAGCAGGCTCATTATAAACGCCCATCCGGGGCCGTAGCCTATGGACTGCAGCAGCAGTCCGAAGGCAATTCCCAGGGACAGGTAACCCGCCAGAACAGGTACGGTTTTCGGAAAAACCTGTTTAATAATATGTTTCATTTTCTATCCGCTTTCATTAGCAATCTATTCCGGCCAGTCTCATTGATTCTCTCAGGTGAGCAACATGCTCCTCAGTTGCGTGGCACAGAGGCATTCTGTATCCGCCCACGTTCATTCCCATGATGTTCATCGCTTCCTTGATCATGATAGGATTTACTTCGATGAACAGATCCTTGATCAGAGGCATGAGGCGGAGCTGCTCAGCAGTTGCTGCCGCTGCGTTTCCGTTGAGGTATGTCATTACCATGTCGTGGGTCTCCTTCGGCATCATGTTGGCAATTACCGATATTACGCCGCTGCCTCCCATGGACAGAACCGGAAGAATCATATCATCGTTTCCGCTGTAAATAGCAAAGTTCTCATTTGCCAGATGTGCAATTTCGGCAATGTAGGACATGTTGCCGCTGGCCTCCTTGATACCGATTATTCTGTCATGCTGAGCCAGTTCTTCAATGATGCTTGACTTGATGTTTATTCCCGTTCTTCCCGGGATGTTGTAGATTATTTCAGGAATCTCGATTGCATCAGCTACATCTGCGAAGTGATGGTACATGCCGGAGTCATTAGCCTTGTTGTAGTACGGTGAAATGTTAAGAACCGCATCTGCTCCCAGCTCCTGGAGTTTCAGGCTCTTGTCGATTACTGTTTCGGTACAGTTTGAACCGCTGCTTGCGATTACCGGAATTCTTCCGTTAACCTGATTCACGGTGAATCTGCAGATTTCGCAGTCCTCTTCGTGGGTCATGGTAGGCGACTCGCTTGTGGTTCCGAGAATCAGAAGCGCATCTGTATCGTTTTCAAGATGGAAATCGATAAGCTGCTCCAGCACTTCGTAGTTAACTGCTCCATCTTCTGTAAAAGGTGTAATTAATGCAACGATTGATCCTGTAATTCTTTCCATTTTCTGTTCCTTTCTTTTTTCTCTTTTGCTTTTGCTGTTGTATCTTTTGCTTATTCAACGTCCAGTGTCATCATGTCTTCATAGGTTTCCCTTCTGATGACTGTGCGATAGGTTTCACCTGATGCGAAAACCACCGCCGGACGAGGGAGTCTGTTGTAATTTGATGCCATGCTGTAGCCGTATGCTCCGGTGGAGTGTACCAGTATCAGGTCTCCCGGGAAGGTCTCGGGAAGTCTTGCTTCCTTTATGAGGATGTCTCCGGATTCGCAGCACTTTCCTGCCACCACGTAGGTTCTGTCTGCCTTTGCATCTTCTCTTGTTACGTTTCGGCATGTGTATTCGGCGTTGTAGAGTGCAGGTCTGATGTTGTCCGCCATTCCGCCGTCTACGAAAATGAAGTTTCTGGAATCGGTCATCTTGCGGCATCCTGCTGTATAGAGGGTGTAACCGGCATCTCCTGCGATGCTCCGTCCCGGCTCAATCATCAGTCTCCTGATGTCAAGTTTTCTCCTTGTTATCTCCTCTTCGCAGAGGGCGATTATCCGTGAGCACACCTCTTCGGTAGCCGGAGGATTGTCTTTTTCTGTGTATGATATTGCGAAACCACCTCCCAGGTCAAGCTCTTCAACCTCAACTCCCCACTGCTGCTGCACTCTGTCCACGAAGTCGAACATCACTCTGATTTCTGCTGCAAAGGCTTCAACCTCCAGTATCTGGGAGCCTATGTGGGAATGGAATCCCTTGAAACTCAGGTGAGGGCAGTTCTCCGCAGCCTCTATCATTCTTCTGATTTCGTCTTCTCTGTCAATTGAGATTCCGAACTTGGAGTCCTTTGTTGCTGTGGCTATGTATTCGTGGGTGTGAGCCTCCACTCCGGGATTTACTCTGATTATTATGTCCATGGGACTTGCCATTCTTTCGGCGGTTTCTATTACCAGGGTCAGCTCATCGCAGTTGTCAACTATGATGTGGCCTCTTCCCATTCTGAAGAACTCTTCGATTTCTCTTGGTGTCTTGTTGTTTCCGTGAAAGTGTATCTTTTCTGCCGGCACCCCTGCCCCGGCGAGGCAGTAGATTTCGCCTCCGCTCACTGCGTCGAAGTGGAGCCCCTCCTCCAGCGCCGCTTTAGCCATTGCCTTGCACAGAAATGCTTTTGATGCGTACAGCACGCTTGTTTCAAACATTTCCGATTTGAAGCTTCCGGTATATTCTCGCATTGTCTGTCTAAGTGCATCTTCGTCATAAATCATGACCGGTGTTCCGCAATTGTCTGCAATCTCTCTCAGCAGTGATGGTCTCGGGTAGGTTAATGGCATTGTCTTAATTATTCCTCCTTGTCTTCAACAATGTGTTCTGTGATGGTTGTACTGTGTAATAAAAAATGTCGCTGCATCGGTCATGCAACGACATATCTCAATCAAAGCTTTGGATTTCCATTGGTTTCCAACATCGTCACATGAGCATTTAAAGGTCATCTCCCCATGAAACGATGTAATCTGTTTCAAAGGCAGATGTTAAGGTTTTTTGCTCTGTTTCTTGATGTTAACCATATTGAAAATCATTGACATTTTGTTAATAAACTCCTATGTTGTGTGTTTCTAAGTTGTTTGGTTCGCTTCCCTCGAAGCAAACCAATAGTAACACGATTGTTTTCCCGCGTCAAGATATTTTATGTTGATTTCTCACAAATTATTCTTATTTTATTTGTCCCTTCCTCACATATACATATCTGTATATGCCGCTGAGCTGCTACTGCGCCGCTGTGCTTCTGAGCTTCCGGATTGTTGTTGCTGCGCTGCAGCGTTGACAGACTGCTGCATCCTTGAATTGTTGCAGTTTTCCTTCAAAATTGAGATTTGCTTCAACTTCACCCTAAAAAGTGCCTGTTTTCTGCCTCTGAATTACCTAATGTTGAAGCAAAAGCTTACAATGTATTACTATCACCCGGCATAAATCTCCCTAATTGTTCTTATAATGGTCTCGATTTCCTCCGGGGTATTGTACTCATCTATCGTTATTCTGATTGAGTTTCGCGCCTCCTCGGGGCTGCGTCCTATTGCCGTGAGCACGTGGCTCGGTTCGGAATCCGAAGCACTGCATGCAGAACCTGCTGAAACGCAGATTCCCCTGGCATCAAGTTCCATAAGAAGATTGATGTTCCCCGGATTGCTGAAGGAGAAATTCACATTTCCGGGCAGCCTCCTTTCGGGATGGCCGTTCAGCACTGCACCCGGCAGGTTCCTCAGTTCCGAAACAAGCCTTTCTCTCATACCTGTTACATCCCGGATTTTTGATTCCATTTCTTCAACAGACTCCCTCAGAGCCGCTGTCAGTCCTGCAATACCCGGCAGATTCTCCGTGCCTGCCCGCATTCCCATTTCCTGACCTCCTCCGGAGATGAATTCCGGCAGCATAATGCCTCTTCTCACGTACAAAAGCCCCACGCCACGGGGTCCGTGAAACTTGTGAGCCGACAGTGACATCATGTCTATATTATCCCGTTTAACGTCAATTTCAATATGTCCGGCTGCCTGAACAGCGTCGGTATGAAATAGGATTCCCCTGCTTTTGCATATCTCTCCTATTTCTCTTATGGGTTCTATTGTACCGATTTCATTGTTTGCATACATGATGCTTACAAGTCCCGTTTCTTCTGTAATTGCGGCAGCAACCGATTCAGGGGATATGATTCCGTCACTGTCAGGTTCCAGAAGGGTGACCTTGAAACCCTCCTCCTCAAGCCTTTTCAGAGTATGGAGAATTGCGTGATGCTCTATACTGTCCGATATGATATGGATTTTTCCCGCTTCCCTGTTCAGGCGGGCAGCACCGATAAGAGCATGATTATCCGATTCGCTGCCTCCTGAAGTGAAAACTATTTCATCCTCCTCACCGCCGAGAAGCTGAGCTGTCTCCCTGCGGCATTCCGTCAGGAGTCTTTTAGCCCTTCGGCCTTCTCTGTGGAGAGTTGAAGGATTTCCATAGAATTTCACGGCTTCGGTATATGCCTCCAGAACTCCTTCGCTCATGGCAGTGGTGGAGGCATTGTCCGCATATACAATCTCCAGGTTTTCTTCCTCCAAAAATGTCTCTTCCTGCTCCAGATATGCCAGGTAGCCTCCGGGATAGCTGTATGCGTCGTAGCCGGCATCCTTCATTAGAAGTGCAAGCTCATCGCTTATCTCTCCTATGTGACACAGCAGACATATTTTTCGGTCCATGGGTAGCTCGTAAAGTTCATTTATTCTGTCCATTGGAATATTGATTGCTCCCGGTATCGTACCCTCTTTAAACAGGGATTTACTCCGGATATCCACTATTATCTGATCTCTTGTCGAATTGTTTTCAGTCATCTCCTGCTCCTGTTCTGCTGCTGTTATCCGCAGCGATTGTCTCCCATCTGCCTGTATACCTCCATCAGATCCTCTTTGCGGAACTTTCCGCAGGCGGGACAGTTTTCATTTCTGGAAAACTCCACGGTATCAAATTCCATTGCCAGTCCGTCAAGGCAGAGAATTCTGCCGGTCAGAAGCTCTCCTGTTCCCGTAAGATACTTTATTACCTCTAGTGCCTGGATGCTTCCCAGTATTCCCGTTACCGGTCCCAGTATTCCGTATCTGGCACAGGCACCCTCTTCCTCCTCTTCCAGATTATCCTCCAGGAGGCATCTGAGACACGGCCCCCTGTCCGGAAGGATCGTTGTTATCTGTCCGAAAAACCTTTCGGCTCCTGCATGAACAAGGGGCCTTCCGGCCATTATGCATGCGTCATTTATCATCATTTTGGTAACAAGTCTGTCCGAGGCATCTATTACAATATCATAGTCAGAAATAACCGATACAATATTATTCCCATCAATTTTGAAATCATGGGTTATCACATTCACATCGGGATTCAGTCTGTTTATTGTCGCCCTGGCTGAAACCGTCTTTTTTTCTCCAACGGAATCCGTATCATGTATTATCTGCCTTTGCAGGTTCGACAGATCCACCCTGTCGAAATCGGCAATCCCAATGGTTCCGATTCCGGCTCCCGCCAGATACATCATTGCCGGTGAGCCAAGTGCGCCGGCACCGATAACAAGCACCCTGCCCTGCATTATCTTTTTCTGGCCTTCGGCCCCTATGCCGTTTATGATGTACTGCCGTGAATACCTGAGCAGCTGCTGTCCACTTAACATCAGCTTTCACCTCTTTTCTTCTCGCTGTTTTATCTCTGTCGGTTATATTATATCATACTTATATAGTAGGTAAATAGTTATTTGTTTTTTCCCGGGTAAATTGCAGTCAGGGTCACCCGTAATTAACAGCCGGAGAGATTTGACTTTTTACTCCCGCCGTGTTAGGATTTTAGTCGTGAATAAAACTAAAACGGAGGGCACTCATGGAAAGAATCAAAACACTTGAAACTCGTAACTTATGTGACAGTTCTAAAAACGGCGGCTGCGGCGAATGCCAGACTTCATGTCAGTCGGCATGCAAGACAAGCTGTGGAGTAGCCAATCAGCCGTGCGAAAAGAAAGAAAAATAACATGTTATGAGAATGCTGCCCATGCGGCGGCATTTTTAATGTGCGGCCATACGTGTGCGGCCATGAGTACGGTGCGAGCCATGCGTGGGCCGGGAAAATAAATACGAGAGGATACCTACGAAAGGATACAAAAATGGTTCATCAATATAAATTAAACGGATATAACATTGTACTGGACACCTGCTCCGGCTCCATTCATGCCGTGGACGAAGTCGCCTACGACATGATTGAGATGTTACCGGACTGCAGCGAAGATG